>Ga0224512_10000779_pt1 | contig 32695 bp, 27 predicted proteins | sample SF_May12_sed_USG_4_FD_169103 | JGI IMG/M metagenome (GOLD analysis project Ga0224512, IMG submission 169103) | Sediment microbial communities from San Francisco Bay, California, United States - SF_May12_sed_USGS_13 | ecosystem: Environmental > Aquatic > Marine > Sediment | place: USA... | reverse complement strand
CCGGGCCGATCGCCCAGATGATCCCTCCCAGCATCATCATGGTCGTCTACGGCTTCATCACCGAGCAATCGATCGGCAAGCTGCTGATCGCCGGCATCATCCCGGGGCTGATCGCCGCCGGAGTGTTCATGGTAACGATTTACATCCGGTGCCGGTTGAATCCCCGCCTGGCTCCCCTTTTGCCAGAAAAAATTTCATGGAAAGTGCGCATCGTGTCATTGAGACACAGTTGGGGCATCGCCATGATGGCTCTGATCGTGATGGGGGGGATTTACACCGGGATATTCACCCCCACGGAGGCCGGCGCGCTGGGCGCCTCCGGCACTTTGCTCCTTGGTTTGCTCAGCCGGCAATTAAACCTGAAAAATTTCAAGAATGCGGTGATGGATAGCACCAAAACCGCCTCCATGATTTTCCTGATTATCGCCGCCGCCTTTCTCTTCAGCTACTTCATGGGAATCAGCCGCATTCCGTCGAACCTCAGTGACTTTATCGTCGGGCTGCCGGTTCCTCCCATCGTGATTCTGATGGGGGTGCTGTTGTTGTATATCATCGCCGGCATGTTCATCGACATGCTCGCCTTTGCTTTTCTCACATTGCCGATCATCTTCCCCGCGATCACGGCCATTGGTTACGACCCGATCTGGTTCGGAGTCATAACGGCGCATATGTTCGAAGTGGCCCTGATTACGCCTCCCTTCGGCCTGAACCTGTTCATCATTCGAAGCATCGTTCCCGACAAAAGCATGAAGGAGATCATGGGAGCGGTAGGCTGGTTTGTCGCGGCGGATATGGTCATTCTGGCCATTTTTGTGGCCTTTCCAGAAGTGGCCACCTGGCTGCCCAGCCTGATGTAAAAAAATGGGAAACCTTGGCGGTGAAGCTTTTTCGTCTGTCGTCAGTCGTCAGTCGTGACTTCTTAGACTCTAGTGACTAGTCACGCCTTTCCGCCCAGGCAAGCAGCCCACGTCTTCTCCCAATCATTCCCCAGCGCATCCACGACACGGCCGTCGGGCTGGAAGAAGCGGTTCGGAATTTGGAACATCGCGAGGACCACGTTTCCTTCCGGCCCCGCCCAGGCCTCATGCCGGCTGCCCGCCGGGCGCCACACGAATTCGCCCGCCCGGCATACGCCCTCTCCGCACACGAGGCTGCCCTCGAGGACGTAGGTCTGCTCGATCAGGCCGTGCTCGTGGTCCGGAAGCTTCGCCCCCGGCGCCATGCGCAGTAGCACTGGTTGTATCGGCGTCCGTCGGCGGCTGCAGTTTCGTTTTTGAGACCACGCCGCTTCTAGTCACTGGGCACGCCGTATAGGCAGTGGTCAGCGCTTATCCTTTAACTCCCCGAGCGCCGCATGGGCTGCGGCGAGCCGCGCGACCGGCACTCGAAACGGCGAGCACGAAACGTAATCGAGCCCGATGCGGTGACAGAAAGCAATGCTGTCGGGGTCGCCGCCGTGCTCGCCGCAAATACCGATCTCGAGACCCTTACGGCGCTGGCGGCCGAGCTTCACCCCCAGCTGCATGAGGAAGCCCACTCCGTTCTGATCGATCGTGGCAAACGGATTGCGCGCCAAGATGCCCTTTTGCAGGTATTCGCTCAGAAAACCTGTTTCCGCATCATCGCGGGAGATGCCGAAGGTCGTCTGCGTAAGATCGTTGGTCCCGAACGAGAAGAACTCGGCGGACTCGGCAATTCGGTCAGCAACCAGCGCCGCCCGCGGCACTTCGATCATCGTGCCGAACTGAAAAGGCAACTTCATGCCCTGCTCTTTGAGCACCTTACGGGCCTCGTCCTCGAGCACCGCACGTCCGAATTTAAGCTCGGCGCTCGTAGCGGTGAGCGGAATCATGATCTTCGGCTTGAGATTGACGCCCTCCCGCGCGCACTCGCAGGCGGCTTCGAGAATTGCCCGCACCTGCATGCGCACCAGTTCCGGCATGTGAATTCCGAGGCGCACGCCCCTCAGCCCCAGCATCGGGTTCTGCTCGCGCATCGCCTCCACGCTTTCCAGCATTTTGCTCTTGACGCCAAGCTCCGCTTCTAGCGTGACGCTATCGCCGTCCTTGAGCCGGATGCGGGTCTCGAGCTCGGTGACGGCGGTCCGCAGATCATCTCGGCTCGGCAGGAACTCGTGCAGCGGCGGGTCGATCATGCGGATCGTCACGGGCAGGCCTTCCATCGCCTTGAACAGAGCGATGAAGTCCGCGCGTTGCATCGGCAGGAGCTTCGCCAGGTGCTCCGCGCGCTGCTCCGCGGTGCGCGCCAGTATCATGCTTTGCACGATCGGAAGCCGTTCCGGCTCGAAAAACATGTGCTCGGTACGGCACAGGCCGATTCCTTCCGCGCCGAATTTGCGGGCGCGCGCGGCGTCGCGCGCATAGTCCGCGTTCGCCCATACCTCCAGGCGGCGGAAGCCGTCAGCCCACGACAATAGCTCGACAAACCACGGATCGGTCAGATCCGGCACCACGGTCTCGAGCTGGCCCGCAAACACCTCGCCGGTTGCCCCGTCGATCGACAGCCAATCGCCCTCTCTCAACACCTTGCCATCTGACGTGCGCAGCTCACCGTGCTCCACATCCACCTCAAGCGAGGACACGCCCACCACGGCCGGTATTCCGAATTGCCGCGCGACCAGCGCGGCGTGACTGGTCCGTCCGCCCCGGCTCGTGACCACGCCCTGCGCGGCGAGCATGCCGTGCACATCGTCAGGCCGGGTCTCGGGCCGCACCAGAATGACCTCTTTCTTGAGTTGCCGCTTCCAGTGCTCGGCTCTGTCAGCGTCGAAGACGATCTGGCCGATGGCCCCGCCCGGAGATACATTGAGCCCCGTTGCGAGCAGCGCTCCCTTTTCCTTGGCGGCGCTGCGCGCCGCCGCGTCGAGCTGCGGATGCAGGAAGTAGTCAACGTGCTCAGGTGTCACGCGCTTTACCGCCTCGGCCTTGCTGATGAGTTTCTCCTTGGTCAGCTCCACCGCGATGCGAATGGCCGCCTGCGCCGTGCGCTTGGCGTCACGCGTCTGAAGCATCCAGAGCTTTCCCTGCTCGATCGTGAACTCAATGTCCTGCACCTCCCGGAAATGCTTTTCGAGCGCGCGGGCGATCCGCCGCAACTCCTTGTCGGCAGCGGGCGCGAGGCGTGCGAGTTCCGCGATGGGCAGGGTCTTGCGCGTTCCCGCCACCACGTCCTCGCCCTGCGCGTTCATGAGCATATCGCCCTCGAGGTGGTTCTCTCCGTTCGTCACGTTGCGCGTGGTCATGACGCCCGTCCCGGAGTCGTCGCCGCGGTTGCCGAACACCATCGTGACGATGTTCACGGCGGTGCCAAGATCATCTGGAATGCCCGCCGCCTTGCGATAGTCCTGCGCGCGCTTGCCGTTCCACGAGCGGAAAACCGCGCTCGTCGCAAGCTGCAGCTGCTCGCGCGCGTCCGTCGGAAACGGGCGCTTCGCATGCTCTTCCACAATGCGTTTGAATCCTCGGGTGAGAGCCCTCAGGTCCTCCGCCGGGAGCTCCGCGTCGTTCCATACGCCGCGGCGCGAGCGATGGGTTTCGAGCAGCTCATTGAAAGGCTTCTCGGATAAACCCAACACGACCGTGCCGAACATTTGCAAGAGCCGCCGATAAGCGTCGAAGACGAAACGCTCGTCGCCGGTCGAGCGGACCAGCCCTTCGGCAACCGCGTCGTTCAAGCCAAGGTTGAGCACCGTGTCCATCATGCCCGGCATGGAAAACTTCGCTCCCGACCGGCACGAGACGAGCAGCGGGTTGGCGGGGTTGCCAAATTGCTTACCGGTGAGCTGCTCGAGGGCGTCCACCGCCGCCAGCACCTCCTCCCACAACCCCTTCGGAAAACGGCTCTTCGCGGCGAGAAACGCATTACACGCCGCGGTCGTTACGACGAAACCGGGAGGGACCGGAACTTTCAATTTGGTCATTTCGGCCAGATTGGCGCCCTTCCCGCCGAGCAATGCGCGCACGCCGTCCCAGGACCCCGCCGCACGCTCAGCAAGCCGGATCTCATCGAAACGATAAACGTATTTCGCCCCCCTGCTCTTTTGGACGGGCCGTGCCGGCCCGGAGCGCGCGGATCGTTTCGGCTTTCTGGTTCTTGAAGGCATGGTTGTATTTGGCCTGAAGATCGTTCGGAGGGTGGATTTTAACAGCCGTTATGCCACGCCGCAGTTCCCGCGCCGTTCGTGCAACACCCGCAGTATAAATCCTAGCCGCCCATGAGACTTGGGCTTTGATCTGGATCAGAGTTACGGCGCGGCGCAAATACGGTTACTACGTAACGTCCAGCCGTCACTCGCCAACCATCACCAAGAAAAGCTTCGCCGCAAAGGACGCTGAGGACGCGAAGGATTACAGACAGAATTCAAACAGCTTGGGGTGGCCTAGTCGCCGGTCACGGATCACGGGTCACGTTTCTGAAGCAGCCGGCGCCAACTCTTCTCCCAGTCGTTGCCCAAGGCATCCACCACGTTTCCGTCCGGCTGATAAAACCGGTTCGGGATCTGGAACATCGCCAGAACCAGGTTCCCTTCCAGGCCCGCCCACGCCTCGTGCCGGCTGCCCGCCGGGCGCCACACGAACTCGCCCGCCCGGCACACGCCCTCCCCGCACACAAGGCTGCCCTCGAGGACGTACGTCTGCTCGATCAAGACGTGCTCGTGGTCCGGAAGCTTCGCCCCCGGCGCCATGCGCAGCAGCACCGTGAGAAGACCCGTCGCGGGATCCGCGAGCAGCGTCTTCGCCTGGCAGCCAGGGTGGAGGGTCTTCTCCCACGGTAGTGCCGCGACTTCCACGAAGCGCGAGGCGAGCGGCGGGAGGCTCGCGTGATGGGCGGCGTTCGGTATGCTAGCGCTCATATTCTGGCTCCTTCAGTTTCCTTTGATCGTGAATCGTGAAACGTGAATCGTTGCTAAAGCGACAAGCGACAAGCGACAAAAAAAGCTTTGACACAAAGGACACCAAGATCACGAAGGATCATTAAAATTAATTAGAACGAACGCACGGTGCTCGCTGTGCGTTCTAATTCATATTTGTAAACCTTTGCGTCCTTAGTGTCCTTCGTGTCTAAGCTTTTCTTTTCCTCGGCGTTTCTGGTGTCATGGCGGTTCATGGTCGTCTTGGCGGTTCCGTTGGTTTCGCGCGCAGGCCGAGCAGCGCACCCAGAGCCACCAGCGAAAGCCCTGCCGAAAGCCCGATTGCAGCGCGCACGCCGAACGTTTCGAGCACCAGCCCGAAGGCGTAAGGTGCCAGCGCCTGCATGGCCCGCGCAAGTACCCCGAGCATGCCCTGCAGCAGTCCGTATCCCGCCGGTCCGAAAATCGCCAGGGGCAGCGTGCCCTTAGCGATGGTGATCATGCCGTTGCCTGCGCCGTGGAGCATCGCGAAGCCCGATGCGGCCAGGGGCACGCCGCCAAACGTCCCGAGCACGAGAGCGCCGACCGGATGCAAGGCTGTAGCGATCCGGGCAGTCAACAAGGGGTGAAAGCTGAAGCGATGGGCTGCGAGGAATTCGAGCAGGCGTGCCGCCACCTGCGCGGGTCCCAGCAGCGCGGCTGCGGTCAATGCGGCTACCGTGGTGGCCCCGGCGGCCAGCAGCAGGCCTGGCAGGTGCGCAGCCATGGCGGATGTGACGAATGCCGTGGCTGCAGAAAAAAGCGCGAGCAGCACGAACGCGCGCCTTTCTTTGCGCGAGCTCCACTTCGATGTGGACTTCGCACCTGGCGCGCCGTCAGCGCTCGAATCGGGCTGGTCGCTCGGATGCGCATCCCGGGCCACGGAAGGTATACAAAGCAGATTGAGCGGGAGCGCGACGCAGACATTCACTGCCGCCCACCCAAAACAGGCCATACGCCAGCCGAAGTGCTCGGCGACCAGGGCGGTGAGAGGCCAGCCCACCGTGCTGGCAAAGCCGGCAATCAGCGTGATGCCGGTAATGGGTGTCCGGGCGGCCCCGGCATGGATACGCACCAGCGTTGCAAAAGCGGCGTCGTAGAGTCCCATCGCCATGCCGACGCCGAGGACGCACCACGCGCCAAACACCATCACCACGCTTGACGCAAAGCCCAGGAGAATCAGGCCGGACGCGAGCACCAGATTGGACAAGACCAGCACATTGCGGCCCCCGCTCCTGTCGATGGCCCGTCCGACCGATGGCCCGGCGATCGCCATCACGATGAGTGATACCGAGAAGGCGCCAAATACCGTGCTGGCCGACAGGCCCAGATCACCGGCAACGGGCTGCGCCAGAATCGCGGGCAGATAGGTGGACGAGGCCCAGGCGATGGTCTGCGTAAAGCCCAGCGCGAGCACCAGTGTGAGCCTGCTGGTGGCGTTCTCAGCGGTCATGTTCGCGACTGAGCGAGTCGTTTCTGCGCTCCGGAAAATCGGGCCAGGCCTGTTTCCTCATCTATTTCGACACCATGGACTCTTGGTGCCAAAAACGAGCCGCGGCGCGACCATACACAGAGACGCTCGGGCACGATGTGACCGGCGAGTTGCGAGCAGGCCGATCGGTGGGGCCTCAGCCGTCAGTCATTACTCGTCAGTCGTCAGTCGTCAGTCGCCACCATCATGAAGCATGATTCGGCCGGAATATCGCAAACACCTTGTCCGAGTTCGTGATCCACGATTCGAGAAATACCGACTCGTCCGGCTTGCGGCCCAGCTCATGCATCGCGCCCGCGAGGCAGAACCAGTTCAAAAGCTCGTGGTGCCCGCGATCCTCGACTTCCTCGATCGTGGTGTTGCGCCAAACCTCCCAATCGCCCTTGCTCAACGCCTCGTAGTAGCGCTTGTCCGCTTCGACGTCCGGAAACATCAAGGAGTGCTTCTGCACCAGGAATGAATGGCTCCAGCTGGAGGACGCGACGACCGCTACGCGCCACGGGCTCTTCTGCAGCGCTCGGGCGATAGCAGCCCCCACCTGGAAACAGCGCCACGGCTGCGGCGACGGTGGATCAAGGTCGGCCTCCTTGGAGGGAATCTTCTCGGCGGCTTCCGAGGGTCGCATCGGGCTACCCTGCGCGTGGATGAGCCAGCGCCCGTACGCGTTCACGGCAAACGGCACGATCGGATACGGAAAGCCTTTGCGGTCGTAGTCCAGATACAGCACCGAGTTCGTGAAGGCGTGGCCGAGCCCATCATGCAGCGGCTTGTACGCATAGGCGACGTCGATGCCGTCCTTCAAGAGGGCCGTCGCCAAGTATTTGCCGGCGGCGCGGTGGCCCTTGACCGTGAAGGTTTTGTCATCGGACTCGTCCCACACGTTCTTGCCGCGGTGGTTGTTCTTCCAGGGTTGAAACTCGAAGGAGTCGTAGGCAAGGACCGAGTACGGCGGCACGCAATCTTCACGAAAATTCTCGTACTGATCGTCGCCCCAGATCACCACGAAGTCCGGCTTGAAGGCATCGAGCTCGGCGCGGATCGTTCTGAAGTGACCGACCAGGTCCTGGCGGTGCCGGTCGGAATGCGCCTGGCCCTGATCGTTGCCCCACTGCTCGCGCATCGTCGGGTGCCAGTTGTCCGGGGAACGGAATTTTTCCGCGAGCAAGGGATCGTCGAGCGACATCCTCATCCGCCGGCTCATGTTTCCCTTCACCGACAGGTTCGGATAGTGGGTCATGCCGAGCCCCAGGATCTGGCCCATGATGGTTCTCCTCTCATTATGTGCCGGCGCGTTGAAGACGGCCCACGATGCGGCGCGAGGCTGCATTCTACGCCGTTTTGCTCCGTGTCATAATCGAGCACTGAAGGAATGAAACATCTCGAACGGGGGGACATAGCAATGACACAAGGTCTGACACCGATCCGGCGCGTGGTTACCGGCAACGACGAGCGCGGCCGGTCGAAAGTAATCTGGGACGGGCCAGCACCCAATAATCACGAAGCGTCGATGGGCTCGGGACGCGGCCACACCGACCTCTGGGTCTGGAACGAGTCTCCGCTTCCACTGTCCGGGGACAACGACGACGGGAATCTGAAGTACGTCTTTTCGGGCCCGCCCGAGGGCGGACATTTCCGCGTCGTCCATGCGCGCGAGCGGCCGGCCGACTACGACCCGGCGAAGGATAAGGATAGGGTCCTGGCCCACGCAGCGAAGGCGCGCGCCGGCGGCCGCGGCGTATGGGACCGGGGCGGCAACAACGCCTTCTCCTCGGCTATGCACAAGACCGAAACGGTAGACTACGGCATCGTGCTGGCGGGCGAGCGCGAGCTGATCCTGGACGACTGCGAGCTCGTCATGAAGCCCGGCGATATCGTCATCCAGGTCGGTGCATGGCACCAATGGCGCATGCCAAAGGGCGCCATGATGGCCTTCGACATGATCGGCGCGCATTTCGTGGATGGGCCGGCAGGCGTGGCGCAGGGCCGCGATGCGCCAATGCGCGCGACCCCCAAGTTGCCCGCCGGGGTAAAGCCCACGCGAAGAATCGTCACCATAGACCGGGAACCGGGCAAATCCTCAGTGGTGAGCGACGGTCCGGCACCCGACGTGCGCACCGATCCGGCGCGCCCGGGCTACGCCTGCGCGCGTCTCTGGGTCACCGACAGCACTCCGGCGAAGATCGTGTTCGAAACGCTGCACCTGCCTCACACCCTCGAGCCGCCGGCTGGGGGCTCCGTCTGCAGAGTCGTCACCTTCCCGCCCGACGATTCGTGGAAAGGCAAGATCGGCGCTGCCGAGGTACAGGCGCATTTTCACGCCCTGGGATCGCCCGGCGCCTCGACCTACTCTCCCCTGGCACCCCACCCGTATATGCAGAAGACACGCACGCTCGATTTCTGCATTGTGCTCGAGGGCGAGATCGTGCTCGTGCTCGACACGCAGGAAGTGCCCTTGAAAGCCGGGGAAATCGTCGTGCAGCGGGGCACTAATCACGCCTGGGCCAACCGCTCCAGCCGTCCCGCCGTCGTTGCAATCGCCTCCCACGACGGTCGGATCTAAGTGATGGGAACTGGTGATGAGTACTGGTGATGGGTACTGGTGATGAAAATCGCAAAGGAGCCTGGGCCTCATGTAGCGATTTTTCATCACCATTTTTTCATCACTACTATTCATCACCATTAATCATCACTTCTTTGCACGAATCTGATCGGCGTTCATCTGCGTGTATCTGCGGCTAAATTCAGGTTTGCGGTTTTCCTAAGATAAATTCATGTCCGTGTTCCAGGTCATCAGCCTCATCATCACGCTCGTTGCGCTGTTCGGCTATCTCAACCACCGCTTTATCGGGCTACCCGACATCATCGGCATCACCGCGATGGGCCTGGTCGTGTCGCTGATCGTCACCGCCGTGGGCGCGACCAACCCCGAGGTCACGCAGTGGGCGACCGCGACCATGCGCGAGGTGAATTTCTCGGAAGTCGTGTTTCACGGGTTGCTCGGCATGCTCCTCTTCGCCGGCAGCCTTCACGTCAATCTGGCCGAGCTCGCCGGCGAGAAGTGGGTGATTCTCGTGATGGCCACGGCCGGCGTCGTGCTCTCGACCGTCCTGGTCGGGATGGGACTCTATTACGCCGCTCCGCTGCTCGGGCTGGGACTGCCCTTCATCTACTGCCTGCTCTTCGGCGCGCTCATCGCGCCCACCGATCCGATCGCAGTGCTGGGCCTGCTGCGCAAGGCCGGCGTCGAGAAAACCCTGCAGACCCGCATCACCGGGGAGAGCCTCTTCAACGACGGCACCGGCGTCGTGCTGTTCCTGACGCTGCTCGGGCTCGTCACCGGGGCTGGCGAGGCGTCCGTGCCGCAGGCGATCTGGCTGCTCGCGCGCGAGGTCGCCGGCGGCCTGATCTTCGGCATCGCGGCGGGCTTTGCCGGCTTCTATCTCCTGAAAACCATCGACAGCTACGCAGTCGAGATCCTCGTCACGTTGTCCATGGCCACCGCGGGCTACAGCGCGGCCGAGGCGCTGCACCTCTCCGCGCCGATCGCTGTCGTGGTGATGGGGCTGATTGTGGGCAACCACGGCAAGCGCTTCGCCATGTCCGATCACACACGCGAACAGCTCTTCTCGTTCTGGGAACTGACCGACGAGTTGCTCAATCTCTTGCTCTTCGGCCTCATCGGGCTGGAGGTCATCGCGCTGTCCATCTCGGTGCGCGACCTGCTGCCGGCTCTCATAGCAATCCCGATTGTCCTCGTCGCCCGCTGGATCAGTGTCGCGCTGCCGATCGGCGCGCTGCGACAAATGCGCCAATTCTCGCCCCATACGATCAAGCTCATGACGTGGGGCGGTCTGCGCGGCGGCATCTCCATCGCGCTCGCCTTATCACTTCCGGCCTTCGCCGGACGGGAAACCTTGATCGCGGCGACCTATGTCGTCGTAATCTTCAGCATCCTAGTGCAAGCGTTGACGATGGGCCCCCTCGTCCGGTGGCTGGGTGCCAGCACCGGTGACGCGTAATGGGTGATGGGTCTGAAACCCAGTGATGGAAACTAATGATGCGTACTGGTGATGAGAACGGGTGATGGAAGTTGGGTGTACATCACCATTATTCATCACCACTCTTCATCACCATCCATCATAACTATTATTTTTCTGATCATCGGCGCAGCCGCTCGATGAAATCGTAGATTCCCATCCCGACCAGCATCGCGACGACAAAAACAATCGCCTTTTCCTGCCCCATCCCGACCGAGACCACCGCCGGCCCCGGACAGTAGCCCGCCAGGCCCCAACCGACGCCAAACGCGAGGCTCCCGAGCACGAGCCGCCGATCGATCTGCCGCGCCGTCGGCAGATGCATGGCACCGCCCAGAACAGCGGCCGTGCGCCCGCGCGCAAACCGGAATGCGACGAAGCCGACCGCCACGGCGCCGCCCATTACGAAAGCGAGCGAAGGATCCCACGGGCCGGCGACGTCGAGGAAGCCGACGATCTTGGACGGATCGGTCATGCCAGAGATGATCAACCCGATTCCAAAGATCAGGCCGGTTGCGAAAGCGCTCAAGGCATGCATCGCGTGCCTCAGGCGAGCAGATGACGGAGCACGAACACGGTCGCGAAACCCGTCGCCATGAACGCAGCGGTCGCAACAAGCGAGCGCGGCGAGAGCCGCGAAACCCCGCACACACTGTGCCCGCTGGTGCAGCCCGATCCGTAACTCGTGCCGATGCCCACGATGAGGCCCGCGAGCACCAGCAGCGGGTAGCCCGCATCGATGGTCGGCGCGGGCAAGCGCGATACGAGAGCGTACGCAGCCGGCGCGACGAGCAGGCCGGCGACGAATGCAAGGCGCCAGCCGATGCCTCCGGCCGCCGGTCGCAGCAGGCCGCCGATGATCTCGCTAATGCCGGTGATGCGGCCGTTCAGCAGGACGAACATCGCCGCAGCAGCGCCGATGACGATTCCGCCCGCCAGCGCGGACCACGGCGTGAAGTGGGCCCAATCGATCATGGTCCGAAAATCCCTATTAACCGCAGATGAACGCAGATAAACACAGATTCAACTCAAAACAGCGTTCTTTGTTCCGATATTCTAGTTTCAACTTCCGTCTTTCGCCCTGTTTTTTCGCCGCCGATGAACGCCGATAGACGCCGATGAAAAGATGTTTATTGATATCTGTAGGATCTTTATCTGCGCTTATCTGCGGTTCATGCCTCTTTGACCAGTGACCGGTGACCGGTGACCGGTGACCCGGTCTCTATCTACTAACGACTCACGGTTTTAATCGGCGTTCATCGGCGGCTAATAATGGGTTTTTGATTTTCGATTCACGTTTCACGATTCACGGCTCTTGAGTCACGCAGTGCGCGGCAGCGTGAGCACCGCCTCCAGTCCGCCCGCCGAAAGATTGCGCAGTACGATGTCGCCGCCGTGGGCACGCGCGATGTTGCGCGCGATGCTCAGCCCGAGCCCGGTGCCCCCGGTATCGCGGCTACGCGAGGCTTCCAACCGATGGAAAGGCTCGAACACCCGCTCGAGCTCGCCCTCCGGGATGCCGGGCCCCTCGTCGCAAACGCGGATCCGCAGTATGGCCACGGAATCTTCCACCCGGATTGTCGCCGATCTTCCGTAATTTACGGCATTGTCGATGAGGTTGCGCAGGCAGCGTTTGAGCGCCTGCGCAAGACCGTGGTAAGGCTTGAGCGCCGCGCCTTCGATCACCACTCTGCCATTCAACTCCGCCGTGTCCTCCTGCAAGCTCTCGAGCAGGGCCATCACGTCCAGCAGCTGCCGGGGCTCGCGATTCTCCGCGCCACGCATGAAATCAAGCGTTGCGCTCACCATCGACTCCATTTCCGCGAGATCCTTCTCGAACTTCGCGCGCAGTACCGCGTCGTCGAGGAGCTCCGCGCGCAGGCGCAGGCGCGTAATGGGCGTCTTCAGGTCGTGCGACATTGCGGCGAGGATGCGCGTGCGGTCGCGGATGAACGCAACCAGACGTCGCTGCATGTTGTTGAACGCGCGCGCGGCGCTGCTCACCTCGAGCGGGCCCCGCTCGGTGAGCGGCGGCCGCTCGATGTCGGTGCCGAGCCGCTCCGCAGCTTCGGCCAGCGTCTTGAGCGGCCGGGTCACCCAGCGCACGGCAAAGAGGGTGAGCACGATCACGCCGACCAGCAGGACGCCAAGACTCAGCAACAACCGGTACGGCCAGTTCACCGCCTCAAGCGGCTGGCGCGAGTCGAATGTTACGAGGGTGCCGTCCTTCAGGGGCGCCTGCACGATGAACGAAATGCCCGCCAGCCGTGGGCCGGGACCCATGCCCGGTTGACCCAATCCCGGTCCGCCCGGCCCATGCATCATGCCGGGCCCCGCCATCATGCCAGGTCCGGGTGGCCCATCCCGCCCGGGGCCGGCGAACGGCGCAGGTGGCGGCCAGTGCCGGGGCGCACTGGTGACGCGCACCACGAGCGAACGCTCAGCGCCGAGGAAACGCTGCAGGAGCGAAGCGAAGTGCGTGGCCCGCTCCGCCGTGTCGAGGTCTTCGGCCGCGGGCGCGAGCGGCGGCTGCGTCAGCGAGACCCTCATCTGCGGAGCGTCGATAACACCCACGATACGCGCCCGCTCCCGTGGCGCGAGCGAGTCGAGCAGCCGCACGATGTCGGCGATGCGCTGCGCCTGGCGCATGCCGCTCGTCTGCAGCATCAACTGGCCCCGCTCCCGCCAGTGAATCGCGAAGCTCGCGAGCTGCGCGACGACGAGGCCGCCCAGCAGGATCAGCACCATGCGGCTAAAGAGCGAGCGCGGCAACCAGCGCATCACGCCTCCGCTTCGACCGTGGCCGAGAGGACGTAGCCTTCGCCGCGCACCGTCTTGATGATGACCGGCTCTCTGGGATTCTCTCCCAGCCGGTGCCGCAGACGGCTCACCTGCACGTCGATGCTGCGATCGAACGGCAAGGCGTCGCGCGAGAGCATGAGGTCGATCAGCTGGTCGCGGTTGAGCACGCGGTTCGGGTGCGCCAGAAAGATCCGCAGCAGCTTGAACTCGGTGCCGCTCAACGCGACGACCACGCCTTCGGGCGAGAGCAGATTCCGCGCGGCGAGATCGAGCGTCCAGCCCGCGAAGCGGAGCGAGCGAGCGGTATCGGGCTGGAGATTTTCCGGCAGCGAACGGGTGCGGCGCAGGATGCTCTTGATCCGGGCCAGCAGCTCGCGTGGATTGAACGGCTTGGCGAGATAGTCGTCGGCGCCCATCTCGAGACCCACGATACGGTCTGTTTCCTCGCCGCGCGCGGTGAGCATGATGACCGGCACCTCGGACCGCGCGCGCAGATTGCGGCACAGCGTGAGCCCGTCGTCGCCGGGGAGCATCAGGTCGAGCACGACGATGTCCACGCGCCCGCCGCTGTCGAGGGCAGACCACATGCCCTTGCCGTCGGCCACGGCGGTGACGCGGTAGCCGTTCCTCTGCAGGTACTCGCACAGAAGGCTGCGGATTTCTGCGTCGTCATCGACGACCAGGATGTGGTCCTCGCTGCTCATGGTCCATGTATAACGGGTATCGCGCTCGGGGCGCCGGAAAATTGTATCGCAGTGTAACAACCTCCCGGGGTGTCGGACTGCGATACAAAAAAGGCGTTTCTTGACAATCTCCCGTTACATCCCGGTGCTTAAATGGATTCGCCAGAGGATATTCGATGAGGATTCACCCAATCGAGCGTCCCGCGAAGGCAAGTCTGTATCAACCGATTGGAGACGACCATGAGAAACACGCGAAAAATTCTGATTAGCATGCTTGGAGCCGCGGGTCTGGCGGCGGCAGGTGCAGTGGTTTACGCGGATCCTCCCGCTGGATTCGGACCGGGGTCGGACGGATGCGCGTTTGGCGCAGGCGGTCCTGGGATGGCAAGTGCGGGGCACTGGGATGGCCCGCATGGACCCGGCATGATGGGTTACGGCGGTGGGCCGCGCGGCGGACACGGACCCGGCATGATGGGTTACGGCGGTGGGCCGAGCGGCGGACACGGACCCGGCATGATGGGTTACGGCGGTGGGCCGCGCGGCGGGTACGGCCCTGGCGCAGCGGGTGCCGGACCGGTCGAACGCATGGACGCCCGTCTCGGGTTCCTGAAGAATGAGCTGAAGATTACCTCAGACCAAGAATCGGCGTGGGAGGCCTACGCAACGCAGACCAAGACCCAGGTCGAGACGATGGTCGCCTTCCATGCGCAGGGTCCCTCGACCGCGGAATCGGCGGCTGAGCGCATCGAGCAGCACGCGAGCCGTATGAAACTCCACGCCGAGCAGATGCAAGCCACGAGCGCTGCCGTGAAAGAGCTCTTCGCGGTGCTCACGCCAGAGCAGAAAGCCACCGCGGATCGCTACTTCGGCGGTACGCGGCTCGGCCAGGCGAACCAGCGTGGCTACGGCCGGGGACGCTGGAACTAAGCGACGACTACGCGATATCCCCCGCGTCACGGGGCGCTGAGTTCCTTCTGGAACCGGCGCCCTTCGCTTTTGCCGCTGCCGTTTGAGTGACTAAGCTACTAAGTGGCCGGCAGCGATCTCAAAAAACTCTTTGAGCCACGGAAACACACGGACACACCCAAGCACTCCTCGGTAAAGGTTTAATAGTCGCGATTGCATCTAACAGGCAGTGTTTGCTTTGGGCCAGAAGCGGGCCCTCGCCAGGTTCCGCGAGTAGGATAGGTTGCTCGGCAACTGAACTCTGATCCCGCTCAAGGCCGGCACGGACCAACAGAATCAAACAAATACTCCCAATCCCAGTAAAATCTTGTTGTTCATCACCATATCTCCTTGTTCGACTTTGGCATTGCCTTCTTCCGCTGATTCAACAAGAAATAAGCCCCCGTCAGAAAACTCCAGCAAAGCTTTGCTAAACCTGTAGAAAAGGATTCTTCTGATGATTGAAATGGTTGACGTTCCGACGCGGCCCGACTTGGAAGATTACGGGCAACTTGCGTTTCTCAGCGCCGCCGTTCAAAAGCTGCGAAATGAAGGTAGACCTCTGCTTCGCCAATTGAGAGGCCGTAAGGTCTGGATGATTAACTCTACCGCTCAAGGGGGCGGCGTTGCGGAGATGCTCCCCAAAGTGATCTCTCTGCTGCGAGATCTGGGCGTCATTACGGTCTGGGCCGTAATCAAAACCGATAATGCCGACTTTTTCCGCTTCACCAAGCGCATGCACAATTTAATTCACGGTGAAGGGGACCCCAAAATTACTTCGGAAGAGCAGGCGGTCTACGATCAAATCAGCCACCAACTGGCCGACGAGCTCTCTCCCAACATAAATCCGACGGACATTTTGGTGGTTCATGATCCGCAGCCCTTGGGAGTAGGCTCGCTGATAAAGGAGCGAATCAAGAACCCGATGATCTGGAGATGTCATATTGGACTGGATCGGGATGTGGACCAGACCCGAGCCGCATGGTCCTTTCTCCGTCCCTACGTCATGCCTTACGATCAGGTAGTCTTCAGCGCTCACGAGTATATTCCGGACTATCTGACTCATCGTTCATCGATCATCCATCCCGCTATCGATCCCCTAAGTGACAAGAACCGTGAGCTCTCGCTCCACCGCGTCGTCGAAGTGCTCTGTAATGCATCGATGGCCGCGCCTTTTCAACCGGTGCTGGATCAGAGATTCGCCGCGCCGGCCCGGCGCCTGTTGCCCGACGCCACATTTGGAAGCCCCGTCGAGAGAGGCGATTTCGGTCTGCTCCATCGCCCGATCATCACGCAAATCTCACGTTGGGATCGGTTGAAGGGATTTGCGCCACTATTGGAAGCCTTCGTTCGCTTGAAGAGTCGTTTGCATGAAGGCCAATACGACCGCGATCCCGTTCACCGCAAGCGTCTCGGAATAACCCGCTTGGTCCTAGCCGGTCCAGACACTGAATCGGTGCAGGATGACCCCGAGGCCCTGGACGTTTTGAGAAAACTTTGCTCTCAATACACATCCCTTGACAAGGAAATGCAGCAGGACGTGATGCTGCTGACGCTTCCGATGGTCTCTCGCCGCGAAAATGCCCTGATGGTCAATGCCCTGCAACGATGTTCCACAATTGTGGTCCAGAATTCGATCCAGGAGGGATTCGGGCTTACCGTAACCGAAGCCATGTGGAAACGCATTTCCGTTCTCGGATCCAATGCCTGTGGAATTCGACAGCAGATCCAGGAAGGCGTGGACGGTAAGACCCTGTCTTCGCCCGACGATCCGGATGACGTGGCCAAAGCGCTCGATGAGATGCTTCAAGACCCCGATACTCGGCATTTATGGGGACGCAACGCTCAACGGCGCGTCCACGAAATGTTCCTGGTCTTCCAACAAGTGGCTTCCTGGCTGCGCGTCCTGGCCTCCGTCACTGAAAGACAAAAAACCGGGCGCGTTAAGAACAAATCCAGGTAGAACCCTTCTCAACTCTCCCCGTTTGCGCCGTGGTGCGACGGCTCGGCGTGTAATGCGCCGGGCCTTTTGCTGCTGTGTCATTCCGTGTGATTCCGTGGCCGATGATTTTGACAGACACGGATAAAACGGACTTCTTGAGCAATATCAAGCTTTTTTCTGCGTTTATCTGCGGCTGCTGTTCTTGATCTCGTTACCCGCTCTTAGTCGCTTGGTCACTTAGTTACCAGGCAACTACCAAAGTGACTTGAGTCGTCCCCCGTCCAGGTTGACTGACACGCCGGTGATATAGCTCGCGCGCTCGGAGCATAGAAACACGATCGCGTTTGCGAGTTCCTCGGGCTTGCCGAAGCGGTTGAGCGCGTTCTTGCGCGCCGCAAGCCGCCGAGCCTCTTCTTCCGACCGGGCGCCGAGTTCGGAGGCGAGGCCCTGGGCGTTGCGCTGCCAGAGGTTGGTGTCGACCCATCCCGGGCAGACCGCGTTGACGAGCACGTTGTCCTCGCCGAACTCGGTCGAAAGCGACTTGGTGATGTTGAGCAGCCCGCTATTGGTGATCCCGCTGCCAAACATGTACGGGTCGGGCTCCTTGCCGGCACCCCCGATCATGTTGACGATGCGCCCCCAGCGCCGCTCTTTCATCGACGGGTAGACGAGCCGGATCGCCCGCAGGAACCCGAACACCTTGGTCTCGAGCTGTTCCTTGAGGCCCGCATCGTTCATCACGGCAAAGCGGCCAGAGTACATCTGGCCGGCGTTGTTGACCAGGATATCCACCGCGCCGAATTTCTGCCTGGCGCTGTCCACGAGCCGCCCGATGTCCTGTTCCTTGATCGTGTCGGCGACGACCGCATGAATTTCCCCGCCGGTCGCTTTCGCGAGTTCCGCACGCGTCTGCTCGAGCGTTTCCTGGTTGCGGCCGCAGATCGTGACCCGCACGCCCTCCTCGAGAAACTGGCGCGCGGTCTCCCGTCCGATACCGCGGCTGCCGCCCGTCACGATCGCCGAGCGTCCCTTGATTCCCAGATCCATTCCCCCTCCTTTTCTTGAGTGACCGGTGACCGGTCCAATTGCCGTGAATCGTAAAACGTAAAACGGAACGTCAAAAACCAAATATTAGCCGCAGATGAACGCAGATTTACTATCATCACTTCGTCACTCATCACCCGTCACCCGTCACTTTCTTAGACCAAACAGACGTCATCCCCGCACCCCAGATCCCTGTCCGCGTCCGCGAGCAACCGGTCGAAGGATTCGGGCAGGGTGATCATGCGCCCGGTCACGCGTGGCGAGTGGGCCTGCAGCCACTGACTGTGGGTCGGATGCGAGCCGCCGGCGACGAGGAACACGATGTTGTCGGGCTTCGTGCAAATGGGCCATGGGTCGAGATCGATACTCGCGCGCGTTACCGGATTGGCGTCGATCTCGATCCAGGCCGGCGCGCCGGCGCGGCGCATCTGTTCCAAGGGGATCCTGGAGTGCTCCCACAGGAATTCGCGGACGGACGGTTTGGTCCAGCCGAGCCCCGCCATAGTCTGCGCCACCACCGGCGGAATCATCATGATGCCGGGCGTGCCCTTCTCGTAGCCGGCCAGTGCGGCGAGGTTGGGCGTGCGCATGAAATCGGCCATGCGATGCAGGCCGTTCAGAATATCTTCCTCCGGCGTCTCTTTCTTCGCGCCGCGGCGGCGGATGTTGGTGACGCCGCTCGCGAACACGAGTGAGATCGAGTCGCTGCCCGACGCGAAGCCGTGGCGCTCGGCGGCGTGCGGCAGCCAGCCTGGCGGCAGGCCATCCTCGTCCTCGCCGAAGACGGCGTTGGTATAGCGCATGGCGCCGAAGATCGCCATCGTGCCCGTGCCCGGCAGCGCGCCGCCCACGTTCTGCTGGAGCAGCCGCAGCGCGCGCCCAATGCTCGCGCCCGCGGGGTGCTGCGGGTCCGGTCCGAGACAGCCGAATCCGGAATTCAAGCGGATCTGCTTGCGGATCGGCCCGTTGACGATGACCGCCGGAAACGGACCGCCCGAGGTGGCCTGCAACTGATCGAAGCCAGACTCCGTGTCGAGACAGGCGTCTACTGCGGCGACCAGCACCGGGAGATACTCGGGACGCCCGCCCGCCATGGCAAGCGCGATGGCGCAGGTCTCAATCGTCGTGACACCGCCGCGCGGCGGGAACTTGCCAAGCACATGCGTTCGCGGCAACACCGAACCCTTGAGAATCCAGTCGACGCGCGTGCGCGTCGCGGGCCACAGGGGCAGGCCGTCGCCCCAGAGACTCGTAAGAAGCAGGTTGTTGGCCTTGAAAAGCGCCTCTTCGTGACTCGCGGCCTCGACGGAGAGTAGCGGCTTCTCGCCGGGCGCGGCGCCGGCGAACTCCGACTTCCAGCGCGTGAGCCCGTCGTAGAACTCGCGCTTGCGCGCCCGGACGGACGCGATGTCGCTGCCCGGCAGGAACAACTCGATCGGGAACGTGACCATCGCCGCGTCGGGCGCGAGCCCGAGGCCGGAGACGGCATTCTTCATGACACCGACAAAATCCGTCCGCGTCAATGTGACCGTCGGGATTCCCAGCGCTTCGAATCTAGCGGCTGCACGGCCGCATGCTGTGGCGCAGGCCCCTCAAGCCGCGTTGCCGACGATGACAGCATCGACCCCGCTCTTCTCAACCAGCGCCGCCGTCTCTTCGGTCGGGATCAACGCGTTGCCCTGGGGGAACGCATCCACTGGCAGCACCTCGATGGCCGGGAAATCCGCCTCGAGCGTCTCCTTCAACAGCGGCAGCATGCGGTAGGCCTGCCACTGCTCGTTGCTGACGAACCCGATGCGCTTGCCTTCTAGGCTCGCGAGCCGCGGCGCATGCGGCGTCGTGACCTCCAGGCGTCCCGACGGATCGTGGAATTCGATCTTGACCATCAGCGTGCTCCCTTGATGACAGACTACTAGTCTAACTGGCCGACGGGATGGTGAGTTACTGGTGACGGGTTACTGGTGATGAAAGATGGTGATGAAAAACCCGGAGTCCGGTGAGAGCGCGTTGCTCATCACCAGTTTCCGTTACCAGTACTCATCACCGGTTGTCATCACCAGTTCTTCTCATGAGGGGTCACCGGTCACTGTTCACGGGGTTTAGAATCGGAATAGCCGCGCCGGATTGTCGACCAGGATCTTCCGTCGCGTCGCCTCCTCCGGCGCCCAGCGCCCAAGCAGGTTAAACAGCTCCACCGAGCCTACCTTATCCGCGAAGGAAAGGTGCGGATAGTCGCTGCCCCAGATAAGCCGGTCCGGAACCGCTTCGATCAACGCGCGTGCCATCGGGTCGGCGTCCGTGAAACGGGGTGTGACAGACATGCGGTAGACGCCGGTGAGCTTCACCCAGGACCGGCCGGACCCGTCGCGCAGGAAATCGAGGAACTGTTGAAAACCGGGCTGCTTCACGCCGTCGCGCGCCAGGAACATTCCCATGTGCGCGACAGTGAACGTCACCTTGAGCTTGTTCAGCGTGGGCAACAGCTCCTGCGTAAGCCAGCCGGGCGTCAAAAAATCGAGCATCCAGCCGATCTCCGCGCAGCGCTGATCCAGCCGCTCGATGCGAGCCAGCATCGTCTTCGAAAACCCTGGCTCGGGCGGCTTGATCGGATTGACGTTCACGCGCACGCCGCGCACGCCGAGGCCATTGAGGCGGTCGAGCTCGGCGTCCGGAATGTTCTCGTCCATATCGACGATGCCCCGGCACTTGCTGCCGACCGCGCGCAGCGCATCGAGCAGGCAGGCGTTGTCGCGCCCGTAAGCGCTCGGCTGCACAAACACGTGACGCTCGATGCCCAGATGCCGCGCGAGCTCGAGGTAATCCTCGAGCGGCGCCAGCGGCGGCTTGTAGCGCAAGTCCGCGCTATAGGGATAGCGCTCGCCGGGGCCGAAGACGTGAAAATGGGCGTCGCAGCTGCCCGGCGGCGCCCTAAAATCCGGCGCGCCTTCGCCATGCACCGACATTTCTCTCCTTTACTTAATTGAAAGCCGTAATTCGCGAGTCGTGAATCTTCAGTCGTCAGTCATCACCGAGGTCTAATTCCCGCCTGGCGCGCGAGCTTCGCCTTCTTGTGAAATTCGGCCTCAACATAGGCCGTGAAGCTCTCAGGCGATGGACTCGACGTCAGCTCGACGCCGCGCTCCAGGAACCGGTCGTGCAGCGTCTGCACGCGCACGGCCTTGGCAACCTCCGCATTCAGCCGCGCCAGAATCCCTTTCGGCGTCCCAGCGCGCGCCATCAGGCCGTTGAAAGTGATGTCCTCATAGCCCCGCACGCCTGACTCGTCGATGGTCGGGAGGTCGGGGAACAGCGGCGAGCGTTTGCGGCTCGTCACGGCGAGCGCCCGCAGCTTGCCGGCCTTGACGTGGCCCAGCGAAGTGCTCACTTGGTCGAACATCATCATCACCTGTCCGCTCATGACGTCCACGATTGCCTGGGCGTTGCCCTTGTAGGGCACGTGCAGCATCTTGATCTTGGCGTCGCTGTTGAACAGCTCGGCCGCCATGTGGCCGGTGCCGCCGATGCCCGCCGAGGCGTACGAGATTTCGCCCGGCTTTGACTTCGCGAGCGCGACCAGCTCCTTCACCGAGCGCACGGGAAGCGACGGAGTCACCACTAGCACCTGCGGCACGAGGCACGTGAGCGAGATGCCGGCGAAATCCTTGAGCGGATCGTAGCCGGGATTGCGCACTACGGAAGGCGCCACCGCGAACGTGTTCGCCATCGCGAGCAGCGTGTAGCCATCGGGCTTGGACCGGCTGACGAACTGCGCGCCAGGCAAACCGCTTGCGCCGGGCCGGTTCTCGACGATTACCTGCCGCCCGAGGCCCTTGCTCAGCTGCGGCGCTAGGGCCCGCGCCACGAGGTCCACGTTTCCACCCGCGGAGAACGGGACGATGATGCGAACTGCGCGTGTCGGATAGCCGCTCGCTGACTGGGCATGTGCCGCGGTCGCACCGATCACCGCTATCGCCGTGAGCACAACAAGACTTTCCGCTTTCATTGATCATCCCCCTAGAAAAATGAACGACTGGCTGCGACGCACTGCAGCGCATTATACGACCGGCCGCTGCCCGGGGGCGAGGCGCAGCTGTGATGGGTGACGGTGTGACGAGTGACGAGTGACGAGTGACGAGTGACGAGTGACGCAGATATGACTTCGCCATCGCTATGTTGTCAGTCGTCAGTGGTCAGTGGTCAGCGCCCAGTCCTCACGCTTCATCAGAAGAGAAACTGTCTACCCACCGCCGCCGGCGTCAGCACAGGATCCCTGTAGATGTCGGCCAGCGCATGCATGGCGCGCCGTCCGGTGCAGTCCGCGGGGATGATGCGCTGAAGTTGAAAGAGCCATGGCAAGCCGAGGTCGAGACGCTGTCGCAGCTGGCCGAAGCGGCCGACGAAATGCAGCGCCCCAAGGGGCTGGACATTGCGCAAGAGCGCGGTCGAACCGGTGATCGGGATCATCAAGTCGGTGATGAAGTTCAGGCAGTTCCTGCTGCGGGGCGTGGACCAGGTCAGCGGCGAATGCGATTGGGTATGCCTCGCCTACAACATCAGGCGGATGCACCGGATGCCGTGCACCTGAATGACGGCTCAAGGCCAATAAACACCCCCACTACAGCCCGTCGGCTCGGCGATGACCAGGAGCGACTACCCATGCGTTCACGCCGACCGTTCATGACACCAAGTCCGACAGGCTGCTACCGCGGCGGGATTCGACTTGCGCCTAGCGCCCGGCCCGCGCGGGCAGGCGGGAGGTGCGCTCAATAGCGTGGGCAAGCGAGCGAACGCTCCGCAGGCTGCCCATGATCAGGTCTGCGAAAACTTCACCGAGTGCCGCGTAGTCCTGCGCTTTCCAGCGCTCGACTTCCGAGAGATGAACTTCGTCGAGAAGCTGAATTGTTCTATTTTCGCTCTTAGCAGTGTGTTCCATACTAGACTCCGTTCCGATTTCAGATCATGCGTCGCCAAATGACGACACTTACTCTTACTTTCAATAGATTACACAAGATATTAGAAGCGGAGGTATGACAAATGTTGCACTGCGCTAGCTGCATTTTTGTGCAGCATAAGACATATAAAAACTAAACCAAAAGGTCTAAATGGAGCTGACGGTGGCCTACGCGTGAGACATAAGTCCGCATTATGACTCACATTGTCTGGCGACGGGCGACGCATGTCACAGGACTGTGGCAGCTACAGGGGCGTACCGATTCCCCGGTCTGGCAGAAATTCCAATATTCTCTTGTCTTGGTTACTCGTGGGGGTGTCTGTGGACCCGAATTCCGATACGAAGGCATCGATATCGCGCCCCGAATTGTGGGGAAGCCGCGGTGAAAGATTTCTATCGCTCCGCCAACGCACACGCGCCCTGGCTGCGCCGTTATCGGCGGAGGATTGCACGATCCAGTCGATGCCTGACGCGAGCCCGGTGAAGTGGCACTTGGCGCACACAACGTGGTTTTTCGAGACCTTTGTGCTGGCGCCCTACGTGCCCGGCTACCGCCTTTTCAACCCTTCCTATCGCGTTCTCTTCAATTCGTACTACAACAGCGTCGGTGAACGGCACCCTCGGCCTGAGCGGGGAATGCTCTCGCGCCCAAAGCTTGAGGAAGTGCTTGCGTATCGCCATCGGGTCGACGAAGCCGTGCTCCAATTGCTTGCCGGGGAACGATTGCTTCCCGAAGTCGGGCCTTTGATCGAGCTCGGGCTGCATCATGAGCAGCAGCATCAGGAACTCATCCTCACGGATGTGAAGCACCTGCTCTCGCGCAATCCCTTAAAGCCCGCCTACCAGAAGCAATGGCCGCTCACGCCGATTCGTGCGCGCGACCGGGGATGGAAGCCCCTCGAGGCGGGCCTGCGCGAAATCGGGCACGCCGGCTCTGAGTTCTGCTTCGACAACGAAACGCCGCGCCACCGCGTCTGGCTGAATGCGTTCCAGATTGCCTCGCATCCGGTGACGCACGGCGATTTCATCGAGTTCATCGAAGATGGGGGCTACCGACGGCCCGAGCTATGGCTCTCGGCCGGGTGGGACTCAGTGACTGCCCGTGGGTGGCAAGCCCCCGAGTATTGGGACCGCCGCGATGGACAGTGGCATTCCTTCACGCTTCACGGGGAAGTTCCCGTGGATCCCCACACGCCGATCTGCCACGTAAGCTTCTTTGAGGCTGATGCCTTTGCGCGCTGGGCAAACGCTCGCCTGCCGACCGAAGCCGAGTCGGAGATCGCCGCGCGCGACACTCCGTTGGGCGGAAATTTCCTGGAAAGCGGCGCGTTGCATCCGCTCGCGCTTCGCGAGGCGCCTGCCGATGGAGCACTTGCGCAGGCCTTCGGCGATGTGTGGGAGTGGACGCGTAGCGACTACGGGCCATACCCCGGGTTCCATCCTGCTGCCGGGGCGGTCGGCGAGTACAACGGCAAGTTCATGTGCGGCCAATACGTCCTGCGTGGCGGATCGTGCGTCACACCATCAAGCCATATCCGCGCCACCTACCGCAATTTCTTTCCGCCGGAAGCGCGCTGGCAATTCTCGGGCCTGCGCCTCGCGCGCGATGCCGAATGACGCGCTGCTCAATTCATAACCGGAACGTAGCTCAAGAACAACAAAACAATATTAGCCGCAGATAAACGCAGGTGAACGCAGATAAAAAAACGTAGGTGAACCATCAGTGCAGCGGCAGGATTTGCGATCTTCAGTCGTGAGTCGTGAGTCGTGAGTCGTCACTCGTCACCTGTCACCTGTCACCTGTCACCTGTCACCTGTCACTACTGCTTGACGCCTATGGGCGTCATCTTCCCGGGCAGCAGACAGCCCTTGCGCGCGCGATGCAAAATGTGTTTCTGGAGGTTTTCACCGCTCACGGTCACCGTGCGCTCCTTGTCCGTGCGGGATTTGCCGATGACTGTCACGGACGTCGAGTCGGCAAAACCCACTGCGACCATCTTCTCGCCCTTGTCGAGCCCCATCAGGGTGATCCCTCGGCCACGGGCAAGTTCCTTCAGTTCCGAGGCGGGGAAGAGCAGCATCCGGCCTTGCTCCGAGAACGCGACCGCCATCTCGGGCTTCTCGGGTACGAGCGCCGGGCGGAGGACGCCGGCGCCCTCCGGCACCGTCATGAACGCCTTTCCGGCCCGCACCCGCGACAGCAGCTCTTCCGCTTTCACGATGTAGCCATAGCCAGCCGAGTTCGCGACGAGATAGCGGCGGCCAGGCTGTGCGTCCACCGCGTGCGCGAAGCGGGCGCCGGGCGCGAGATCAACGAGCGACGTAAGCGGAACGCCATCGCCGCGGCTGCCGGGCAGCTCCGCCGCCTGTACGCTAAAGGCCCGGCCAGTCGAGTCGATAAGCGCGAGATAATGCACCGAGCGCGTCTCGATGATCGCGTACGGCCCGTCCCCCGTCTTGTAGGTGACCCCGGAAAGATCCAGCTCGTGTCCCTGCCGCGAGCGTACCCAGCCGTTGCGGGAAACGATGACGGTGAGCGGCTCGTCCACAACCTGTCGCTCGAAGGTCGCGCGTCCCGCCTCTTCGATCATGGTGCGACGGTTGTCGCCGTACTGCTTCGCATCGTCGCGGATCTCCTTCGCGACGAGCTTCTTCATCTCGGCATCGCTGCCGAGCAGCGCCTTCAGGTCCTTGCGCTCGCCCTTGAGCTCCTTCAACTCGCTCTCGATCTTGATGCCCTCGAGACGCGCCAGCTGGCGCAACCGAATCTCGAGGATGTCCTCCGCCTGGACATCGGTCAGCTTGAACTGCTTCATCAGCGCGGGCTTGGGCTCGTCCGACGCGCGGATCAGCTTGATCACCTTGTCGATGTTGAGAAATACGATTCTCCGGCCCTCGAGAATGTGAAGGCGCCGCTCGACCTGGGAGAGCCGGAACTTCGTGCGCCGCGTAACAGTAGCGACGCGGAACTGGACCCACTCCTCGAGCAGTTGGTGGATGTTCTTGCGCCCGGGTCGCCCGTCGAGCCCAAGCGCCACCAGGTTCACGGAGAAGTTCTCCTCGAGGCTTGTGTGCGAGAGCATCACGCGCATGAATTCGTCGGGGTCCTGGCGCGAAGAGCGGGGCTCAAGCACCAGCCGTGTGCGGCTGGCCTTGTCTGACTCGTCGTTGACCTTTTCGAGCACGCCAAGGATGAGCTGCTTCAGGTTCGTTTGTGCCGCGCTCACCTTGCCGCCGCGCTCCTTCACCTTGGGATTGGTGAGTTCCTCGATCTCCGACATCACGCGTTTGGCAGAGGTGGTGGGCGGCAGCTCGTAGATCGCGACTTGCCATTGTCCGCGCGCGAGGTTTTCGACCTTCCAGCGGCAGCGCGCCCGCAGCGAGCCGCGTCCCGTCGTATAGGCCTCCATGATCGCCTGACGCGAGCTGATCACCTGGCTGCCGCCGGGGAAATCGGGTCCCTGAATGATGTCCATCAGGGCCTTCGGCGTCGTCTTCGGATGTCGGAGCAGCTGCACGGCCGCCTCGGCGACTTCGCGCATGTTGTGCGGGGGCAGCTCGCACGCCATACCGACTGCGACGCCCGAGGCGCCGTTGAGCAGCAGCATCGGCAAGCGCGCCGGCAGGATTTCCGGCTCCTTCAGCCGCCCGTCGTAGTTCGGGCGGAAATCGACCGTGTCCTGGTCGATCTCGGAGAGCAGCAGATTGGCGATCGGCGTCAACCGCGCCTCGGTGTAGCGGTAGGCCGCCGCGGCGTCGCCGTCCTGCGTGCCAAAGTTGCCCTGCCCGTCGATGAGCGGGTAGCGCAGCGAGAAATCCTGCGCCATGCGCACCAGCGCGTCGTAGGTCGAGGCGTCGCCGTGCGGGTGATACTTGCCGAGCACTTCGCCGACGATCCGCGCCGACTTGCTGTGCTGCACGCCCGAGCGCAGCCCGAGCTCGTGCATGGCGTAGAGGATGCGCCGCTGCACCGGCTTCTCACCGTCCTCGACGTTGGGGATCGCCCGCCCGCGCACCACGCTCATCGCGTAGGTGAGGTAGCTGCGCTCGGCGAACATCGCCATGTCGATGAAGTCGTCGCCCGCCGCGCCGCCGGGGCCTGCCGGCTTGCGCGCGCCGCCGCCGCCTGACGCGGCAAAGAGATCGAGCGTCGCGTCGTCCTGTTTGCGGCCTCTTCCTCTGGTTCTCGTGTCCATCATACGTCGGCTTCGACCTGGTCGCCTTTCTCTTCCATCCACGCGCAGCGCTGCTCGGCTTCCTTCCGCGACATGAGCATGTTGAAGAGCGCGTAGGTCTTGTCGCGGTCCTCGATCCTCACCTGCAGCAAGCGCCGCGTGTCCGGGCACAGCGTCGTCTCCCAAAGCTGCCCCGGGTTCATCTCGCCCAGCCCTTTGAAGCGCTGGATCAAGATCGACTCGGCCCGGATGCCGTCGTCGCGCGCGCGGTCGCGAATGGATTTGAGCTCCTCATCGTCCAGCGCGTAGAGCTTGCGCGCCGGCCGCTTGCCGTGGCCCGGGATATCGACCTTGTAGAGCGGCGGGCAGGCGATATAGATGTGCCCGCGCTCGATCAGCTTCGGAAAGTGACGGTAGAAGAGCGTCAGCAGCAGCACCGAGATGTGCGCCCCGTCCACGTCCGCGTCGGTGAGCGACCCGATCTTGCCGTAGCGCAGGCCCGAGAGGTCGGGGTCGCCGCTCTCGCCGTGCGGATCTACGCCCACCGCTACGGCGATGTCGTGGATCTCGGCGTTGGAGAAGAGCAGCTCCCGCTTCACCTCCCATGAGTTCAGCGCCTTGCCGCGCATCTTGTAGATCGCCTGAAAGCGCTTGTCGCGCGCCTGCTTCGCCGAGCCGCCCGCGGAATCGCCCTCGACGAGGTAGAGCTCGTTCTCGCCGAGCTCGCTCGACTCGCAGTCGGTCAGCTTCTCGGGCAGGATCACGACGCTTGAGGATTTCTTGCGCTCGACTTTCTGCACGGAGCGCGAGCGCTCGACTGCCTGGCGAATGGCGAGCTCCGCGATCTTGCGGCCATGCTCGACGTGGGTACTGAGCCAGAGCTCGAACGGGTCGCGCACCATGCTCGAGACGAGCTTGACGGCGTCGCGGTTGGAGAGCTTTTCCTTGGTCTGCCCGTGGAACTGCGGCTCCAGCACCTTGGCCGAGAGGAAGAACACGGTGCGCGACCAGACGTCGTCCGATTGCAGCTTGATGCCGCGCGGCATCAAGCTGTGGTGATCGGCAAAGGCCTTGATCGCCTCGAACAGGCCGTCGCGCAGCCCTGCCTCGTGGGTGCCGCCAGCGGGTGTGGGAATGAGGTTCGCATAGGACTCGCCATACCCCTTTGCCTCCTCCACGAACGCGAACGCCCAGCCGGCGCCTTCGCCCGCCGCGAAGCCGTTCCCCTCCTGCACGTACTTCTCGCCCTCGAAGACCGGCGCGATCGGTTGTGCGTCGGCGAGCATCTCCGCGAGATAACCCTTCATCCCGTCCGGATAGCTCCAGGTGCGCGTCGTCGTCTCTTTCGCGCCTTCGATGTTGAGCGTGACCTTCACGCCCGGGAGGAGCACGGCCTTGGAGCGCACGATGCGCTCGAGATCGGGCAGCGAGACCTTCGGCGAATCGAAATACTTCTTGTTGGGCCAGATGTGAACCGATGTGCCCGTGTCGTTTTTCGCGCAGCTGCGGACCATCTTCAGCTTGCGAGCAACAGCGCCGTCGGCGAATGCCATCGCATGCAGGCCGCCCTCGCGCCGCACCTCGACCTCGAGCCGCTCGGAAAGCGCATTGGTCACCGACACGCCGACGCCGTGCAGCCCGCCGGAGAACTTGTACGCCGCGTCCGCCTCGGACCGCGCGAATTTCGCGCCCGCGTGCAGCTCGGTGAATACCAGTTGCACCGTGGGGATCTTCTCCTCCGGGTGCAGGCCCACCGGGATGCCGCGCCCGTTGTCGGCGACCGTCACCGAGCCGTCGCGGTGCACGGTGACGTCGATGCGGTCCGCGTGCTCGCCGAAGGCCTCGTCGGCCGCGTTGTCGATCGCTTCCTGGATGATGTGGGTGGGATCGCTGGTCCGGGTATACATTCCCGGCAGCCGCTGCACCGGCTCGATGCCACGCAGCTTCTTGACCGAGCTCTCGTCGTATTTCTTTGCCGCCATGCTCTCCCGTCGCCAAATAGAACATTCGCTCGCGCGCGAGGGCGCGACTTGCAGCCCGTAGCGTACCGCATTTCTGATACCGGTACTACCCGTGCCCGCGGGATGTCGCCCGCCGGCGACACGGCCATCGCCCAAGTGGTGATGAGAAATGGTGATGGAAACTGGTGATGGGAAGTGGTGATGGGAGATGGTGATGGGAACTGTTGATGAAAACCACGGGCGGGGCTGACGCCCCTCACCCCTCTGGTGCTAGCATCGCGGCGGGAGGTTCACATGTCCGACGATATTCATCAGCCAGCGCCCGGCGTATTCGAGGCGGCGCGCACGCGCCGCTCCATCCGCGCCTATCAGCCGAAGCCCGTTCCCATCGACATTGTGCGCGAGATCGTGGCGCTCGGCCGTCATGCCCCGAGCGGTTCGAACATCCAGCCGTGGTGCGTGCACGTGCTGACGGGCGCGACGCTCGCGCGCGTCGGCACAGCGATCCAGCAGGCGTTCCTCACGGACGAGCCCGGCCACAAGCGCGACTACGATTACTACACCGACCCCATCGAGGAGCCCTATCTCGCTCGCCGGCGGCAGTGCGGGTGGGGGCTCTATGGCACGCTCGGCATCGGACGGGGCGACCGCGAGAAATCCAAGGCCTACCGCGCGACCAATTACAATTTCTTCAGCGCGCCGGTAGGGATCATCTTTACGATCGACCGCCGGCTCGAGCGCGGAAGCTGGCTCGACTACGGCATGTTCCTGCAAACCACCATGCTCGCTGCCCGCGCAAAAGGCCTTCATACGTGCGCGGAGGCGGCCATCGCGAGCTACCCCGACGTCGTGCGGCGCGAGCTCGGCATCACGGCGGACTGGATCGTGATCTGCGGGATGGCAATGGGCTACGCGGATCCCACGGCGGTGGTCAACACGTTCCAGCCGCCGCGGATCGAACTGGACGAGTACGCCACGTTTCTCGACTGACAAGCGGGATCACGGAAAACCAGCTGCAGATAGATTCCGTCAAACCGATAAAGGACGATTAAAGCGTCACCGCAGAGGTCGCTAAGGCCGCGAAGGGAAACAAAAGCTCTTCCGCAGAGGTCGCCAAGGCCGCAAAGGAATAGAAAAGCTTTGACACAAAGGACACTAAGGACATAAAGGATTTCAGACATTAATTAAAGAGCACGGCGAGCGTCGCATCCAGACCACTGACTTCCGTGTATGCCACCCTTGGCGCTGCCTCCGCGACCTTGGGTACCAATTACTATTCCTTGGCGTCCATCCTCACCCGCGCCCCTCTCCCAAGCTGAGAGGGGAGGCTCGAGCTTTCCCTGCTCCATTCGGGAGAAGGGGAAGGGATGAGGGGACGGCGTCCTCGTCGGTGATGCTTTCATAATGTACAGGTCACCGCTTACCGCTTACCGTTAACCGTTAACCGTTTACCGTTCACGAACATAGACAATGCGATCGCGATCTGCTCTAACCCTGCTTGTAGGAACGGCCATCGTGTGGCTCGCTCCGCTGCTGGGTCTGCTTGCCGCGGGGCGATCAATAGAGCGCTACGCCGTTTTCCCACCGCGTACGGAAGCCATCGCGCACGCGCCCTTCGAGTGGGGTGCCTTCGTTGCCCTGTCGGTTCCGGTGCTCGCCGCGTTAGCGCTCTACGTCGCCGCTTTCGTCCGAGCTGCTCCGCGGCCGCCGATGGCACGCGTCGGCAACTTTCCCTGGTGGGGCTGGGTCGGGTTGGCCCTGATCGCCGCCGGCTGGGTTCTCGCCTGGACAGAAGGCCTCGTGCCTCCCGGGTGGCGGCGTCACACCTTTACGCCGCTATGGCTCGGCTATGTTCTGACGGTGAACGGGCTCCTGTTGCGCCGCACGGGCCGCTCGCCGCTGACGCAGCGCACCGGCTGGTTTCTCACACTATTCCCGGTCAGCGCCGCTTCGTGGTGGCTGTTCGAGCACCTCAATCAATTCGTGAACAGCTGGTATTACAGCGGCGTGCACGCAACAAACGATTGGGACTATTTCCTGCAGGCCACCGTGCCGTTTTCCACCGTACTTCCCGCCGTGGCGAGCACGCTCGCCTGGCTGCGGCAGTTTCCGCGCCTCGAGGCGCTCGCGCTTCCGCCGATTCACGGCCACCGGACACTCGCATGGGGAGCGCTCGCCGCCGGTACCGTTGCCCTGGCCGCAATCGGGCTTTGGCCCGAGATCCTCTATGCCACCCTCTGGGTCGGTCCGCTTCTGGTTTTGTGCGGACTGCAGCAAATCGCGGTAGGTGAGACGCTGCTCTCGCCGCTGGCGCGCGGTGACTGGCGTGCGCTGCTGCAGCCGGCGCTGGCGGCCCTTGTCTGCGGCCTCTTCTGGGAGCTGTGGAACTCCGGCAGTCTCGCGCAGTGGCACTACAGCATTCCCTATGCGCAGCGGTTTCATGTCTTCGAGATGCCGCTGCTCGGCTACGCCGGCTACCTTCCGTTTGGCGTCATGTGTGCGCTGGTGCTGGACCTAGTGGCACGGATCGTCGAGCGCCGCGGGCTTTACAGTCGCGACTAAAGCTTCTCCGCCGAGGTCGCCAAGGCCGCGAAAGAATAGAAAAGCTTTGACACAAAGGACACTAAGGATTTCAATAACATCGCTGCGCGCGGCCTGCGCCTATCCCCGCGGCAAGCCGCGGGGTATTACGGCGCAGAAATACAAAAGCGGCGCGCTACGCTAAGTCAAAACCAAAACCCATATTGATCCCCGCGCCCAGAGCGCGGGGAATTGCTAGTTAAATGTAGTAGTCCAAATTCGACCTAGCAGACCATGTCCGCTTTCGACCCAAAACGGACACTTAATATTCGTGGCGCCGTTCGCTAACGCTAACCTCAAGATCACGGAGTAAGCCGTCGCGAAGGTCGTAGATCCAGCCATGAATGGCAAGCTGCTGGCCACGTTCCCACGCTCGAAGGATAGTTGGGAGGCCGCTAAGCATACGCGCCTGCGCTATGACGTTGAGCTCACAGAGACGCTGCCAGCGCATTTCGTCATCAGTAAGCGACGCAAGTTCGTCAACGTATCGCTGGCGGATCGCACGGACATGGGCAATCCATCCCTTCAGTGGATCGGTTGTGGGGGGGCCGAAAGCAGCCTGGATCCCACCACAGCGATAGTGGCCACACACGATGATATGAGAGATCTGGAGTATGTCTACGGCGTATTGCAAGACCGCCAAGCAGTTTTGATCGTCCGGGCGCACTAAATTGGCGACGTTACGGTGAACAAAAAGCTCGCCGGGCGCAAGACCCACAATTTCGTTTGCCGGGACACGACTGTCGGCACAACCGATCCAGAGGTACGCCGGCGTTTGAATCGCGCAGAGGCGCTCAAAAAAATGGGGATCGTGACGCGTTTGCTGTGAAGCCCAGGCCCGATTGTTGGCAAAAAGCTGCGGGAGCATGCGCATATATGATCAAGCCGCCTAACGAAAGGTGATTGGCATAAACGCCAGTTTTCCAATTAGCATTGTGCGCGTGCAACAATCATTCCTCAAGATGGTCAAAACGTTAGCACGCATACCTGCATAAAAAATCCTGCCTGGGATTATCGAGGGATCAAAAAGCCATTCGCCCGAGTGGCGGATGTCTGCTTTTGGGTAGAGTCGAGATGTGGCGCGGTGGCAGTAGGTCCGGTTTGTCCGTTGCCGCCCCTTTCGTCTGGCGGTGCCCGAGTAACCTCGCCGTAGCTCCGTTTCCACATCCCGCTC
>Ga0224512_10000778_pt1 | contig 32699 bp, 25 predicted proteins | sample SF_May12_sed_USG_4_FD_169103 | JGI IMG/M metagenome (GOLD analysis project Ga0224512, IMG submission 169103) | Sediment microbial communities from San Francisco Bay, California, United States - SF_May12_sed_USGS_13 | ecosystem: Environmental > Aquatic > Marine > Sediment | place: USA... | reverse complement strand
GAGCCTCGAGCCGAATTAGTCTGACAATGCCATTGCTCCGATTATTCCGACGCCCGTTTCTTCCCAAGCCCGATTTTCTTGGCCAGTTTGGATCGCTGTTTGGCGTAGTTGGGGGCGACGATGGGATAGTCCGAGGGCAGATTCCAGCGTTCGCGATACTGCTCGGGAGTCATTCCATAGGCGCTCATAAGATGCCGCTTCAGCATTTTGAGCTTCTTGCCGTCTTCCAAACAAACGATGTAGTCGGGCTGTACCGATTTCTTGATCGCGATGGCGGGTTCAGGTTTCGCCCTTAGATCGGACGGTGTCTCAACGGTTGATAGCGTAGAATAAATTTCGCGAATCAGCGTCGGAAGATCCTCGGTTGAGACCTTGTTGTTCGACACGTGCGAGGACACAACCTCGGCAGTTAGTTGCAGAAAAATATTAGGATTGTCTGCCGGTGCATTCCTAGGTGCATTTGTATTCATCTGTCATCCCTTAATTTTGTTATTGCCCCAAGAGCGAGTGTTCTTAGCGAAACTTTTGGAAAACTGCAATCTACTTTTTTCTCGGTCGTTGGCGCGCCTCCAACTGGCGTGACTTCTTGTAAAAATGGGGATTTAAATGCGCGATGACCATTGGGCGCTGTTCAGCCCTTTATCCTGTCACCGCTTTCTTGCCAACAGCGAGGGCTGACCCCGCGTCGGCTTATCGGCAAAAAGCAGACGCGGCAGCCCTTGGCAAGGGCCGCCGGTTCAGCCGCCGAAGTCAACAGTCAGGACCACACCGCCATCAGGGCCGGACAGTTCACCCCCCCTACGGGCCATTCGTTGCGAAGGCGGGCTTCTCAAAATCCAATGTCCGGGCCTGCGCCAGCCAGCCTTAGGCTTTGGTCGGAACATCTTGAACGGCATGGGACGCTCTCATAAGGCGCGGCCCGCGGAACGGCGTCGCGACACGGTCCCCCTCTAGGGGTGTGGGTGTAGGCGTAGGCCTTCTTCACCACGTCGGTCGGCGTTGCGTAGAATTCCTCGATCATCTTTTCGACCTGGTCGCCCGCGATCGGGCTGAAGGTCACCTTGATCTTCTTTCCGTCCGCGATCATCGCGGGATCCTTCATCGCGTCGAGAAGCGCCTTGCGTAACGCCGCGACCCGGTCCTTCGGCACGCCCGGCGCCGCCGAAAGGGGGCGGGTCAGCGCCGACGGCCCGAACACCAACTGGGCGGCTTTCTTAAGCTCCGGCGTTGTGAGCAGGGCGGTGACCGGCGTCGCCTTTGCGAAGATATCGGGGACCGGGAGACCCATGCTGACCTGGACGAACATGACCAGGTCGCCCGACTTGAAGTCATTGTAGAACGCCCCCCGAACGGTGGATTCGAACATGCCACAAGTCGCGTCTACCTCGCCGCGTTGCATTGCCAGATTGACGTCCTTGGTGCCCTTGTAGCCGGTCACCACCTTGATGGGGGCGCCCAGCGCGTTCTTGAAGAAAAGCGGGAAGAGGCTGGTTGGCGCTGCCGGACCGGTTGAGCCGAACACGACGGTTTTCTTGGATTTGATCATGTCCTGCAACGTCTTGATGCCGGCCCCGGCGCCCTTCCATACGGCGCAGGCCTGAACGTCGCTGTGCATGCTGCCGATCCAGGAAAGCTTCCGCGCCTCGAACTGCGCTTTCTTGTTGCCGTAGAGCGGCTCGAGCACCGCGGCGGAGTTGAACACACCGAGCGTAGCGCCATCGCGGAGCGAGGGCTGGTTATAGAGGAAGTTGAGGACCTTGAGGCTGCCACCGCCCGGCATATTCTGGACGACGACGGTCGGACGCCCCGGCACGTGCCGGCCGTAGTGCCGTGCCACCAGGCGTGTCGTCGTGTCGTAGCCACCGCCCGCGCCGAAGCCGATGAGGATGTTCAAGCGTTTACCCTTGTAGAAGTCGCTGACCGGGTCGGCCCGCGATACGGAGGACATCGCCGTGGTGAATATGCCGGCGACGAGACCGATGCCCAGGATGGGGATGAGGAATTGTTTTGCGGACCTGGTCCGTAGAGAAGCATACGCCGATTTCATGGGAAACCTCCCTCTAGGATTGCGTGGGCCCGGGGTTTTCGTTTCCTTCTGAACGCATGCGTGGCCGCTTTTCCGCCCATCTGCAAAGACCAGAGGCGGCCGTGTCGGCGGCAATGATCGCCGCAAGCCTGCATTGAACGCGTCCTTCGGCCGTGGCGCGTTTGGCGCCTACCCAGACACTTTCTGTGAGCGTGGATATTAGGAGGGAACCCCACCCGAGTCTACGCGACAGCGTGTGCCCGCTTTGGGTAAAAAAGGACATCCAGTTGATGTTCATGTGTAAGGGCGAACCACGTCGCGTTGTCGTCGGCGCGGCTGGTTTCAGGTTTCGTCCCTCTTGGTCCGCCAGCGACCGCAGTCGTGATGTGCGGCATTGGTGACGGCCTTCATCGCCGATCTGTACGACCGAAGCCCGTCGGTCCTCGCTTTTTCATCCGGCTACGGGCCGCGAGCTATTGATCAGCCAGGCCACGAGCAGTTACTCTGCCACTGCCACTTGGCCGCGTATTAGGTTGAACGCCTGACGCCCCGTTTTTCCGAAAAGACTCCGTCGCACGCTTTGCCGTGACCATCATTCAGGGAGACGCCATGATGTCCATTAAGAAACTTCTGTTGTGTTCGGCCGCCGTAATGCTGCTCTTCGGCGGCACCGCGAAGCAGGCCAGCGCCGATACATTCGTCTTCACCGCCATACCCGACGAGGACTCGGCGCGCCTGCGCCAACGCTTCGACAAGGTCGCCGTTTACCTGTCCAGGGCGCTCGGTGTCGAGACCAAGTACATCCCGGTCAAGTCCTATGCGGCGGCGGTCACGGCGTTCCGCAACAACCAAGTTCAGCTGGCTTGGTTCGGGGGCCTTTCCGGGGTGCGCGCCCGAGATCTTGTTCCCGGCTCACAAGCCATAGCCCAGGGATACGAGGATCAGGCCTTCGTGACATATTTCATCGCCCATGCAAGCACCGGGCTGAAAGCGTCGGACACATTCCCGAAAGGCATCGCGGGCAAGACTTTCACCTTCGGTTCCAAAGGGTCGACGTCGGGCCGTCTGATGCCGGAGCACCACATTCGTAAAGCTTTCAATATGGCGCCGGGCAAGGTGTTCACAAAGGTCGGTTTCAGCGGCAATCATTCCAAGACCATCGCCCTCGTCCAATCCGGCGCCTACCAGGTGGGGGCGGTCAATTTCACGGTCTGGCAAAACGAATTGAAGGCCGGGAAGATCGATCCGGCGAAGGTTTCCATCATCTGGAAAACGCCGCCATACCCGGATTATCAGTGGACCATCCGCGGCGATGTCGATAAGCGGTGGAAAGCCGGGTTCAAAGCGAAGGTCAAGGCCGCCCTGCTGGGCATGAAGGATCCCGATCTCCTGGCCTCTTTTCCCAGGAAAAGCTTCATCCCGGCATCGAATTCCGACTACCAACCCATCGTGGACGTGGCCAAAAAGATCAAGCTGATTGACTGAAGGTGGCTTTCCAGCTCGATAACGAAGACCTTGGTTACAATGGAGATCCCGTACTTCGCGGTATCTCCGTCACCGTCGCCGCCGGTGAGCGGGTGGCATTCGTCGGGGAGAGCGGGGCCGGTAAATCGACCCTGCTCTCCGTCCTGCAAAGGCGCTACGACGGCAACGCCGCCCTGATCCCCCAGGACCCAGGCCTGGTCCGCAGCTTAAGCGTCTTCCACAATGTCTATATGGGCAGCCTGCACCGGCATTCCGCCGCCTACAATCTCATGAACCTGGTTTGGCCGCGCCGCAAGGAAGTGGAGCGTATCTATCCCATCGTCCAACGCCTGGGGCTTGGCGACAAACTGTTTGAGCGGGCCGGCGAACTGTCGGGTGGACAGCAACAACGGACGGCCATATGCCGGGCGATATTCCAGGGCGGTGACGCGGTGCTCGGCGATGAACCGGTTTCCGCCACCGACAACCACCAGTCCCGCGTTGTCCTCGAGGCGCTCAGGGAAACCTTCGAAACCGTCATCCTGGCCATGCACGACGTGGATCTGGCGCTTGAATTCTCGACTCGGATCATCGGCATCAAGGACGGCGGCATCGCGTTGGATGCGGCGGCCCGGGACCTGACACGGTCCGATCTCGATTTTCTCTATCGGGATTGAGCGCGATGGCGGTTTCAATCCTATCCGCGCCGAGGGCCCCTCGCTATTCGTCGGCTGTGAAGACGAGCCTGGGATTTCTCGCCGTGGCGGTCATCTGCCTCTTGTTCGCGGATATTTCCGTGACCACTCTCGACCCCTGGTCGGAAATGAAGCGCATGGCCTGGGGGGCTTTGACGCCTGATTTCGCCGCGGTCTCCGGAATTGGCCTGGTCATCGTGCAAACCATAGCCTTTGCGTTATCAGGGGTGGCGCTGGGCGCCGTCGGGGGGTTCCTGCTGTCCCAGGTGTTCCATCTGGGGCCCGTTCGTTGGGTTTGCGCATCCGCCCGGGCCATCCACGAATTGTTCTGGGCCCTGATTTTCCTGCAGATTCTGGGGCTGTCGCCGCTTACCGGCGTGCTGGCCATCGCCATTCCCTACGCCGGAATCTGCGCCAAGGTTTATGCGGAAACGCTGGAGGAAGCGGAATTGCCGGCGCTCCGGAGCTTGCCGAAGGGGACCGGCATCATCTCCGCCTTTTTCTTCGCCCGCCTACCGGATGTCTGGGTGCATCTCAAGACCTACACCAGCTACCGATTCGAATGCGGGCTGCGCTCCGCCACCGTTTTGGGATTCGTCGGTTTGCCGACCCTGGGATTCCATCTGGAGACTGCCTTCAGCGAAGGAAACTATTCCGAAGCCGCGGCCTTGCTGATCATTTTCTACGTGCTCATCGCCACCTTGCGCTATTGGATGCGGCCGAAACTCGTAGGGTTCTATCTGCTTGCTGCCCCGTTCCTGTTGGGCGGCGGCCAGGCCATAGAATTGGGCAACATCGTCAGGTTCCTGACCGTGGATATCGTGCCTTCGCCGTTGCGCCAGGGCGGCCTTCTCGACGGCCAGACCTGGAGCAACATGGGTGACTGGGCCTGGACCATGCTGGTGGACCAGGCGCTGCTCGGCATGATCGGGACATTGCTGCTGACTCAGATCGCCCTGGTCGCCACGGGCGTCCTTGCCCTCGTCCTTTTCCCGCTGGTTTCGCAAAAATTCTTCGGCCCGGCGGGGCGGACCGTGGGACATGTGTTTCTGGTGGTCCTGCGCTCGACGCCGGAGTTCATCCTCGCCTACATCTTCCTGCAGCTCTGGGGGCCGTCCATGCTGCCGGCCATTGTCGCCCTGTCACTTCACAACGGCGCCATTATCGGCCATCTCGTGGGACGCTTCAGTGACGAGGTACGGCTGCGGCCCGACAGCCCTCGCGGTCTCAATCTTTACGGTTTCGAGATCGTGCCCCGTATTTACGGACAGTTCCTGGCGTTCCTGTTCTATCGTTGGGAGGTCATCATGCGGGAGACGGCGATCCTGGGGATCCTTGGAATTGCCACCCTAGGATTCTACATAGACAGCGCGCTATCCGATATTCGCCTCGACCGGGCAATGATTTTGATCGTGGTCACGGCGATTCTAAACATGGGAATCGATGCTTTGTCCCGCCGCATTCGGAGCCGCCTGCACCTGAGCACCCAGGCCGGACGGGCATAAAGGCGAATCGAGAGTAGCCAGAATGAAATCCAGCCAAAACGCCATCGTCAAAGACCTCGTCCTCGTCGGCGGCGGACACAGCCACGTGATCCTGCTCAAGAAGTTCGGCATGAAGCCGCTGTCCGGGGTCCGCCTGACGGTGATCGCACGCGACGTGCACACGCCCTATTCGGGCATGCTGCCGGGTTACGTCGCCGGCCACTACGATTTCGACGAGGTGCATATCGACCTGCGCCCGCTTTGCCAGTTCGCCGGCGCGCGCCTGTACCACGACGAGGCGACCATGCTCGACCTCGAGGCCAAGCAGGTCGTCTGCAAGGGGCGCCCTCCGGTTCCCTATGACCTCCTTTCGATCAATATCGGTTCGACGCCCAGTTTCAACGGCATTCCCGGGGCCGAGGAATTCGCTACCCCGGTCAAGCCGATCAACAATTTTGTCGATCGTTGGCAACGTTTTCTGGACCGCGTGCTGGACAGCCCGGGCCCGCACCGCATCGGCGTCGTCGGAGCCGGCGCGGGCGGCACCGAACTGCTGTTGGCCGCGCATCATCGGCTCGGCAATCTCCTTGCGGAACGGGGCCAGGATACGGACCGGTTGGAGTTCCATCTGATCTCCAAGTCAGAGACCATCCTGCCCAATGTCAGCGCCGCCGTGCGCCGCCGCTTCGAACGCCTCTTCGCGGCGCGGGGGGTGCGCGTCCACACCGGCGCCCCGGCGGAAAAAGTGACGCACGGCGCAATCACCATCGCCGGCGGCAAGACCATCGAACTGGACCAGATCCTTTGGGTCACGGCGGCCGGAGCGCCGCCCTGGCTTCGCGAGTCCGGCCTCGACGTGGATGAGAACGGGTTCATCCAGGTCGGTGACACGCTGCAATCAACCTCCCATGGGGACGTCTTCGCGGCCGGGGACATTGCCGCGGTCGTCAATCACCCGCGTCCAAAGGCCGGCGTCTTCGCGGTCCGCCAGGGACCGCCGCTGACCGCGAACCTGCGCCGTGTCCTGGTCGGCCGGCCGGCCCGGCCCTTTGTTCCGCAACGCGCCTTCCTGGTTCTCATCAGCGCCGGTGACAAGCGCGCCGTAGCGGCCAAATGGGGATGGTCGGCCGAAGGCCGCTGGGTCTGGAGGTGGAAGGACTGGATCGATCGGCGCTTCATGAGAAAGTTCAATGAATTGCCCGAGATGGCCGCCGAGGAGGCGACGCCGTTGGACCCCGGCCTTGCCGACCAGGCCACGCTCAAAGACATCTCGGCCATCGCCATGCGTTGCGGCGGCTGCGGCGCCAAGGTGGGGGCCAATGTGCTGTCCCAGGCCCTGGCCGGTTTGGAGCCGCTCGGCAACGATGATGTTCTGGTCGGCCTGCACGCGCCGGACGACGCGGCCGTCGTTCAGATCCCCGACGGCAAGGTCGCCGTCTATACGGTTGACTATTTCCGGGCCTTCATCGATGACGCCTACGTGTTCGGGCAAGTTGCCGCGAACCACGCCCTGAGCGACATCTTCGCCATGGGCGCCGAGCCTCAGACGGCGCTCGCCATCGCAACCGTTCCCTACGGCCTGGAGGCGAAGGTCGAAACGACCCTCCGTGAAATGATGACCGGCGCCATGAAGGTCCTCAACGCGGCCGGCGCGACCCTGGTGGGCGGCCATACCAGCGAAGGACCGGAACTGGCATTGGGATTTTCGATCAATGGCTTGGCCGACAAAGAACACATATTGCGCAAGGGCGGCATGACAGAGGGCGAGGTATTGATTCTCACCAAGCCGCTTGGCACCGGCACGCTGTTCGCCGCCGACATGCAGCAGAAAGCCAAGGGAAGGTGGATCGAGGGAGCGCTGAGCTGCATGGTCCAGTCGAACCGGGACGCGGCCCGATGCCTCTTCAATCATGGCGCCAGCGCCTGCACGGATATCACCGGATTTGGGCTATTGGGTCATTTGGTGGAGATGACCAAGGCCTCGAACGTGGACGTAGAGGTCGACCTCGAAAAGTTGCCGATATTGGACGGCGCCCAGGAAACGGTGCGCCTCGGGATCCTCAGTTCGCTGCAACCGGCGAACGTTCGGTTGCGCCGGGCGATACGAAACTTGAGCGAAGCCCAGAAACATGAACGCTATCCGCTGGTTTTCGATCCCCAGACATCGGGCGGCTTGCTGGCCAGCCTTCCCGCCGAACAGGCGGAGCCCTGCTTGCGAGAGCTTCGTGATCTCGGCTATGCGGAAGCAGCCGTCATCGGCCGCGTCATGGCGGAAAGCGAGCATCTGGAACCCGTCACTCTCATCGCGTGACCAAACCGACAATCCGTTTCAGGGCGGCCTTTTCGTGGGCGGGTCGAAACAGCGGTTGCAGCTTCCGCACATGACGCTCCAGGCGTTCGAGGAATGCGGGCTCGGTTTCCGCACGGTCCAGCAGATGCGCCAGCGCGGCTTCATCTCGAACCGGGTAGGTGCCGGGATAGTCGCGCCCCAAAAGGCCGACGTTTCCGGCAATGTCACTGGCAATCACCGGCACGCCGGCGACGATGGCTTCGGACACCACGTTGGCGCCGCCCTCCTGATTTGAACTGATCACCATGGCCCGGGTCTTGGCCAGCTCCCGCCGAACCCGCCACCCCGGCACTTCACCGAGCCACCGGTAGCGCGGGTTGATCTTCATCTCGGCTTTGGCACGGCTGGCGAATTCGGAGGTGTGGGCCTTGCCCAGGTGAAAGACCCGGAGTTTTGATTGGCGCGGCAGGCGCCTGGCGGCCAGGGCCGTCCGGAAGGGATCCTTCTCATCGCGCAGATGACCGATGACGCAGACATCGAAGTTCCGTTTGGACGGATGCCGCGGCCCGGGCAGGGGCAAGGCAGATTGGTGGACCACATGGAGCTTCTTTCGGAGCGCCGCCGGCAGGGCCTCGCCGATGAGGTTGTGCAGGCAAATCAGGGCGTCCGCCATCTCCATGGAGCGGAGCGTCGTTTCCGGATGGGTTTTCAGGAACGTGTTAACGTCGGTCCCGCCGAGACCGACCACCAACGGCCCGCCCGGAAAGCGGGCCCGGTAGCGTCCTATGGCGTCGGCGCTGCGCCAGGCGTGAATGGCAATCATCAGTTTCGCGTCCTCGCCACCATAGTCCATTCCGATCCGCACGCGGTGGCCCGCCTCGCGCAGCATTCGGGCCCAGCGAAGCGCGGTTGTCCGGTTGCCGCTTTTGGACAGTTTGTCCGCTGGCGTGATTAGGCTAATCTTCACCCGCTTTCTCCGACCTTGGATTGTCCCGTGACCGCGCCTGTCAGTACCGCACGTTTGATCGATAACATGCAAGACGCCCGGAACCGGACCTTGGAACTGGTCCGCGACCTGGACGACGCCCAGCTCATGGGGCCCAAACTACCCACCGTCAATCCGATGCGCTGGGAAATCGCCCATGTCGCCTATTTTTACGAATACTTCATCCTGCGCCAGCTTTACGGTCACGAGTCCGTAATCGGCGAGAGTGCCGACAAACTTTACGATTCCATCGCCATCGACCATGACCTCAGGTGGGACCTGCCGCTGCTCACCCGGGCCGAGACGCTGTCCTACCTGCAGGCTGTTTACGACCGCCTGGCCGAACGCCTCGAGGGCGGCATGGCGACGGAGCAGGACAGCTTCATCTATCAATTCGGCATCTTCCATGAAGATATGCACACCGAAGCCTTCCTTTGGGCCCGCCAGACGCTTTCCTATCCAACGCCTGTCTTGGCCGTTGCCACCGATGTCGCAGCCGAGCGGGCGAGGGGGGCTCACCCGGGATGGGCCGAGGTGCCGGGGGGGACGTTCCAGTTGGGGGCGCCTCGGGACGCGCCGTTCCTGTTCGACAATGAAAAATGGGCCCATCCGGTGGCCCTGGAGCCGTTCGCAATCGCCAAGGCGCCGGTCACCAACCGGGCGTTCCAGGATTTCGTCGACGATGGCGGCTATGGCCGGGAAGCGTTGTGGACCGCCGACGGCTGGACCTGGCGCCGGAAGGCCGGCGCGGAGCATCCGGTGTACTGGCAGCGCAACGGGCCTGGCGACTGGCTGGTACGGCGGTTCGACCGTACATTGCCGCTGCCGCCCGACGAGCCGGTCATTCATGTCAATTGGTTCGAAGCCGCGGCCTATTGCCGTTGGGCCGGGTTGAGGCTGCCGACGGAAGCGGAATGGGAAGCGGCGGCCCTTGGCGAGCCGGCCGCCGACGGCACCTTGTCGCCGTTCAAGAGACGCTACCCGTGGGGCGCGGCGCCGCCCGACCCGAGCCGCGCCAATTTGGACGGCCGGGCCCTGGGACCGGTCGACGTGGCGGCGTTGGCCGCCGGCGACAGTGCGTTTGGCTGCCGCCAGATGCTCGGCAATGTTTGGGAATGGACGGCGGACACGTTCAACGCCTTCCCCGGTTTCGCCGCAGACGCCTATAAGGAATATTCGGCCATGCTGTTCGGCGACACCAAGGTGCTGCGCGGCGGCGCCTGGACGACCCGCGGGCGAATGATCCACGGCACCTATCGGAACTATTTCGAAGCCCACCGGCGCGACGTCTTCGCCGGCTTCAGGACCTGTCTCCCATAGAAGCCACGGCGGTGGCGGACCAAATCGACCTGAACCGTTCGGCGGGCACCCTTGTCATCCCGCGATGGCGATCGCCTCGAGGAACGGGGCGGCGAATTTTTCCAGTTTGGCGGCGCCGACGCCGTTGATCTCGGCGAACTCCGCGGGATTCTTCGGGCGCCTGCGTGCCATGTCGGCAAGGGAACGGTCGGAAAAGATGACGTAGGCGGGCACGTCGCGCTGTCTCGCGAGACGAAGGCGCAGCTCCTTGAGCCTGGCAAAAAGCGCCGCCTCCGCCGATGAAAATTCCTGGTCCTGTTCCGGAGGCCGGGACTTGCCCTTTGAGGGCCGAGCGGGACGCACGGTGTCCGGGCGGTAGTGGAAGGTCTCTTCTCCCTTTGCCAGGGCCTCGCCCTTGGCGGTGATCGTGATCCCGCCGAAACCCTTGACGTCGAGAGTGAGAAACCCGGCGGCGACGAGCTGGCGGATCAGGGAGCGCCACTGCTCTTTCTTGTGCTTCGTGCCGAGCCCGAATACGGGCAGGCGATGATGTCCCGCCGCGGCGGCCTTCTCCGTCTTCGCGCCGCGCAGCACGTCGATAATGTGGGCGGCGCCGAATCGTTGTCCGGTGCCGAGAACCGCCGAGATCACCATTTGCCCCTCGGCGGTCCCGTCCTCCGTGCCGACCGGGTCGAGGCACAGGTCGCAGTTCCCGCAATCCTCGCTCGGTTCACCGAAATAGTCGAGCAGGGCGCGGCGCCGGCAGGCGGGCGATTCGCAATAGCCCAGCAGCGCATCGAGGCGCTGATGCTCCCGGCGCTTGCGCTCCTCGCCGGCATCTTCCCGTTCTATGAACATGCGGCGCATCTGGATGTCGCCCAGTCCGTAGAGCATGTGCGCCTCGGAGGGAAGCCCGTCCCGTCCGGCGCGTCCGATCTCCTGGTAATAGGCCTCGATGCTTCCGGGCAGGTCGGCGTGGAAGACAAACCGGACGTCCGACTTGTCGATCCCCATGCCGAAGGCGATCGTTGCGACAATGACGACGCCCGGTTCGGTCATGAAGACATTCTGGTTGGCGTCGCGCGCCGCTTTATCCATGCCGGCGTGATAGGGCAGGGCGCGGACGTCATTTTCGGCGAGAAATCCGGCGGCCTCCTCTGTCTTCTTGCGCGAAAGGCAGTAGACGATGCCGCTCTCCCCGCGATGGCGGTCGACGAAGGAAAGCAACTGGGACTTCCAGGTTCGCTTCATCTCCACCGTCAGCTTGATGTTCGGCCGGTCGAAACCGAGAACAATGGTCTCGCCATTGCCGGCAAACAGCTGCGCCGTTATGTCTTGCCGGGTGACCTCGTCCGCCGTTGCCGTGAGCGCGGCGATGGGGGCGGCCGGGAATAGCTCGCGGAGACGGCTGAGATCCCTGTATTCCGGGCGGAAGGAGGGGCCCCATTGCGAGATGCAATGGGCTTCATCGATGGCAATGAGGCGCACCTGCAGCCGGCTCAGCGCGGCAAGCATGCGCTCGGTCATGAGGCGTTCCGGCGCCATGTAGAGAAGGTTAGTCTCGCCGGAAACGACCCTTCGCCATGCGGCGACGTTCTCATCGCGGCTCCGCGAGGAATTGATGGCATCGGCCGCGACGCCGGCGAGGCGCAATGCCGCCACCTGATCCTGCATCAGGGCGACCAGCGGAGAGACGACGATGGTGATCCCGCCGAGGACCAGGGCGGGCACCTGGAAACACAGCGACTTGCCGGATCCCGTCGGCATGACGGTCAGCACGTTGCGCCCGGCCAGAAGGGCATCCATCGCCTGCTCCTGACCTGGTCGAAAATCGTCGAAGCCGAAGACGTCCTTCAGGATTTTTCTTTTCATTACGGGGTTTTCAGAGGAATGAATCATACTATGTGTTACAGATCGTCCAACCGAGCGGGGCGGGGCCGCGAGCCGGTGCCCCGGTTTCCTCTGACATCGTCATCCAGCCAATCTATCAAGGTTTTAATGCCCGATCACTCATCACTTGAAAGTCCCGTGGCCACCCGTCGCGGTTTCGCCACGCGGAGGACGTTTGCGATCATTTCGCACCCCGACGCGGGCAAGACCACGCTCACGGAGCGCCTCCTGTTGGCGGCGGGCGCCGTACATCTGGCCGGCAATGTCAGGGCCCGCGGCGAACGCCGCCGCACGCGCTCCGACTGGATGGAGATCGAGCGCCAGCGGGGAATCTCGATATCAAGCTCGGTCATGACCTTCGAGCATGCGGGCCTTACCTTCAATCTGCTCGATACGCCGGGCCACGAAGACTTCAGCGAGGACACATACCGGACCCTGACGGCCGTCGATTCCGCGGTGATGGTGATCGACGCGGCCAAGGGGATCGAGAGCCAAACGCGCAAGCTGTTCGAAGTCTGCCGGCTCCGCGACATCCCAATCATCACGTTTATCAACAAGGTGGATCGCGAAGGGCGGGATCCGTTCGAACTGCTCGATGAGATCGAGAGTACCTTGGCGCTCGACGTGTGCCCCGTCACCTGGCCGGTCGGCATGGGCACGACCTTTCAGGGCCTGTTTGACCTGCGCAATCCCCGTCTTTTCACCGCCGCGGCGGCGCACCAGGGTTTCGACAAGCAAATTGATTGCACCGGGCCCCGGGATCCCAAGCTGGCAGACCATATCAGCGAAGCCGTGCTCGGTGATTTCAGGGAAACGGCCGAGCTCGCGCTTTCCGCTTACCCCGAGTTCAGCCTCCAATCCTACCGAGAGGGCCACTTGACGCCGGTCTTCTTCGGCAGCGCGCTCAAGAATTATGGCATGGAAGAAATTCTCTCTGCCATCGCGGACTGGGCGCCGCCGCCCCGCCTGCAACCGGCGGAGCCGCAGCCCGTTGCCCCGGACGCGCCCGGGGTCGCGGGGTTCGTTTTTAAGGTGCAGGCCAATATGGACCCCAATCACCGGGACCGTGTCGCCTTCTTTCGGCTGTGCTCCGGCCGCCTCACGCGGGGCATAAAGTTGCGCCAGTCGGGCACCGGAAAAAGCATCACGATCCACAACCCGATGTTCTTTTTTGCCCGCGAGCGTGAACTGGCTGAAGAGGCCCTGCCCGGAGACATCGTCGGTATTCCCAACCACGGCACGCTCTGTGTCGGCGATACGTTGACCGACGGCGAGGAGCTGCGCTTTACCGGTATCCCCAATTTCGCGCCGGAAATCCTCCGCCGGGTGCGCCTCGGCGATCCCATGCGGGCCAAACAGATGCGCCGCGCGCTGGAAGATCTGGCTGAGGAGGGTGTGACCCAGGTGTTCCGCCCGGTCTTGGGGGCGCAGTGGATCGTGGGCGTGGTGGGTCAGCTTCAACTCGACGTGCTGGAGGCCCGGATCGCTGAGGAATACAAGATCAAGGTGCAGTTCGAGCCGTCGCCCCATCAGGTCGCGCGCTGGGTCACGGCCGATGATCCAAATCTGGTGAAGCGGTTCACGAAGAGCAACGCCGCGAACATTGCCGAGGACCGTGACGGCGCACCGGTCTTCCTCGCACGCAATGCCTGGGAGTTGGATTACGCGGTGCGGGAATGGCCCAACGTCAAATTCCTCGAGACGCGTGAACGCACGTGACGGGAGCCTGAAGGAATATTAGGGTCTTCGGCGGAAGTTCGCCCGGTGGGCCCGCTCCGCCCAGCGGGTGCGAAACAGGGCCGGCGCCCAATCCCCAATCGGCGCCGGGTGGTTCAATCGGACCGGATCGTGTTCATCCCTTATTCGCCTCCGAACTGTCCGAAATCGCGGCAAGTCGCTGGCGCAGTTTGGTCTTTTCGATCTTGCCATTGGGTAATCTCGGCAGGTTGTCGACGAAACTGAACCCGCGCGGTCTCTTATAGGGGGCAATCACCTGCCGGCAATGCGCGCCCAATTCTTCTTCCGAGGCGGTCTTGCCGCTGGCCAAGGTCACGAAAGCGAACACCGATTCGCCCCAGCGCTCGTCGGCCCGGCCGACAACGGCCGCCTCGGCGACGGCGGGGTGGCGCATCAGGGCGTCCTCGACTTCGCGCGAGTAGATGTTTTCGCCGCCTGAAACGATCATATCCTTGAGCCGGTCGACGACAAAGACGAAGCCCTCCTCGTCGACCGTCCCGATGTCGCCGGTATGGAGCCAGCCGTCCCGCAGCGTCTCGCGGGTGGCCGCGTCATTGTTCAAATAACCCATCATCAGGCATGGATTTCTTATCAGGATTTCGCCGGGCTGCTCGATTTCGCACTCCGAGCCGTCCGGCCCGACGATGCGCACCTCGCACCCGATCGCCGGTTGGCCCGCGGACCGCAGGCGGCGGACAGCCTTCTTGGGACCGTCAAGGACGTGCTGATGGGGTAGCAGCGCGCATCCCGGCCCGCCCGATTCGGTCATGCCGTAGAACTGGAGGAAGATCGGCCCGAAAGCCTCCATGCCCCGCCGCAATATGGTCTCCGGCATGGGCGCCGCCGAATAAAGCAATTTCCGAAGATCGGGCAGCGTGGTCGGATTGCAGGGACACGCGTCCATCAAGTCCTTGAGCATCGTCGGCGCCAGCAGGGTCTTCGTCACCGCGAGGGATCGTAGGCTTTCGAAGAAGGCTTCGGGCCGGAATGCCCGGTGGAGGATGATCGGGCAGCCGTGAAGGGAATGACTGAGAAGGGTGATCTTCCCGCCGATATGATAGAGCGGCATGGTCACGGCGCACCTGTCCCGGGGATCGATAGAGGACACGAGGGCGTTGATCTGGGCAGCTTGCAGTTCGCCACGATGGCTGAGCATGACACCCTTGGGGCGCCCCGTGGTGCCGCTGGTGTAGACCACGTAGGCGCAGTCCTCGGGTTGCGGCTCCACCGCCGGGGGGAGCGGCTCTCCCGACGCCAGGAGCCTTTCGTAACCTTCATCCCCTTCGTCGCCGCCGAGGATCAGGACCTGCTCCAGCCGGGCCCGGGCCCGCGGGCTGACGCTGCCGGCGAATTGCGGATCGAGGACGAGAACCTTGGGCTGGCTGTCTTCCAGGACATAATCCACTTCCGGTGCCGCGAGCCGGTAATTGACCGTGACCGTGGCCCAGCCGCCCAACTCGCCGGCCGCAAAGACCTCCATATATTCGGGGCAGTTTTGGGCGAGGATCGCGACCTGATCGCCGCGGCGCACGCCGCGGCCAAGCAGCGCATTGGCCAGTCGGAACGATCGCTCCGCCAAGGCGCCATGGGTGATCGTCCGGCCCTCGAAAAGAACCGCCGGGTGATCGGCCCGCAGCTTCCAGTTCCGGATGACCAGGCGCCCTAGCATGAGGCGACGCTCCGCGCTGCCGTGGCGCACCGGCAGGGCCGGCGCCCGCCCCAAGGGGGGCTGAGGGAACGTCTTGTCGCGTTGTGGGTCATCGCCGGTGTCCGGTTCTAGCGCGGCTGCGAGCCGGCCTTTTTCCAGCGGACACGGCTGTGGCGAAGCCCCAGTGACACAAGCAGGGCCGCCATGCGGATCGGCGCGCCGATGCCTTCCACCACGGGGACGCCCAACTCCCGCGTCAGCCAGTCGGGCTTCATCTGGACCGGGCATTGCGTGATCCCCTGGGGGATGATGACCTGGGCGCCATCCTTCTCGATCAGGTCGCGCGCCGCCATGAGGAACGATTCCACCATCTGGTCCTTGTTTTCGGCGATGTGCTGGACATAGAAGCCACTGGCGCGCCGGCCGGCGATCCAGGGTTCGAACCCGTAGGCGACGGTCTGGGCTCGATGCCGGGCAATGGCGGACGGGTGGTAGCAGACCACGCCGAACTGATCGCCGAGCTCCGCCGCGACATGGTAGACCGCCTGCAAGGGCGCGATCACGGGGATATCGACGACCGCGCGGCCGCCGTCGACCCCAAGGTCGAGCATGCCGAGCGGCACCACGGCGTCATACCCCTGGCATTCGGCCTCGCGGAAAGCCTCGTGGAAGAGGGGCGCCGCAGCCTGGATCTCGCCGGGGCCCAAGCCGTCGAAGGGACGGGCGGCGACGGAGACGATGCCGACCTCGACCTCCGCCGAAGAATACCCGATGGCGGTTTCCTCGCGCAGACGCCGCTGGTCGTCTGGATAATCACCGATGACGAAGGCGACGCGAATCACCGTCTCGCCCTCGTATTCGGCCGAGACCTGCCGATGACCGGGTTGCTGCTGTTCATCGTCTTTCGCTCCCCTCGTGGCCCGATGCGTCAGGATAACCTCAAGCTTTGCCACAGCGTAACAATTCGGCCCGGGACAGGTTAAGAAATCTCCGTTCTTCGGGAGCTGCCTGCCGCGCCGGCCGCGTGCGTCCGGAGGCCGACATCGACGATAGGAGGGAGGGGATGATTGAGGGGAGAGAAGATTACAGGCGCGAATGATCCCAGGCTTGGGAACCGAACCAAATCCTAACGAGAGGAGCACTTGACACCGGTCTTCTTCGGAAGAGCGCCCAAGAATTCCGTCACCGGGGACCGGGCGTCACACCGCAAGCTCCCGAAATCGTGCTGCTACCGAGGGGCGGCGGCGGGGCTTTCTTGGCCCCGCCGCTAGGTGGATCGGCTACTTCTTCTTTTTTTGACCGGGCAGAATCGCCTTGGCCTTGGCGATGATGTCGGTCGGCATCGCGTAAAGCTCCGAGAGGGTTTCCACGGCCTCCTTTGCGGTCATCGGCGAGATCGGGCGTCCGATCTTCTTGGATTCCGCCAACAGCTTGGGGTCCTTCATGGCCGCATCGAAGCCGGCGCGCAGGACTTTCAAACGGTCGGCCGCCACTTCCTTGCGGGTGATGAACGGGCGGCCGATTTCCCCCGCCGCCGACAGCAGCTTGAGAATCTGTTTCTTTTCCGCCGTCGCTGCGAGGTCGCCGGCGTAGGGGATGGCCGGATTGAGTCCTTCGGGCGTCGAGGGCGAGGACTTCATCAGGTAGGTAACCTTGCCGTCGCGAACCCAGTCGTCGGGAACGCTGGTCCAGTCACCGCAATCGCCGTCGAGCTCGCCGCGTTCGATCGCGATCTGTTTTTCTTTCGAGCCCTTGTAGCCCTTGACCTGCTTGAGCGGTGCATTGAAAACGCCAAGCAGAATCGCCTGGTTGAAGTAGGAGGCCGAACCGACACCGGTAAGGCCGTAGTTGATCGTCTTGACCTTGTTGAGGTCGGCGGCGTTCCTGATCGCGGGGAAGCGCGCCTTCCAGACGTAGCACACGGAGACGTCGCGGTTCATCGACCCGATCCAGGCGAAATTCCGGAAATCCACCTTGATCGTCTTGGATGGATTCACGATCGAATTGGTGATCTGGCCGAAGTTGAAGATGACCACGGCCGTACCGTCCTTGGGGGCGGCCGTCTGAAGGTACTGCACGGCCTTGAGGCTGCTGGCGCCCGGCATGTTTTGTGCGATCACCTGCGGACGACCGGGAATATGGGGCCCCCAGTGCCGCGCCAACAGGCGCCCGTAAGCGTCGTACCCGCCGCCCGGTCCGAAGCCGATGGAAACCTTGATTGTCTTATTCTTGAAAACATCCGCGGCCTGCGCGGGGAAAGACTGGGAAAGGGATGCTACGGCCACAGCGGTGGCAAGCACCGTTCCACGCAAAATGAGGTTCATCGTTGGTCAATCCTATCCTGTCGTCGTTGAAAACCGGCAATCCCGAGGTTGGGGACATCCGTGTCTTGATCGGGCGAAACTATATCCAGATTGCAGACGAAATACTCACGCATTTTTGGCGCGACGAGCGCTTGCGCCGGGCCCCGCTGGGCCCGTGTAATCGGCGTTGCCGGGGTGGGCGCGCGTGGGCATGGATGCTCTCGGCACTAGCCGCAGCGGCGGCACCTGATAAGATGCGGGCCAAGGGATCGACGAAGTGCCGGCCGGTCTCGGCGGCCGGCGCCGGTCCCGGCCGAGCTTTCATCGTTTGGCCGGTCACACGAGGATTGGGATCATGGCGAAGATCATCGCGGGGCTTGGGGCCTCCCACTCGCCCACCATCGGGTTCGCCAAGGACAACAAGGCGGCAGACGACCCCGCCTGGGCGGCTGTGTTCAAGGTGTTCGCGCCGGTCACCGACTGGCTCAAGGCCAATGACCCCGACGTCCTGTTCGTGATCTACAACGATCACGTCACGTCGTTCTTCCTCGATCATTATTCACCCTTCGTGCTGGGGGTCGACGGCGACTACCGCACAGCGGACGAGGGCGGGGGCCCGCGCGATTACCCGCCGGTGGCGGGTCATATGGGCTTGGCGCGCCATATCGGCCAGTCGCTGTTCGCCGATGAGTTCGACATCTCGTTCTTCCAGAAGCGGCCCATCGATCACGGGCTGTTCTCGCCACTGTCGATGATGACCGACCGGGGGGCCGCATGGAACAAGGCGATCATCCCGTTCCAGGTGGGGGTGCTGCAGTTCCCCATCCCCAGCGCCAACCGGTGCTACCGGTTGGGCCAGGCGCTGGGTCGCGCGATTCTGAGCTACCCGGAAGACCTCAGTGTCGCCATCGCCGCCACCGGCGGCCTGTCCCACCAGGTTCACGGCGAACGCTGCGGTTTCAACAACCTCGATTGGGACGCCGAGTTCCTGGACCTGCTGGAAAATGACCCCGAGGCGCTGACCCGGATCACCCATGCCGAATACGCCAAGCGCGGCGGCTTGGAAGGGGCGGAAGTCATCACCTGGCTGATCATGCGCGGCGCGTTGTCCAATACCGTGCGCTGCGTCCATCGTGACATGACGCTGCCGTCGATGACCACCATCGCCACGGTCATATACGAAAATCTCGCCGAACCGCAGCCCCAGGCGGCTCAGGCTCAGCGCGACCTGATTGGCCGCCAGCTCGCCGGGATCGAGGAGATCGAGGGCACCCATCCCTTCACCCTGGAGAGGGCCCATAAAGCCTATCGCTTGAACGATTTCCTCCACCGGTTGGTGAATCCTGCGCACCGCCGCCGTTTCCTTGAAGAGCCCGAGGCGCTCTACGAAGAATTCGGCTTGAGCGCCGAGGAGCGCAAGCTGCTGGAGGCGCGGGACTTCATCGGCCTCATCCACTACGGCGTGATTTTCTTTTCCATCGAGAAAATGGCGGCGGTCCTGGGCCTCTCCAACCCGGACGTCTATGCCCAGATGCGCGGCGAGACCCTGGAAGAGTTCCAGAAGACGCGCAACGTCAACATGCAGTATTCGGTCGCCGGCAAGGAAGAGGACTGAGGGAACCGCGGTCGGCGCCCGCCGGTTGGGTGCCAGCCCCGGTCAGCCCGCGAGGTCGAGGGTGCCCGGCGCGAACAGTTCCTCGACCGCGTATTTCCGCGACGTGATGTTCTGGTCGAAGGCATAGCGGGTCAGCGCTTCCAGTCCCTTGCGGTTGGCTTCGACCCCGTAGGGGAACGGATCGCCGCCGAGGCCCTGTTCCAGCCGCGCGGTCAGGGCATCCTCCGCCGAAAGCTCGCCCATGCGGTCGAGATTGGCCAAGTAGGCCTCCTTCGATTCCTTGAGCGCGTGGAACAGATCGACGGCCAGGCTGGGATAGCGTTCCAGCAGCTCGTCGCGCACCACGATGCCGTGGTTGACCGGGTAGATGCCGGTCTTACGATAGAAGGCGAAACCGGCCTCCATCGCGTCGGGGATCAGCGGCCCGACGCCGGGGATGTCGTCGGTCACCGCGCCGACGGCGCCGACGATCTCGCCCGAGCGGAACAGGTCCCCGATATCGCGGCCCATGAATTCGTAATCCACATTGGGCGGCAGCTTGAATTCGGCCACGTGTTCGTCGTCGGTGGCGGCCCAACGCACCTTGGAGAGATCGACGCCGTATTCCTCGGCCAGCATGCCGCGTGCCCAGACGCCGGTGGTCACCGTGTAGCCACGCACCACGCCGACGGTTTTACCTTCGAAGTCCTTGGGCGTCTTGATCCCCGACCCACGGTTGGCGAAGATCGCCCAGTGGTGAAAGTTGCGGGTGATGAAGACGGGCAGGGCGGTGAACTTCTTGCCGTATTCCTTGGCGCAGATGTACGTGGTGAACGGCATTTCGCAGATATCGAAGGGGCGTTCACGCACCATCTTGCGCACCGCGACCAGGATGTCGGTGAATTTGGGGTAGGCAATCTCGATATCGGCATTCAGCCTGCTGACGGTTTTTTTCATGTGCCGCATCAGGCCGTAATCCCGCGTCGGCATGCTGAGTGTCACCATCTTCGTGTTTCCTTGCTCCTGTTTATGATCCCTGCCCGGGATAGGGCATCTTGCGCGTTGCCGTGCGGCCCAGGGGCCGGCTGTCGGCAGGGCAGGGCGGTATGGCATTCTTGGACGTGTCCCGCGATCGGCCCGGCGCCGATATCCGTTTAGGGCCACCCCGGAAAACCAGCCACCGCTGGCCTGATGACCGCTCCGGATCCAAAGACAAGGCTGGGAGCGTCGGATTATGTCCCGGTGGTCCCCATGGTGCGAGGCTCGATTCTCCGCCGGCACCAACGACTTGCCACGGTAGCAACGGCGGTGAGATTACCGCCCTTTGTCTTGCGTCAGGGCATGAATCCTGGTCAACGCCGAGGAACCCGCTTCTTTACCGGTGCCGCGCACTATTTTTCTTGGATCCGCCGCAAGTAGTCCACGAGCGAGATGATCTTGGTGTGCGCTATCGCGCCGCGCAAATTGGTAAATCCGTATTCCAAGAGATCGGGTACGGTTTTGCGGTAGTCGCTGCCCCAAACCGGCATCTCACGGGGCCCATGGGCTTTCACTTCCTTTCGCCCATCAATGACCTCGAAAACGCGTTGTGCAGGAAACACACCGCCATTTCTCTTCGCCAGAGTGGTCAGGTTGGTCGAGTTCTTGAAATAAAGCCGCGCAAGCGGGCCGTCACCTTTTCCACTCAATCCGTGGCAACTTGCGCAGTTAGATTCGTATTCGGCCTTGCCGTAGTCGGAGCCAGACTGGGCACGCGCTTCGCTGGCCAAAAACGCAAGGCTAACCGCGATGGCGGAAATCGCGATGATGTGTCTCATCTTTCTCCCCTGGGTTTCATGATTATGATTAATGCAAGTATAAACCCCTTTTTTGGTGTTGCCACGTAAAGCTATTGGCCCTGCTGGTTATCGATTGCCATGGCATTGGCAGCGGCACGGCGTGTGTCAGCACGGTTCGATCCAATGGTTGTCGCTCTGTTTGGCTCCGCGTTTGGGCGAATTGGATTCAAGGCAAGCGGCCAGTGCGGCCTGAGGGGCGCCATCACGGGCTGCGCCAGTTGCCCTTCTGCGGGCTTGGGTGCTAAAAACTGGCAGATAATTTCTTTGGCCCGGAGCGCGCTTTAGCGCGTTGTTTCGGGCCGTTGACCCATTTAGAGCGGGGAGCAGAGATGGCCGACGACGCGCCGAAGAAGGAATGGACGGAACCGACCGACCTCAAGACCAAGTCTGGGGTTGGCGAGTTCATGCGCCCGAACATGCCCTATGACGACTGGATGGAAGCGCAGGAGATCCCGATCTTCCGCGGCATCGGGGTGCGCAAGGTGCAGGACCTGCCGCTGAAGCCGTGGAAGCTGATGGGGGGCAAGGCGACCTTCATCCAGTTGTGGGGGACGGAGAACCTGTGGGGCTGCCACGTGATCGAGGTTCCGGGCGCCGGCGCGCTCAATCCGGTGAAGCACCTGTTCGAGCAGCAGTACTTCATCGTCGAGGGTCGCGGCACGACGGAAGTGTGGGAAGACGGTCACGAGGACCAGAAGCACGTGTTCGAATGGCAGGCGGGGTCGCTGTTCGCGATCCCGATCAACGCGCGCTACCGGATCGTCAACGCGGCGTCCTCGCCGGCGCTTTTGCTGGGCGGCAACCTGGCGCCGCAGGTGTTCAACCTGTTCAAGAACGAGGACTTCATCCTCAATTGCCCGTACAACTTCCGCGACCGGTTCGACCCCAACGCGGCGGACTATTACAAGCCCAACGAAGACATCGAGGCGGACCCGATCCGGGGCCTGGCGATGAAGAAGACCAACATCATCCCGGACATCGTCAATTGCGAGCTGCCCTTGGACAACCGGCGGTCTCCGGGCTACCGGCGGATCGAGCCGCACATGGCGAACCAGAACTTCTACCTGTGGATCGCGCAGCACGAGACCGGGCGGTACTCCAAGGCCCATGCCCACGGCTCGGCGGCGGTGCTGATCTGCATCAAGGGCAAGGGCTACACCTACACCTGGCCGTCGGACATCGGGCCGACGCCGTGGAAGGACGGCAAGATGGACAAGGTGATGCGCCAGGACTACGAGCCGGTGGGCATGGTGACGGCGGCGCCGATGAGCGGCGAGTGGTTCCACCAGCACTTCGGCGCGTCGCAAGGGCCGCTGCGGCTGACGGCGTGGTTCGGTCCGGTGCACCCGGGCAAGAACTCGCGCTCGGGGGCGCCGGGCTCGAAGATGACGGATTACGGCGCCATCGACCTGCGCGACGGCGGCACCGCCATCCCCTACGACATGGAAGACCCCTACCTGCGCAAGGAGTTCGAGGAAACCCTCGACAAGGAAGGCACCAAGTCCCGCATGGAGCCCGAGCTCTACGTCACGCCAAACGCCGCCGAATAAGCGCGGGATCCCGACATGACAGCGGACGATGTAGGCGCTCAGTTCTCGAACGCCGAACGCAACATCCTGGGCGAGGACGAGATCGAGTTGGTCAGCGTCGGTGTCGATATCGGCTCGTCGACCTCGCATCTCGCGTTTTCGAAACTGACGTTGGAGCAGCGCAACGCACGCTACGTCGTGACCAAGCGCGAGCTGGTCCACGAATCGCCGATCCATTTCACGCCCTACGTGGAGAATGCGGACCGGGAAAACGTGATCGATTCCGATGGGCTGGCCGCCTTCATCAAGAAGACCTATGAGGAGGCGGGCCTCACCCATGACGACATCGATACCGGGGCCCTGATCCTGACCGGCGTCGCCGTGCTCCGGCGCAACGCGCGCACCATCGGCGAACTGTTCGCCGACGAGGCCGGCAAGTTCGTGGCCGTGTCGGCGGGCGACGGCCTGGAAGCGACCATGGCGGCGCACGGTTCCGGCGCGGCGGCGCGCTCCGACGAGGTCGAGGGCACCGTCCTCAATATCGATATCGGCGGCGGCACCACCAAATTCGCCCGCTGCATCGGCGGCCATGTGGCGGAAGTGACGGCGGTGGAGGGCGGCGCCCGGCTGATCGTCACCGACCAGAACGGCGCCATCGAACGGCTGGAGCCCACCGGGGCCGCATACGCCGAAGAGGTCGGCGTCACGCTGGCCCTCGGCGACAAGCCGAGCGCGGAACAGCTGGAGAAGATCGCCGACCGCATGGCCATGCGCATCGTCGAGGCGGCGGGGCTCAGCCCCATCAGCCCAGAGACAGAGGGCCTCCTTCGCCTGCCGCCCCTGTCGGACAAGACGGAGGTCAGCGCCCTGATCTTCTCCGGCGGGGTGTCGGAATTCGTCTACGGCCGGGCAGACACCACGTTCGGGGATCTCGGCCCGCTTATCGCCAAGGCGGTCCGCGCCCGCATCGATCCCTTGGGCCTCACCATCGAAGAGCCCAGGGCCACCATCCGGGCGACCGTGATCGGCGCCTCGCAATACACTATCCAGGTCTCGGGCAGCACCATCTTCATCGACCCGGAAGACACCGTGCCGGTGCGCAACGTGCCGGTGATCGCGCCCGACATCGACCTGACCGGCGAGGAGATCGAGCCCGGTGCCCTTCATCAGGCGATCGACGTCGCGCTCAACCGGCTCGACCTCGCCCATGCCGACCAGGCGGTGGCCGTCGCCTTCCATTGGGGCGGTTCCGCCACATTCAAGCGGCTGCACGATTTCTGCACCGGCATCCGCGAGGGCCTGCGCGACTTCACGGCCCGGGACCATCCCATCATCCTGGTCAACGACGGCGACGTCGGCGGCCTCCTGGGCCTGCACCTGAAGGAAGAAATGGGGGTGGAAGCCGCCTGCATCTCGATCGACGGGATCGAACTGAACGAGTTCGACTTCATCGATATCGGCAACCTGATCCCCTCTTCCGGCGCCGTGCCGGTGGTGATCAAATCCCTGGTCTTCCCCGCCAGCCGCTGAACGCCTTTTGGGCGACAAGCCTTCCGGGCGGGCCCTGTCTCGCTGGCGGATCCATGTCCATGACGCCCTACATGCTTAGGTGTCTATTAATTATGGGGCTACCTAAATAGTTGTGGACTGATAAATAGAATTACTTAAAAATCTGTCGCTGAATGGGAGGCGGCGCCGACTTTCGGCCGCACTGAAAAATTTGGCATTCAACGTAGCCTGCTCGGGTTGCGGAATCAAAAGCCAATACAACAAAAACATGTCGGGCCGAGATGTCGCGCGTCGTGGGATCGCGAGGTCATGAGATGCGGACTGGTTTGTCTGTCCCGGTTGAAGTCATCAACCGGGGCTTGGCTAAAGTACGGCTGGCAGGCGGAAATCCCCGAATAATCATGGATGCTCTAGGATTGAAGCCCGAGGTTTTGGCCGATCCGAACGGGCACGTCGCCCATTATCTTTACGCGCGTTTCTGGGAAGCTGCCGCCGTCGTCACCCATGACCCATTCTATGGGATTCATGTGGGAGAAACCCACGATATGCGGACCCTGGGTTTGGTGGGATATATATTCATTGCTTCCCGAACCCTGGGCGAGGCGTTGAGGAATCTCCTTCGCTTTCATCGTATTCACCGCGAGGGCACCATCTTCGATCTGACGTGCCATGGCGACGGGGGCATCGAATTCGAAATACGCAATCTCCTCGACCCGCCGCAGGACAGCCGGCAATACATGGAGGCTGTCACCGCTAAAGCGGTATCCGCATGCCGCCAAATCATGGGACCGCAGTGGAGCCCTATCACGATCCATTTTGGTCATGCCCGCCCACCAAACACGGCTGAGCACGAGCGCTTCTTCCGTTGCCCAATCTGTTTTTCCTCCAACAAAAACGCGGTGACACTCAAAAAATCGGATATGGAGTTGAACAATCCTCTTTCCGATCCAGTGCTCCTGCAGATTTTGCTGAATTCAGCCGAAGTCGCGCTGGCAAGCACCGAAGGCCCTTCAAGTCTGACACAAAGTCTACAGACCTTCATCGCCACACGTTTGGCCGGCAAGCCCCCAACCTTGCGGGACGCCGCCCGGGAACTTGGCATGAGCAGCAGAACTCTGCAAAGGCGGCTGGCTATTCAAGGACGCACCTATCGCGAAGTGGTGCAAACAGTGCGGCGAAACCTGGCAATAAATTTAATGACCGCGACGGCCTACACACTCATCGATGTCGCCTATATGGCGGGTTACTCAGAATTGTCGGCTTTCCAGACGGCGTTCCGACGCTGGACCGGGGAAACGCCGCGCCAATACCGCGAGAACCACGCGGCATGAATCGCGAATGATAGTGAAAATTACGATGGCGCGGATCTGAAATTTTTGGCGCTAAATCGAAAAACCATCTCCAATATTTGGGCGCAGTGCTTAATAAATTGGCATAATTCTGCAAGCGATTGGCGCAACCGCGAAGGACCGGCCTTCGAAATAGTTCTATGATTTATTTGAATAAAGTTTGGCTTCCGTTCGAAATCAAGGTTGTCCCCGACCAATAGGCGGCAACCGCCCGTGATAGGCATACGGGAGTCCGGACGGAGTTGGCGCCGGCATCCGGCCCAAGCGGTGCGAAAAGCAGAGCAACTGCGAAAACACCCCGACCGACAGACTCGCGTTCCGCGTTATCCGAGCCAATTCGGCCAATAAGAATAACCACAATTCAATGCGTTGACGCCACCACGGCAACCGCCGCACTGCGGCTAACCATAGGGGGTGTGGCATGGGGCTTTTATCTCTGATCCTGAGACGCGATAGCCAATTGCCTGAATTGGCCGACCGTGCGTCGACCACTGCGATACAGTCATTATCCACGGAATTAAGGCAAACCTTCGAAGTTACCCAGGTCACCGACCTGGACCCGGAAACCCGGGACGCCCTCGAACATCTGGCCGTGCTGGAGGACAACATCAGCCGCACCCTAGCCCTGAATCTCACCGATGCCGCCGTGCAGGTAATGCTCGCGATTTCGCTTGTGGAACGGATCGAAGAGCGCCTTGTCCACGATGAGGGTGACACCCTCCGGCGTATCCAATCCTTGCTGTTCTCCGTCCTCAATGCGATTGCCGAAGAATCCGGCGCGGACCTCCCTACCTGCGGAGCAGAACTCCTGCTGTCTCCTGGCGCGCTGAAGCTATCCCGAAAGGCCAACAGCACCTAGGTGAAGGACGCCCCGCGAGAGGAAGCGGCGTCCAACACAAGAGATACGGGCGACACAAGTCCTAGATTCGCGAAGTGACGGCTGCCACAATGGCCCCCGATACGCTATCGAGGGGCTCGCTCACCTATGACCACACCGCAGTCAAACCGCGCCAACGACCTGCGCGCCTTTATCGAGGATCTGAGGGAGTCCGGCGACCTGCGCGAGATCGCCGGCGCCGACTGGAAGCTCGAGATCGGCGCCATCACCGAGATCCTGGGCGAGGACGAAGGCCCGGCGCTGCTGTTCGACGAGATTGCCGGCTATCCGAAGGGCTTTCGCGTCTTCTCCAATGTGTTGCGCACCCATGCGCGGACCGCCCGGGTGCTGGGCCTGGACAAGGGCCTTGCCGGCGTGGCGCTGCTGGACGCCTGGCGCAAGCGCATCAAGACGCTTCGCCCCATCCCGCCGGTGACCGTGGCCGACGGCCCGGTGTTCGAAAACCGCATCGAGGGCGACGCCCTCGACCTTGAATCCTTCCCCGCCCCGGTGTGGCACGAACATGACGGCGGGCGGTATCTCGGCACCGGCAGCGCGGTGATCACCCGGGACCCGGAATCCGGCGCCGTCAACATCGGCACCTACCGCTGCATGGTCCAGGGCAAGGATAAGATCAGCGTCAAGATGAACAAGGGCAAGCACGGCCGCATCGCCATGGACAAGTACCACGCCAAGGGCGAGCCCTGCCCCGTCGCCATCGGCTTCGGCCAGGCGGTGCCGATCTTCATGGTCTCCCAGATGCCGCTCGCGCCCGATCAACGGGAATACGAGGTCGCGGGCTGGCTGCAGGATTCAGCCGTAGAGGTGGTGGAAAGCCCGCTTTACGGCCTGCCCATCCCGGCGACGGCGGAGATCGTCATCGAGGGCGTGGTGCCGCCGCTCGATGAGACCGATCTGCCCAAGGAAGGCCCGTTCGGCGAATGGCCGGGCTATTTCGCCGACACCACCGTGGGCGAGGTGCCGCTGATGCATGTCGAGGCGGTCTATCACCGCGACGATCCCATCATCCTCGGCGTGCCGCCCCTGAAACCGCCCAACAATTACGTTTCCGTGCCGCTCGGCGCGGCCCAGTTGTGGGACCAGATGGAGGCCGCAGGCATCCCCGACGTCACCGGGGTCTGGGGCTTCGTCTACGGCGGGCAGTCGGGCCCCTTCACTGTGGTCTCGATCAAGCAGCGCTATGCCGGGCACGCCAAGCAGACCGCCATGGCCGCGGCCTCGGCCCGGGCCGGTTGCTACGGCGGCAAGTTCGTCATCGTGGTCGATGACGACATCGACATCTCCAAGGCCGAGGACGTGATCTGGGCCGTCGCCACCCGCTGCAACCCGCGCGACGGGCTCGACCTGATCCGCGACGTCTGGACCTCGCCCGCCGACCCGGCCATCGCCCCCGCCGACCGCTCGCCCCACGGCTACACCATGGACCGGGTGCTGATCGACGCCTGCCGCCCCTACCGCTGGCGCGCAGACTTCCCCGCCGTCAACGTGTTCTCCGACGCCTACCGCGCCAAGATGCGCAAGAAGTGGGACATCTGAGGCGCTGCGGCCCCGGGTTGCGACATTCGAAACAAGAGCCATTGTTAAATGATCGTTTAATTGCACTTTCATTTAAATAAAGACATTTCGCGGATCGTCCCGCGTTTCGAAAATCGCCCGAACGGCCCATCTCCTCCCCCGCCGCCGTTTGACAGGGGATCGTTGCCAAGCGGATAATTCGCGGCAATCGACGACAACAAAAAAGGCTTGGGAGGAGACGGCGATGCCCGCCAAGATCAACCACGTCGCCATCGTGAGTTCGAACTACGCCATCCTGGGCCAGTTCTATCAGGCGGTGTTCGGCATGAAGTCGTCGGGCCGCCAGCGCGCCGGCCGCGCCATCACCGTGGGCGACGGCTATGTCGGCCTCAACATCAACCCCCGGCGCGAGGGACGCCAGGCGCGGCTCGATCACTTCGGGATCGAGGTCGACGACGTCCCGGAGACGCTCGACCGCATCCGCTCGGGGTATCCGAGCGTCACCTGGCTGGAGCGGCCCTCGACCCGGCCCTTCGCCGGGCTCACGACCCATGATCCGGACGGCAACGTTTTCGACATTTCCCAGAAGGACATGGCCAACCGCACCGACCTCTACGCCGCTGAAGAATGGAGCCAGGACAGGACCATCGACCACATCGCCATCCGCACCATGAACGCCGGCGGCATGGCGAAGTTCTACGCCGACGTGTTCGATCTGGCGCTCCTGAACAAGGCCCCGGACGATCCCAATTCGTATCTCTCCGACGGGCGGGTGACGATCGAACTGATTCCCTGGTCGGTCGCCGATTCCAAGGGCATGAGCATCATCATGCCGGGCATGGACCATATCGGTTTCAAGGTGGAAAGCATCGAGGCCCTGAAGGCGGACGTGGAGGCGGCCTCCGCCAACCCGCATCTCCGCCCGGTCGGTGTCGGCATCGGCAAGGAGGGCCTGGCCCGGCTCGACCGCTTCAAGGCGACCTGCCCCTTGGGCCATTTCCACATGGCGGATTCCGACGGCGTCCTGATCGACATCCGCGAGTAAGCCTCTGGCGAAGCCGGCTCAGGCCCGCACGGACCAAAGCCCCGGGCGGTGTATAATGCCGCCCGGCGGACCGAGATTTCAGAAGGAGAACAACAAGATGGCGGAGCGCAGCCGCACCGATTGGGCCGAACGGTCCGAGGTCTGGGCCGCGACCTCGGTCGCCGGGCGATCCGAGGACGACAGCTTCAATCAGATGATCATCGCGCAAGCCCGCATCCGCCCGGGCGAAGCCGTCCTCGACATCGCATCGGGCACCGGCAACCCGGCCGTCTCCATCGCCCTCTCTATGCAGGAAGGGGCCATGAACGGGGCGGGCACGGTCACCTGCACCGACCTGACGCCGCGCATGCTGGAAGCGGCGCGGGAGCGCGCCAGGAACCTGGAGCTCTCCATCATGCGCTTCGTCGCCGCCAACATGACCGACCTGCCGTTCGAGGACGAGAGCTTCGACTGCGTCACCTGCCGCTTCGGCCTGATGTTTCCCGCCGACAAGGTCGCCGCGGCGGAGGAAGCCAGGCGGACGCTCAAGCGGGGCGGGCGGGCGGCCTACGTGGTGTGGGGCGCCTATGACGAGAACCCGCCTTTCTACGTGCCGCGGCGCGCCGCCGCGCAATTCTTCGGCGAACAGGAAGGCCCGCCCGCCGACCGTCATTCCATGAGCACGCCGGGGACGCTCACCCGGATTCTCGATGCCGCCGGGTTCGAGAACGCCGAAGAGCGCGAGCTGCGCTACCGGCGCCCGGTGGAGGACCCTGAGACCTACGTCACCGCCGGCCTCAAGCGCAGCTTCGCCAAACGGGTCGAGGCCATGAGCGAGGCCGAATTCGGTGCCTTCAAGGCGGCCGTGATGGACGCCTGGGCGCCGTTCATCGAGGACGGCGTCCTGCTCGTTCCCAATTACGCGCGCCTCGGGATCGGCTGGAAAACGGCCTAGGCCGCGGATTCACGCTCGAGCTTGAAGATCTCGTCCAGGGACCAATTGGCGACCTCGGACCCGGTGGCGAACCATACCCCGCCGGCATCCTTCATGTGACGAATGATCCTTCTCAGGGTCGTCGCCCGGCCGGGCCGCCCCGAGATATAGGGGTGGAACTGGTAAGGGCAGTAGGTCGGCGCGAAATCCGATTCGTCGTGGAAGGTGTCGAACATGCTCTTCCAGATCGTCAGCGTGTCTTCCGGGTTTCCGGTGTCCCGGCCGCCGCCGCAATAGGTGCGCCCATCGCCGAAGGGCTGGCGCGGCAGCTCCACCAGGGTGCGCCCACCGTCCTGCCACAGGAAGGGCAGGTCGTGGGAGAAGGTGTTGGAGTTCCACAGATACCCGTGGTCCATCAGGAGCTCAAGACTGTTGGGGCTCTGGGTGCAGGACCGCCAGCCCATCGGCCGGGTGCCGGCCCGCGAGGTGTTCATCGCGGTGGTCTTCGCGATCACCTCGTTCTCCTCTTCCCGGCTGAGGTCCCGCGCCACCTCGTGATGGTAACCGTGGCCGGCGACCTCATGGCCCGCGGCGGCGATGGCCGCCACCGCATCGGGGAAGCGTTCGGCGATGGCGCCGCAGACCATGAAGGTGGCCTTGACCTCCTCCTGCTCCAGGATGCGCAATATGCGCCAAATGCCGGTATGGGGGCCGTATTCGCACTGGGTATAGGTTTCGTGATTGATCTTGCCGTCGGGCAACGGCCGGATGTCCTCGCCGCCCTGGAAATCGAAGGTCAGGGTCACGGCGACCCGCTGGTCCTCGGGCCAATGAAATTCGCCCTTGAAGTGACTTTCGCTCACCATCGCGCGTTCCTCCATTCTTGAGCCCTTGATTGGCGGAAGCCTAGAACATCGCGTGCGGCTCGTCCATCGGCGCCGGAACCAAAGACCCCCGGCCCTTGCGCCGGGCGGGTCCGTCATGGGAAGATTTTTCCAATGATTTTCCACCCTGCCGGGTGGCCTGGACGAGATCGGCCATGACACGGAATACAGGCTTGACCATTGCCCCATTTCCCGGCGGTTTCGGCGCCGAGGTGAGGCAGATCGATCTGGCCGGGGAGGTCCCCGCCGAGGCCGCCGCGGAACTCGACGCCGCGCTCGATGCCCATACGGTGCTAGTGTTTCGCGGCCAGGACCTGAACGAGGACGACCAGCTGCGCCTGGCGGAGGTGTTCGGCGGCGGCACGCTGCGCTCCCACCCCGATGAAAAACGCGCCGAGACCACCGCCCATGCGCGGGCCATCGGCCTGGTCACCAATATCCGCGAAAACGGCAAGCCGATCGGATCGCTTCCCGATGGAGAGCTGTGGTTCCACTACGACGGCGCCTTCATCGACGCGCCCTACCGGGCGACCCTGCTCTACGCCGTGGAAGTGCCCGACAGCGGCGGGCACACCCTGTTCGCCGACATGTACCGGGCGTTCGATGCGCTCGATCCCGACACGAGGGCGGTCCTTCGGGGCCGGACCTGCCTGCATTATTTCGATCATGTCACCTATGCCGAGCGGGCCGATCCCAACCCGGACCTCGACCAGGTGCGCCATGCCCGCCACCCCGCCGTGATCCGCCACCCTCACAACGGGCGCCCGGTCCTCTACGTCAGCCCCTTGCAGACGGCGCGGATCGAAGGCATGAACGCGGCGGAGAGCGCGAGCCTGCTGACGCGCCTCTTCGCCTACACTGAAAACCCGGACCTCATCTACGAACACGTCTGGCGCAAGGGCGATCTGGTGATCTGGGACAATTGGGGCACGGCCCATGCCCGCACCGATTTCCCGGCCGACCAGACCCGGCTGCTGCGCCGTTCCATCGTCAGGGGAAAGCCGCTCGCCGAAGCGGCCTTCTGAGGCCCGCCGGGAGCGGCGCGTGCCCAACGCCCGCTTGCATTTGCGCCGCCTTCGGCGCAGTTTGACGGCCGACGCGCATTCTCGCGTCCGTCCCGCGTTCCCCCACCCCGCGCCGCAAGAAGGCCCAATTCGATGGAAACCGATTTTCTAGGCATGCCCGGGGTCGATGTCTGGCTGTTCGCCGGGCTCACCTTCGCATCCTTCCTGACCACGTTCCTCGGCATGGTCACGGGCGCGGCGGGCGGTCTCTTGCTGCTGGCGATCCTCGCCACGGTGTTTCCGCCGGTGGTCCTGGTGCCGCTGCACACGGCGGTGCAGCTCGGCGGCAATATCGGGCGCGTCATGATGATGCACGAATTCGTGCTCCGGCCCATCCTGATCCCTTTCGTCGTCGGCTCCATCATCGGCGGCATCGCCGGCGCCCAGATCTTCGTCGCGCTGCCGCCCCGCCTACTGCAAGGGATCATCGCCTCCTTCATCCTGTTCGCCCTCTGGGTGCCCCAGGTGGGCAGCTTCGGCCCCGAGCGGGGGCGCTTCGCCATGGTCGGTTTCCTCTCGACCTTCATCGGCGTTTTCGTCAGCGCCACCGGCACCCTGGTGGCTCCGTTCCTGAACAGCGCCAGCCCCGACCGGCGCAACTACGTCGCCACGTTCGGGGCCGTGATGGCCATCGCGCACACGGCGAAGATGGGTGCCTTCATGCTGGCGGGCGTCGCGATCGGCGTTTATGCGCCGCTGATGGCCGCGATGATCGCCTCCATGGTGCTGGCCACCTGGCT
>Ga0224512_10000777_pt1 | contig 32726 bp, 42 predicted proteins | sample SF_May12_sed_USG_4_FD_169103 | JGI IMG/M metagenome (GOLD analysis project Ga0224512, IMG submission 169103) | Sediment microbial communities from San Francisco Bay, California, United States - SF_May12_sed_USGS_13 | ecosystem: Environmental > Aquatic > Marine > Sediment | place: USA... | reverse complement strand
GAGATCATGCAGTCGATCCGTCACCCGCGCTACGACAAGGTCGTACGGAGCAGGAAACGATTCAACGTTCATGACGGTGCCAACGACGCCAAGCTGGGCGACACCGTTCGGATCGTCGAAACGCGGCCGCTCTCCAAGACCAAGCACTGGCGGGTCGTTGAAATTGTCGAGCGTGCCCGATGATCCAGCAGGAGTCGCGGCTCAAGGTCGCCGACAACAGCGGCGCTCGAGAACTGCTGTGCATTCGGGTCCTGGGGGGATCTCGCCGACGTTACGCCGGGTTGGGCGATATCATCGTCGGTACCGTCAAGGACGCCATCCCCGGCGGCACCGTTAAGCGCGGTGAAGTCGTCAAGGCAGTCGTGGTGAGAACTGCCAAGGAGTATCGGCGCCAGGACGGCACGTACATTCGATTCGATGACAACGCTTGCGTGATCATCGACCAGAACCAGCAGCCGCGCGGCACCCGCATTTTTGGTCCCGTGGCTCGAGAATTGCGAGACAAGAGATTCATGAGAATCGTTTCGCTCGCCCCGGAGGTCATCTGATGCGGTTGCGCGAAGGCGACAAGGTGAAGGTCATTTCAGGCAAGGATGCCGGGAAAGAGTCGCGCGTCGTTCGAGTGCTGCCCAAGACCGGCAAGGTGATTGTCGAAGGGGTCAACACGGCCAAGAAACACCAGCGTCCTCGAGGGCAAACCATGCAGGGCGGCATCATCGACAAGGACATGCCCATCAACTCGTCCAACGTGATGATCATCTGTCCCGACTGCGGACCCTCTCGGGTCGGCCACAGTTTCGACGCCGACGGCCTCAAGCACCGCACCTGCGTGAAATGTGGGGGTGACCTGTGATACCTCGCCTCAAGGAGAAATACAACATTGAGGTAGGCCCCGCGCTCAAGGAGAAGCTGAATCTCGACAATCCGATGCAGGTGCCCCGGATGGAGAAGATCGTGGTCAACATGGGAATCGGTGAGGGGATCACCGAGCCGAAGCAGATCGAATCGGCCATGGAAGAGCTGGCCATTATTACCGGTCAGAAGCCACGTCTCAATCGGGCCAGGAAATCGATAGCGAACTTCAAACTGCGACAGGGCAACGCGGTCGGGGTTTCGGTGACTATGCGGGGTGACCGCATGTGGGAGTTCTTCGATCGCTTAGTGGCTGTGGCAATACCTCGCGTGCGTGACTTCCGCGGTCTCAACCCGAAATCATTCGACGGCCGCGGCAACTACAGCTTCGGCGTCACCGAACAGCTGATCTTCCCTGAGATCGATTACGACAAGGTCACTGCGGTGCGAGGGATGGACATCACCATCTGCACTACTGCCGGCTCCGATGAGCATGCCACGGCATTGCTCGAGGCGTTCGGTTTTCCGTTCCGCAGAGCTGAAACCAGGGCGTGAAACGAGGGTTGGTATGGCAAAGAAGAGTCTGATTGCGAAGTCACAAAGGAAGCCGAAGTACAAGGTGCGCCAGTACAACCGCTGCAAGCGCTGTGGTCGGCCGCGTGCCTATATTCGTAAGTTTGGCATGTGCCGGATTTGTGTGAGAGAACTGGCTTCTCGCGGTGAGCTTCCCGGAGTGAGAAAGGCGTCCTGGTAATGAACAGTGATCCCATTGCGGACATGCTGACAAGAATCCGCAACGGAAACCAGGCCGTGAAGAATTCCGTTTCCATGCCCTCGTCCAAGGTCAAAGTGGAAGTTGCCAAGATCTTGGCCGCTGAAGGCTTCATCGAGGGTTTTGACGTCAAGCCAAAAGGGCCCAGCAACGAGCTGACCGTCAGCATGAAATATGCGCCGGGACGAACCCGGGTCATAAAGGGCATCCGCCGGGTTTCGTCCCCGGGACGGCGCGTCTATCGCGGGGCTTCGGAACTGCCGCGCTCGCAAGGCGGGCTGGGTGTCATCGTCGTCTCCACGTCTCAGGGCCTGCTGCCCGACCGGGAAGCCCGACGGCGGCGTCTCGGCGGCGAGATCATCTGCGAGGTTTGGTGACATGAGCCGGATTGGTAAGAGCCCAGTTCCGATTGCATCCGGTGTCGATGTCAAGGTGGCGGGGCAGGAGGTGACGGTCAAGGGTCCCAAAGGCACCCTTGAGCGAACCTTCCACGAGCGGATGACGATCGTCGTAGAAGACGGTGAAGCCCGAGTGGAGCGCAACGACGAGGACCGAAAGACCCGTGCTCTCCACGGATTGTCGCGAGCCCTCCTGGCCAACATGGTTGAAGGCGTTTCGGAGGGTTTCCGCAAGGAATTGAGCATCGTCGGCGTCGGCTATCGGGCATCGATGAAAGGCAGGGACCTCGAGTTGCTGGTCGGATACAGCCACCCGGTGGAGATCGTGGCGCCCGACGGCATCACGTTCGAGGTCCCCGAGCAGACTCGTGTCATCGTGACTGGTATCGACAAGGAGCTAGTCGGGCAGCTGGCAGCCGATATCAGAAAGGTGCGTCCGCCCGAGCCATACAAGGGCAAGGGAATTCGCTACGTGGACGAATACGTGCGCCGCAAGGCTGGAAAGGCAGGGGTGGCTAGATGAAGGGGTCACGCACACAAGCACGGCGTCGCCGGCATTCCCGCGTGCGCAAGAAGGTGCACGGCACTCAAGCTCGTCCCCGCCTGGCGGTGTACCGAAGCAACCGGTATATCTCCGCCCAGATCATCGACGACGACGCGGGCCGCACCTTGGCGGCGGCGTCCTCGCAGGAAGCGGCATTGCACGACAAGACGCTCAGCGTTGCGACGGCCGCCGGGGTTGGAAAGCTGCTCGGGGAACGTGCCTCAGTTGCAGGAATCTCTGAAGTGGTATTCGACCGGGGCGGGTACCCGTTCCACGGCCGGGTCAAGGCGCTGGCAGAGTCAGCCCGAGAATCCGGTCTGAAGTTTTAGGAGTTGACGATGGCCGAAATGCAACAACTGGATGAGCGAGTAGTACAGATCAACCGTGTCGCTAAAGTCGTCAAGGGTGGCCGGAGGTTCTCGTTCACCGCTCTGGTTGTGGTCGGTGACGGTCGCGGTCAGGCCGGGATCGGATACGGCAAGGCCAAGGAAGTTCCGGCGGCCATCCAGAAGGGTATGGAAGCCGCTCGCAAGTCGATGGTGCCCATCCCCATGGCCGGAACCACGCTGATCCATGAAGTGGTCGGTGTGCACGGTGCTTCCCGGGTCTTGATGAAGCCTGCTGCTCCCGGTACCGGGGTCATCGCCGGCGGAGCGGTCCGACAGATTCTCGAAGCTGCCGGCGTTCGCGATGCCTTAGCCAAATCGCTGGGATCGCCCACCCATCTCAACGTGGCGAGGGCAACTATGCAGGGGTTGCTGGCCCAACGACGTCCGGAAGAGGTTGCCAAGCTGCGCGGCAAGCGCCCTGAAGAGGTAACGCCTCCCGGATTGCTGGCTGCTTACCGCTCAACCGAGTTGTTGCGTACCCAGGTCGGCGAAGAGGGATAACGATGGCTGAGAAGGACCTGAACGTGACGCTCATCAAGAGCACGATCGGGGAGAAACCCAAGACGCGGGCAACCGTGCGCAGCTTGGGTTTGCGCCGCATGCAGCAGACCGTCGAGCACCGCGACACGCCCGATGTTCGCGGCATGCTCGCCCGGGTTGCCCACCTGGTGAGAGTGGAAGAGAAGAAGTAGTAGTAGCCCGTCACCGGTAGCCAGTTGCCAGCAAGACCTGACGACCGGAAACTGGAAACTGGGAACTGAGGAACGAAATGGCCGACCGAGAAAAAACCAGCAAGCTCCAGCTCCACCACCTCAAACCGGCTCCCGGGTCGAAACAGACCAAGATCCGGGTGGGGCGCGGAGAGGGCGGCAGGCGCGGCAAGACAGCTGGGCGGGGGACGAAGGGGTTGAACGCTCGCAGTAAGCTCCGCCCCGGGTTCGAGGGCGGTCAAACGCCTTTGGTGCGGCGCCTCCCCAAATTGCGCGGATTCACCAATCCGAAAAAGGAGTACTTCGCGGTGGTCAACGTTGATCGACTGAACGAATTCAGAGCGAAGTCAACCGTCACGCCTGAGGACCTACGAGACCGAGGTCTGATCAAGAAGCGAGGTCGGGTAAAGGTGTTGGCGGAAGGCAACATCAGCAAACCTCTCACCGTCCGGGCGCATGCCTTCAGCGATGGAGCCGTTGCCAAGATCGAGGCGGCCGGGGGGACTGCGGAGGTCATCGAATAGGAGTCATCAGTAAACAGTCGTCAGCCATCAGTAAGGTGAGGGGCCTTGTGCCGACGACTGACAACCGAGAACTGACAACTGAGGACTGAGAACTCTCCATGCTTTCTATCTACCGCTACATGTTCAAGATCCCGGACCTTCGCCGGAAGATCCTGTTCACTCTGGCCATGTTCGCCGTCTACCGTTTGGGCACTGCCATTCCGGTGCCCGGTGTCGATCTGGGCGCAGTCCAGGAGCTGGCGGAGACGTCGTCCTCGGCGGGAATCATCGGTTTGCTGAACCTGTTCTCCGGGGGTGCACTCGAGCGGTTCTCCGTCTTCAGTCTCGGCATCATGCCGTACATCACATCGAGCATCATCATGCAGCTGCTGGCCGTGGTGATCCCCCGGCTCCAACGCCTGCAAGATGAAGGCGAATCGGGTCGCAAGCTCATCACGCAATGGACGCGTTACCTCACTGTCGTGCTGGCCCTTCTGCAGTCGACCGGTATCACGTACCTGTTCAGCCGCGGCTCCCTGACCGGCGGGATTCTCCTGATCTCACCGGAGGACTACACCGCGCCCCGGGTGGCCCTCATCGTATTGACCATGACCGCCGGTACGGCTTTCATCATGTGGATCGGCGAGCTAATCACCCAGCGCGGGGTCGGGAACGGCATGTCGCTGGTGATCTTCGTCTCGATCGTGAGCCAGCTGCCTTCCAGCTTCGCCCTGATCTATGCCGGCACAATTAGCGCCGGTCGGCCGGGTGCAGTAGCCATCTTCATCGTCTTCATCGTGATGTTCGTGGCGATGATCGCCGGAATCATCTATGTGGAGCAGGGGCAGCGACGGATCCCGATCCAATTTGCCAAACGAGTTCGGGGGCGGCGAGTCATGGGTGGGCAAAGCACATATATCCCGCTAAAGGTGAACACGGCCGGCGTGATTCCGGTGATCTTCGCTACCAGCATGATGTACTTCCCGGTGCTGGTCGCGACCGCAATCCCATCCGATGGAGGCGGGTTCATGACCAGTGTCCGCAATTGGATAGATATCAACATCGGTAATAGTCAAGGAGTTAGCACCTTCTATATCTTCCTGCTGTTCGGGTTGATCATCTTCTTTACCTACTTCTATACCGCCATTCAATTCGACCCGGTACGGCAGGCCGAGATGATTCAGCGACAGGGCGGGTTTGTGCCCGGTGTGCGTCCGGGCAGTCAAACGGCCCGGCACTTGGAACACATCCTCAACCGCATCACCTTGCCGGGCTCCCTGTTCCTGGGGATCGTGGCCATCCTCCCCTCCATCGCCGGGGCTATCTGGAACGTGAGCGTCGGGTTTGGCGGCGTATCGATTCTCATCGTGGTCGGGGTTGCCCTGGAGACGATGAAACAGATTGAAAGCCAGTTGACTATGCGTAACTACGAAGGGTTCCTCACGTGAGCCTCGCTCACGCCAGAAACGTACGAGCCACCTAATACATGGTCGAGCGAAGCGAGACGCCGCTTATGAGACTCATCTTTCTCGGACCGCCAGGAGCAGGCAAAGGCACGCAAGCCGATCAGGTGGCGGGGGCGCTGGGGGTTCCTCACATTTCGACGGGAGATATGCTGCGTGCCCATGTAGCCGGCCAAACTACCCTGGGCCGCCAGGCCTCGGCTCTGATGCAAGCCGGTGAACTGGTTCCAGACGATCTCGTCCTTGCCATGCTCATGGACCGCATCGATGCCGAAGATGCCGCCGGCGGCTTCATCCTCGACGGTTTCCCCCGCAACCTCCCCCAGGCCCTGGCCCTGCAGGCAAAGCCGGTGGGGGCCATCGACCGGGTCGTGGCCTTCATCGTTGACGAGGAGGAGGTTGTTCGCAGATTGGCCGGCCGGAGGTCCTGCTCCCACGGCCACATCTACCACGTTGACGATCGTCCTCCGCTTCGAGCCGGCGTCTGTGATCTAGATGGTGAGGTAGTCGAGCAGCGTCCCGACGATGCCGAGGAGGTGGTCCGGAACCGTCTGGCGGTTTATGCCAGGGAAACAGAACCGCTGATCCGCTTCTACGAGTCGCTGGGACTCATCATCGAGATCAAAGCCTCGGGACCCGTCGAGCACATCACGCAACAGATCCTTGGGGCCGTGCGCCTGTGATCACGATCAAAAGCCGCAAGGAGTTCGAGAAGATGGCAGTGGCCGGCCAAACCGTTGCCATGGTTCTCGAGGAGGTGAAGCGTTCTGCACAGCCGGGCGTATCGTTGATGGAACTCGATGCAATTGCGGCCGAGGTGATTCGTTCACGGGGATGCACGGCTTCCTTTCTCGGCTATCACGGCTACCCCGCCAGCATCTGCACCTCACCCAACAGCGTGATTGTTCATGGGATCCCCTCCGATTACCGGTTGGTTGAAGGTGACGTGCTTTCCGTCGATGCCGGCGCCATATTCGAAGGATTCCACGGCGACGCGGCAATCACATTCCCGATCGGGGAAGTCTCGCTCGAGGCGCAGCTCCTCATCGACACGACGGAGTCAGCGCTCGCGGCGGCGATAGCCCAGACAAAGGCCGGGGCGCGACTGGGCGATATTGGCCATGTTGTTGAGAGCGCAGCGCAGGTGCACGGATTTGGTGTCGTGCGAGAGTACGTGGGGCACGGAATCGGCCGACAGATGCACGAGGACCCGCAGGTCCCCAATTACGGCAAGCCGGGAACGGGGATCAAGCTCAGGAAGGGGATGGCCATCTGTATCGAGCCGATGTTCAATTACGGTGGGTACGAGACGGTTGTCGAACCGGATGGCTGGACGGTCGTGACCGCCGACGGGAGCCTCTCGGCGCATTTCGAGCATACGATCGCGATCACGGACCGCGGTCCACAAGTGATGACCCTCCTGGGGGCTTCAGAAGACGATTTGGCTGTAGTGCCCACAGGTGGCTAATCTTGCTTACTCGGTCCGCTTGGGCCGGTTTCATGGTGCCCGTGTCTGATGAGCGCTTGTCGCGATTCAGGGACGCTTATCGAATTCCGCCCGGAAATGGTGTCTGGACGGTTCGGGTGGCTGCCTGGACGGCCGGGGTTGAAGGCGTTGGGCGGATCGGTCGAGGATGAGTTGGAGAAGGTCATGAAGGTCCGTCCTTCGACAAAGAAGATGTGTGAGAAGTGCCAGATCATTCGGCGGCATGGTCGCGTCTGGGTGATCTGCTCCAATCCACGACACAAGCAGCGTCAGGGGTAACTAGATGGCTCGTATTGCAGGTGTGGATCTTCCCCGCGAGAAACGACTGGAGATTGCGCTCACTTATATCTACGGGATCGGGCAAACCCGGTCCCACCTGGTATGCGACAACCTCGAGATCGACCGGGGGACGAAGGTGCGCGACCTAACGGATGACGAGGTGGTGCGAATTCGCCGGTTCCTCGAGCAGAACTTCCAGGTTGAGGGTGACCTGCGCCGGGACGTGGCTCAGAACATCAAGCGCAAGGTCGAGATCGGTTCCTATCAGGGCGTGCGTCATCGTCGCGGGCTTCCCGTGCGAGGGCAGCGCACCCATACCAACGCCCGGACCCGCAAGGGTCGCCGGATGGCTATTGCCGGCAAGAAGAAGGTCACGAAGTAGGGGTTGAAGTTGGCAGAGCAGCAACAGAAACGAGTTCGCCGGCGCGAACGCAAGAACATCAGCCATGGGCAGGCACACATCACCGCCAGCTTCAACAACACCATCATCAACATCACGGATGTTGGAGGCAACACGATTGTGTGGACGTCTGGCGGGAGTGTGGGTTTCAAGGGTTCCAGGAAGTCAACTCCCTATGCCGCCCAGGTGGCAGCCGAGGAGGCTGCCCGACGCGCCGGAGAGCATGGAGTGCGCAAACTCGATGTGATCGTCTCCGGCAACGGGGGAGGGCGTGAAACGGCGGTTCGTACTTTGCAGAACATGGGTATGGAGATATCGGCGATAAGGGATATCACTCCAGTCCCGCACAACGGGGTTCGTCTGAAGAAGCGCCGTAGGGGTTGAGGATGGCACGCTACACGGGACCAACACACAAGCAGTGCCGACGGGCGCGACAGCCGCTCTGTCAGTCGAAGAAATGCGCGGTCGACAAGCGGCCCTATCCGCCTGGTGAGCATGGCCGGGGCCGCATCCGGGAAAGCGACTATCTCATTCAGCTGCGCGAAAAGCAGAAATTGCGGGCAATGTACGGGGTGCTGGAACGGCAATTCCGTCGCTACTACAGGCAGGCGGCCCGGCAGGTGGGGATCACCGGCGACAACCTCCTCCGCATTCTCGAGAGCCGCCTCGACAATGTTGTCTACCGTGCCGGTTTTGCCCAGACACGCCCGCAGGCCCGCCAACTGGTGAACCACGGCCATTTTCAAGTCAACGGTGCGAAGGTCGATATTCCGTCGTATCAGGTTCGGACCGGTGAGGTGATCACGCTCAAAGAGCGAAGCCGTGATCTGATCATTGTGCAACATTCCATCGATACGCTGGATCACACGTTGCCGGAATGGCTCGACGTCAACGCAGATGATCGCAGGATCGCCGTGCTCGATTTGCCGAACCGGGCTCAGATCGACACCCCGGTTCAAGAACAGCTCATCGTCGAGCTTTACTCGAAGTAGCTCTCACAAACGAAGAAGGGGAAACCCAGAGTGTTGATCGTCCAACGCCCACAGATTGAAGAACAGCCTGTATCCGACACTCGGGCGCGGTTCATTGTCGAGCCGCTCGAGCCGGGTTTTGGCTACACACTCGGCAATACGCTGCGCCGTACGCTTCTGTCCCGGATTCCGGGTGCCGCCGTCACGTCGTTGCAGATCGAGGGAGTGCAGCACGAGTTCACGACCATCCCCGGCGTGGTTGAGGATGTGGTCGACATCATTCTCAACATCAAGCAAGTTGTCGTTAGAACTGAGGAGTTTGAGCCGCAGACGCTATACCTGTCGGCCAAAGGGGCAGGAGAGGTCAAGGCGGGAGATATCAAGGCACCGGCCGGCGTTGAAGTGGTCAACCCTGGTTTGCATATCGCCACCTTGTCGTCCGGCGGTCAGCTCGAAGTTGAGCTCACCGTGGAGCGAGGCGTTGGATACCGCACCGCTGAGAAGAACAAGGCCGGGGACGTTATCGGGGTGCTCCCGATCGACTCGATCTTCTCGCCGGTCCGGAAGGTGTCCTATCGAGTGGAAAGCACCCAGGTCGGCCAGATGACCAACTTTGACCGACTGGTGCTCGATGTCGACACGAATGGTGCGGTGGAGCCGGGTGAAGCGGTCTCCTCGGCCGGTAAGACTCTGCGGGAGCTGCTTGGTCTGTTCGCCGACATGGGCGAGGGAGTCGGTCTGGAACTGGGGGACGTGGCGGTTGCCGAATCGGCCTCTCCAGACCTAGATCTGCCAATCGAAGCGCTCGACTTGTCCGAACGCCCGCGCAACTGCCTGCGCCGTGCACAGATCAAAACGGTTGGCGAATTGGTCGTAAAGAGCCCCGACGACCTGTTGAACATCACGAACTTCGGCCAGAAGAGCCTCGAGGAAGTCACGGCCAAGCTCGATGAACTCGGCCTCAGCCTCCATTCCGTGCAGGACGAGGAGATCGACTGATGCCGCGTCCCGCCAAGGGCGCTCGCCTGGGCGGAGGCCCTTCCCAGGAGAAGGCCATGCTGGCGGGCCTGGCCGGTTCGCTTTTTTGGGAAGAGAAGGTGACGACCACCGTCACCCGAGCCAAGTCGTTGCGACCTTTGGCCGAGAAGCTGATTACCAAAGCTCGCCGGGGTGACCTGCACTCACGCCGCGTAGTGCTGAAGGTGATCGAAGATCCCGAGATCGTCACGAAGCTCTTCGACGATATCGCTCCCCGCTACACCGAACGCCCGGGCGGCTATACACGCATCGTGCGGGTGGGTCCGCGGAGGGGTGACAGCGCGGAAATGGCTGTGATTGAACTCGTGTAGAGACGAGTCTGTGCTTGGTACTTCGTATCTCGTACTTCGTACCTGGCGATATTGGCGTCCTCCCCAGGCGTGAGCCGGGGGAGGTGGCCGAGAAAAGCGAGGTCGGAGGGGCAGCTGACTCGTGACTCATTCTCGTAGCGTTTCACTCCGAGCCCTGTTGCTCACCTACCAACCTGCCGGTGATCTTGAAGCCGGCTGCCTGTTGTCGATGCTCGCCCTGCTGGACTCTCCGGGCGATCCGCTCTCCCGGTTCCATTTCGATCCGGGGCACTTCACGGCTAGCGGCTTCGTCGTCTCGCCGGATGGGTCATCGCTCTTGTTGGTGCACCATGCGAAGCTCGGGAAGTGGTTGCAGCCGGGCGGGCATGTGGAGCCGGGTGATTCCGATCTGGAGTCGGCCGCCCGCCGGGAAGTGGTCGAGGAAACGGGCCTCGAGGACGCGGAGTTGATCGGTCTCCTGGATCTTGACGTTCACCGTTTCCCAGAACGGGTCGACGATCCTGCCCATGACCACCTCGACTTGCGTTTCGCCTACCTTGCCCGGTCCGAGGAGGTAATCGTCGGCGATGGAACGACCGAGGTCCGGTGGTTCCCATTGAGCGACGTGGCCGCCTGGAAGGAGCGCCCGAGTTTGAGCCGGCCGGCGGGCAGACTACTTCGTACCGAGTACCCAGTCCGTGGTACTGAGTACTGAGGTCTGGCTCCTGGTACCCTCGACGCCGGAGGAATACCGTGCTCTTCAACCAGATGCTGCGAGCAGCCCGGCTCGACAAGAAGCTCTACACCGAGCTCTTCTTTGACAGCTATGCGACCGGGAACGCCGTGCTGGTGGTTGCGTTGGTCTACGCGGTCATCTATCTGGGGATCGTTGCCGGCTCGGTTGTCCGCTTCGATCTCATAAGACTCTTGTGGTTCATGCTCGGCGGACTGGTCGGATGGTTGGTGGTAGCGGGCGGTTTGTGGCTTGCTGCAACCAAACTCTTCGACGGTCACGGGGCCGGTAGCACCGCGGTGCGCCTCACCGGGTTCTCTCACACTCCACTCGTGCTACTGGTGGCTGCCTTCTATGTGCCCTCCGGCTTTGCCCAGATCATCATCTTCGTGGCATTGGTCTGGTTCGGGGCGACTTTGGCGGCCGCGGCACAGGCCATGTTCGATCTCGATTTGCGCCAGTCGGCCCTTTCGGCGTTGATGGCTATTGCCCTTTGGTGGGTACTGCAACTGATCGGCATAGGCGGGGATCTCGCCCAGATCTTTCGGTTCTTCTAGGAGGCTCTTCGGTTCGATGCCCACCTACCGGCTCGATATCGGTTATGACGGTTCTGGATTTCACGGGTATGCCGTACAAGCCGGCCGGCGCACGGTTCAGGCCGTTCTGGAAGATGCGCTCTTTCGGATCACCGGTCCGGTCCAGACGGTTGTGGCGGGAAGAACCGACGCAGGAGTCCATGCTCGCGGACAAGTGGTGAGTTTCGTCAGCGAGAAGGAACTGCCAGAGGACCGGACGGCTCGCTCACTCAACAAAATGGTTCGAGAGGAGATCGTTATATGGGGATGCTCGTGGGTTCCCGATCACTTCAATGCTCGATTCTCCGCTCGGTCACGTACCTATCGGTACCGGATAGCGAACGTTTCGCGGCTCGATCCGCTTGAACGTCACACGGTCTGGCATGTGCGCCACCCGCTCGACCTCAGCCGGATGAACTTGGCAGCGCAGCACTTCCTCGGCCTCAACGATTTTGCTTCGTTCTGTCGCAAAGCTGACGGACGCTCGACCGAGCGCAACGTACTGCGCCTGGATTGGGCAAGGGACTCGGCCGACGGCCATCTGGTGTTTGAGATCACTGCGTCGTCGTTTTGTCGCCACATGGTGCGGTCGCTGGTAGCCCTGTGCGTAGAGGCCGGGAGAGGGAAGCTGGATCCCGACGCGGTTCCGGGAATCATTTCTGGTCGGGACCGCAATCAATCGTGCGGAGCCGCACCACCGCAAGGCTTGACCCTATGGGAGGTGGAGTATTGAGATCTGAACCCCCGACCTCGGATGCCCGGCCCGAGCTGGTTCTGTTCGATGTCGGGGGAACGCTGGTCCTTATAGATCCCGAGCGGTTCAACGCTTTCACTGCCGGATGGGATCTGGCGGCCGTGCCACCGGACCAACTCGTTGATGCCCACTTTCAGGCAATGTCGGATTACTCGTATCGCTTGGCGGACGGTGAGCGTCTCGGATTCCGTTGGTGGGTGGAGCACTTCTTCGCTCTGGCCGGCCTAGCGCTACCGTCCGGCTTGGTCGACGCATTCAGGGGCGGTCGGGGAATGTGGAATCGACCCATCCCCGGCGCACGCGAGACGGTGCTAGACCTCCGGGAGCGCGGATACCGGGTGGCAGTAGTCTCGAATTCAGACGGAACCGTCGACGAGGCGCTCGATATTGCAGGCTTTGGCAACCTGTTCGAGCTGGTCATCGACTCAACCGACGTCGGTGTGTCGAAACCCGACCCAGCCATCTTCGATCGGGCCCTCGATGAATTGGGTGTATCCCCCGGTAGCACCTGGCACGTAGGCGACTCTCACTATCACGACGTAGGCGGAGCCCGGGCCGCAGGATTGGCGGCGGCGGTGCTGATCGATCCATTGGGCCTGGGTCCCCTGGGTCAGCTGTCGGTGAGATCCATTGTGGAACTGTCTGAATTGCTTGCGTAGCGAACTCGGGACCGGTCAGGGTGATTGGCCGGTAGCGCACGAGCTGGACAGTCCCCGACAGCTGTTGGTCCTCTCCGTCGGCGAGCCGAGTCATCTCACCCAGTATGTCGCATCAGGATCCGGTTGCGTCTACTCGTATCTGTGACTTCAGGTGCGGCGGGTGGCCCCGCCTGGTTCACAACTTGCCACTAATCGCCGTCCTCGCCTACCATGTGGCCGCTCCGGTATCCCGGGGCTCCTTCCTCGCGAGGTTCAGATGAGGCTGCAAAAGACGTATTCGCCCAAAGCGGATGACGTACAACGGGAATGGCTCTTGGTCGATGCCACCAACTTGCCTCTCGGTCGTCTGGCTTCTGAGGTTGCGCAGGTGCTTCGCGGCAAGCACAAGCCGATCGTGGCACCCCATGTCGACACGGGCGATTATGTAGTCGTGATCAATGCGGAAAGGGTCGCCGTCACCTCCGACAAGAGCCAGAGCAAGATCTACTACCGGCATTCCGGCTACCCGGGCGGCCTCAGAGCAGAGAGCTTCGAGTCCCTCCGCGAACGTCGCCCCGAAGCGGTGATAGAACGAGCCGTGCGCGGCATGCTTCCCAAGAACCGTTTGGGCCGGCAGATGCTCCGCAAGCTCAAGGTGTACGCCGGATCCGAGCATCCCCACAGAGCCCAGTCTCCCCAACCTCTCGAAATCAAGATCCGAAAGGTAGATTCCTGATGCCAGCCCCGCTCGTCCAGGCAACCGGACGCCGTAAGGAGTCGGTGGCCCGCGTCCGTCTGTACGACGGAACCGGCCGTGTCGTACTCAACGGCAAGGCGCTCGAAGAATACTTCCCGGCCATGGCGCAACGACTCCGGGCGCTCGAACCCCTCCGGGTGGCTTCCGTCGAGGGCCGCTTCGACGTCCATGCCAGCCTCCACGGTGGCGGCACTACCGGCCAGTCCGATGCGCTTCGACTCGGAATTGCCAGGGCGCTGCTCACGATCGATCCAGAGCTTCGCCCCTTGCTCAAGCGCTCCGGGTTCTTGCGGCGCGACGCCCGCCGGGTGGAACGCAAGAAGTACGGCCTTCGCAAGGCTCGTCGGGCGCCCCAGTACACCAAGCGCTGAGGCATGCTTCCGGCAGCAGGCCGCAGGCTCTTCGGAACTGATGGAATACGTGGTCGCGCCAACGTTGAACTAACCGCCGACCTGGCTCTCGCCGTCGGCCGCGCGGCCGGTGAGTCTGTTCCAGAAGGTCAGGCGCTCGTCGGCCGGGACACCCGACGATCCGGTGAGATGCTGTCGGCTGCTCTTCAGGCGGGTTTTCACTCGGTTGGTGTAGATACGATCGATGTAGGGGTGCTGCCCGCCGGCGGTATCGCCTTTCTCACTTCTGGTACCAGGTCCTCCATGGGCGTCGTGGTGTCGGCATCGCACAACCCGAGCGCCGACAACGGCATCAAACTTCTTGGGCGGGACGGCTCGAAGCTCTCCGACGACGAAGAAGATCTCATTGAACAGCGGATCCGTCGCGGAGCCCCGTGGAAGACCGCCCTCGATGAAGGCATTGGCACTGCCTTCAAGATGGAGGAAGCCGCTGATCGCTATCTGGCGCATCTTCGGGAGTCGATGCCATACACGCTCCGGGGCATCTCCATAGTGCTGGACTGTGCCAATGGAGCTGCCTACCGGGTGGCGCCGGAGTTGTTCCGCCAGCTCAAAGCCGATGTCGAGACGTTCGCAGCCGAGCCGGACGGAACCAACATCAACGACGGGTGCGGTGCCACGCATCCGCGCTTTCTCGTCGATCGCGCCGACGGGCGTCTCGGATTCTCGTTCGACGGCGACGCCGATCGCCTGATGGCCGTCGATGAAGACGGCGCAATTGCCAACGGTGACGTCATCATGGCGGTGATCGCCCGCCACATGAAAGAGGCGGGTCGCCTGAAGAACAACCTCGTTGTGTCGACGGTGATGGCCAACTTGGGCTTCCGCCGGGCGATGGAGCGCCTCGGCATCGACGTCGTTGAGACGCAAGTCGGGGACCGCTACGTACTCGAGGCTATGCGTGAACACAGGGCGGTGCTCGGGGGCGAACAGTCCGGTCACGTGATCCTTGCCGATCGCGCCAACACGGGCGACGGCCTGCTTACTGCGGTTCGGTTGCTCGAGGTCATGGCATCGAGTGGTAAGGAGTTGCGCGAATTGAGGAAGGAAACAATCACCGAGTACCCGCAGGTATTGCGCAACGTACATGTTGCCGACAAGCACAAACTCGCCGCTGCAGATCTGCTCTGGGAAGCGGTGCGGGATGCCGAAGCCCGCCTGCAGGACGATGGACGGATCCTGGTGAGGGCTTCGGGCACCGAATCTCTGATACGGGTGATGGTGGAGGCCCCCTCCGGAACCGAAGCAGCGGAAATCGCCGACGAGTTGGTGGAAATCAGCCGCGGCGAATTGGGTTCGGCAGGAGACTGAATAGCGGGGATCGGCTAGCCTCAAGTTCGACAATTGACCGGGAACGAAGGCCAATCGAAGCGCCCGGCCCTCACCAGAGACATTTCTGGTCAGGGTGACGAGGAAGAGGGAGTATCGAGACTCGGCGGATGCCCTCTCGGCTACCACAGTCGTGACGGTGTGGAGCAAACCCCGGGGGTGACCCCGGCGACAGAGGCCGCACTGATGTGGGCGGGACCTGTGGGACCCGCAGTTCTTCCTGGTCTCCTCAAGAAGCTAAGGAGACTGCCATGTGCGGCATAGTCGGCTACGTCGGTTCGCGCGATGCTCAGGGAGTGCTCATGTCATCGCTGCGACGACTCGAGTACCGCGGATACGACTCGGCGGGGATTGCCATCACGAACAACGGCCGCATCGAAGTCCAGAAGTCGGCCGGGAAGCTGCAGCGCCTGGATGATATGCTCGTGGGGAATCCCATGGCCGGCAAAGTGGGGATAGGGCATACCCGCTGGGCCACCCACGGCGTGCCGAACGATGCCAACGCTCACCCGCACGTAGATGCTTCCGGCGAGTTCGTGCTGGTTCATAACGGGATCATCGAGAACTTCCTACCGCTGAAGGAGAAGTTGCTCGAAGACGGTCATGTGTTCCATTCGGACACCGACACCGAAGTCCTCGTCCATCTCGTTGCAGCTGAGTATGAGGGCGATCTCGTCGAAGCGGTTCGCCGGGCCATCAGGCGTGCCACGGGTGCCTACGCCCTGGTTGTCATGACCTCGCGCGAACCGGGACGGGTTGTGGCCGCTCGGATGATCAGCCCGCTGGTGGTCGGATTCGGGGATGGGGAGACGTTTCTGGCTTCCGACATTCCGGCGATCCTGCCTTACACGCGAACCGTGCTGGTGATCGACGACGGGGAGATGGTTGATATCACTGCCCAGGGTGCGACGGTGCAGACGATCGACGGAGAGATCGTCGATCGAGAACCGATGGAGGTCACGTGGGACGCCGGCCAGGCCGAGAAGGGCGGATTCCCACACTTCATGCTGAAAGAAATCTACGAGCAACCCGGCGTTATCGAGGAGACGTTGCGAGGACGCTTGCAGCCCGACGGTACGGCCGTCCTTGAGGGAGTGGATTTCCCCGACGGGTTCATTGCCGGGCTCGAGAAGGTGTGGATCACGGCGTGTGGGACGGCCTATCACGCCGGGTTGGTGGCCCGGGATGTGCTAGAGACGGCGCTGCGCATCCCTATCGAGATCGACTATGCCCACGAGTTGAGGTACCGGGATCCGCTGATCCGACCCGGGACACTGACGATTGCCATCAGTCAGTCGGGTGAAACGGCGGATACTCTCGCGGCCGGCCGACTGGCGACCAAGCTTGGTTCGCGCATGCTGGCGCTCACCAACGTGGTGGGTAGCACGCTCAGCCGGGATGCCGCCGACATTCTCTACACCCGGGCGGGTCCGGAGATCGCGGTGGCCTCAACGAAGGCGTACACGGCGATGCTGATCGGTTCTTACTTGCTGGCGCTCCGGCTCGGCATCGACCGGGCGACCGTGACGCCGGAGCGGGCCGCCCAGCTGGCTGCCGAGTTGCGAGCGTTGCCGGCAAAAGCCACCCGGGTGCTGGAGATGGACGCCGACATTGCCGCGATTGCCGGTCGAGTGGCGGGGATCGACGACATCTACTTCATTGGTCGGGGTCTCGACTATGCAGTCGCCACGGAGGGATCGCTGAAACTAAAAGAAATCTCCTATATGCACTCGGAGGCGATGCCGGCCGGTGAGCTCAAGCACGGCACACTCGCCTTGATTTCGGAGGGAACTCCGGTGGTGGTTGTGCTCACTCAGTCCCATCTCTATGACAAGACCATCTCCGCGTTGCAGGAGGTAAAGGCACGGGGTGCACGGGTGGTGGCCGTCGCCTACGAGGATGACACGGAGGTCGCCAAGTTCGCCGACCACGTGCTGCGGACTCCACGCACCCTTGATTTTCTCAGCCCGGTCCTGTCGATTATTCCGCTCCAGCTGCTTGCCTACCACGTGGCCAAGGAGCTCGGACACGACATTGACATGCCTCGCAACCTGGCGAAGAGTGTGACGGTGGAGTAGCTCGTACCCTATGGGGCGGGTAGGTTGGCGCCATGCGGATTATTGGTTTGGGCGTCGACCTGGCTGAGATCGATCGAGTCCAGGCCCTCCTCGAGAAGTACGAACGTTTCCCCCAACGGGTGTTCACCGACCACGAACGGGCCTATGCGGCACGGTTTGCACATCCGGCCCGCCGCTACGCGGCTCGGTTCGCGGGCAAAGAAGCGGTGATGAAGAGCATGGGCACGGGTTGGCGACGGATCCGATGGCAGGACATCGAGATCACCGGCGGTGGCGCCCCGCGGGTCAACCTCTTTGGAACCGCCAAGGCCCGAGCGGAACAGCTAGGAGTGACCGAAGTGCTCGTCACCGTCACCCACACGGACGTCACGGCGATGGTGTTCGCCATTGCGGTTGGGGAGCACTGAGCTTCGCTGGCGGTTTTCAATCCTCAATCGTCAGAACTCCAGGTTGAAGGACCGTCGCGACCACTGGACGGCGTCTGGGTACTGGGTGCTGCGTACCGGGTACTAACAACTACCGGCGCACTGCGCCGGCTGTAGCATTCCAGCCGTGATAGCCCGATGAAGATTGTCATCACTCCAGAGGAGTCGGCGCGGCTCGACGCCACCGCTCCGGATCCGGTTGAGACGCTCATGGAACGGGCCGGACTGGCCGTTGCCCTGGCTGCGGTTGCCATGGGAGCTTCGTATGGGTCGCGGGTAGTCGTGCTAGCCGGTCCCGGCAACAACGGCGGCGATGGGTACGTCGCGGCTCGTTATCTGATTCAGCGCGGCGTGGCCGTCGAAGTGCACGCCCTAGCCTCCCCGAAGTCGCCCGCCGCCGCCGAGGCGCACCTTGCGGCCGTTGAAGCCGGGGTGCAGGTGCGGGATCTCGGGGACCCGGTTCAGGCCGACCTGGTGATTGATGCTCTGTTTGGGGCTGGTTTTCGGGGAGGCCTGCCTGAAAAGGCGACTGCCTGGACGGCTACGGAGGCTCCGGTGCTGGCGGTCGACATCCCCAGTGGATTGGACGCGACCACCGGGCAGGCTGCCGGCCCGGTGTTCGGCGCGGACTGCACCGTTACGTTTCATGCACGCAAAGTCGGGCATCTCATAGGTCGGGGACCGGACCTCGCCGGGCGGATCGAGGTAGCCGACATTGGGCTCGTGGGAGGAGAGGGCGAGTTCCTCCTGTGCGAAGAACCCGACGCGCCGCGTCCAGTCCGGGACCACGACGCCCATAAGTGGTCGAGCGGGTCGGTGGTGGTCGTGGGCGGCTCCGCCGGCTTGACGGGGGCAGCGTACCTGGCAGCCCGCTCGGCCTTGAAGGGGGGCGCCGGCGCCGTCACCATTGCCTGTCCTGCCGCTCTCCAACCCATCTACGCAGGGATGGCCGCCGAGATCATGACCGCCGGGATCGGTACCGGGACCTGGTTCTCTCCTGCTGATGTTCCGGCCGTGCTTCTGGCGTCTGCTCGCTATGACGTCATGGCCCTCGGGCCGGGGTTGGGCACCGGGCAAGAGGGCTTCGTGGCGGGTCTCATGGAAGGGTGGGAGGGCCGGCTGGTCATCGACGCCGACGGCATCAACGCCATGGCCGGTCCCGAAGCTCTAGCGAAGAGATCATTCCCCACGCTGGTTACTCCCCACGTCGGTGAATTCCGCCGGCTGACGGGGGAGGAAGCGAACTATCGGAGTTCGCGAGTATTGGCCTCGACCACCGGCACGGTCGTGCTCCTCAAGGGATCGCCGACCTTCGTGGCCGGCGACCAGCTGTGGGCGGTCACCAGTGGCGGCGCGGAACTGGCCACCATCGGCACCGGCGACGTGCTGACCGGTCTGGCCGCTGCGCTGTGGGCTCGCGGGTTGGATCCGGAAACGGCGGCCCGGTCTGCGGCCTACTGGCACGGAAGGGCTGGGGCGGCGGCTAGTGGGCGCGGCACCCTGACCGCCGAGGTGCTGGCTACCGAGGTCGGGAGATTTGCGTGGTGAGACCATCATGGGTCGAGATCGACCTGGACGCGATCGCGCACAATGTCCGGCTGCTGACCGGCATCGCAGCTCCGGCCCGCTTGTGCGCCGTCGTGAAGGCGGACGCCTACGGCCACGGCGATGTCCCGGTTGCCGAGGCCGCGCTGGAAGCGGGAGTTCCCATGCTGGCGGTAGCGTTGGTGGAGGAGGCCATTCGATTGCGGGAAGCAGGGATAGATGCCCCGATTCTCTTGCTCTCGGAGCCGCCTGAGCAGTCTGCATCGGAGGTGGTCAGCTGGGACCTGATCCCGACCGTCTATACCGTCGGGTTCGTCAAAGCGCTGAGCGAAGTCGTACAGCAACCTCTGCGTACCCATCTGAAGCTGGATACCGGCATGCATCGGGTCGGCGCCGCTATCGACGAGGCCAAGGAGCTGGTTGCGACCATCGTGGCCGACTCGCAGCTCGACCTGGAGGGGGTATGGACTCACTTTGCGGTGGCTGAAGAGGACGCGGTATTCACCAAGCAGCAGCTAGATACCTTCAACGGTTTCGTGCAGATGCTCCGCAGAGTCGGTGTCGAAGTACCGGTGCGGCACGCGGCCAACACGGCGGCAACCTTGCTCTATCCTGAAACACGGCTCGATCTCGTGCGGGTGGGGATCGGAATCTACGGGCAGCGTCCTGCTCCCGGAATGGTCCCGGATCTCGATCTCCGACCGGCTATGCGGGTCGTTTCCCACGTCTCGATGGTGAAACGACACCCGGCCGGTACGCGGCCATCCTACGGGCGCCGGAAGGCTCTCCCCGCAGGGGCGCACGTCGCCACCGTACCCGTGGGGTACGCAGACGGCTTGCCGCGAGCGCTCGGTGCACACGGGGGGGACGTGCTGATCAGAGGCAAGCGTCACCCGCTGGCCGGTACCGTCACGATGGATCAGATCGTGGTTGATGTCGGCGATGAACCGGTGGAGGTCGGCGACGAGGTCGTTCTGCTCGGTGCGCAGGGTACTGAGGAGGTGACCGCCGACCAGTGGGCCGAGCACCTCGACACCATCTCATACGAGGTTGTGTGTCAGATCGGGCCTCGCCTGCCCCGGCGGTATTTGCCATGACGATCACGTCCGTTCCCGGGGTCGAAGTCGGGCATTGGACCGATCCGATCGCTATGACCGGTTGCACCGTGGTTTTGTTTCCGGAACCGAACGTGGCCGCCGTCGAGATACGCGGCGCTTCCCCGGGCAGTCGAGAAACAGCCCTGCTGGCACCGGGCATGCGAGTTGAGACCATTCAGGCGATCCTCTTGGCCGGCGGGAGTGCCTTTGGGCTGGCGGCTGCCGACGGTGTGGTTGCCGAACTCGAGCAGGCCGGCCGAGGTCACTCCACTCTGGCGGGGCGGGTACCCATCGTCCCCGCGGCCGTCATCTTCGACTTGTTTCTGGGTGATCCCACCGTCCGGCCGGGACCGGCGAACGGAACGGCAGCCGTTCGATCCGCTTCGGAAGAACCGGTTGCGATGGGCAGCGTTGGTGCCGGCACCGGAGCAACGGTGGCGGGATGGCGCGGCCCCGCCGCGATGACCAAAGGGGGTCTGGGATCGGCCTGCACCGCTATGGATGATGCCCTGGTCGGTGCCCTGACGGTCGTCAATGCAGTTGGGGACGTGTTCACACTCGAAGGTGAACCATTGACGGGGGGTACACTCATTCCCGGACCGCCGGCCGGGCTGCCGGATCCAGCTTCCAATACCACGCTGGTTGTGATTGCTACGAATGCCCGGCTCGGGCGCAACGACCTGATGCGGGTGGCGGTCCGTGCCCAAGATGCTTTGGCCGTCTGTCTCCGACCGGGTCACACTCGATATGATGGCGATGCCGCCTTTGCCGTCTCCTGTGGCGACGTGGAAGCTTCGGTCGATCTCGTCGGCGAAGCCGCTTTTGTCGCGACAGGTCGTGCCATTGAGGCAGCGATACGGGCGGCAGCAACGTTGGGCTCCGGAAAAACGGATGGCAGACAAGCAAGCGGCTGAAGAACTCGAGCGTATGGCCGAAGTGGCCGCAACCTGCACGGCGTGCGGGCTATCTGCTACGCGCACCAACGTCGTGTTTGGCGACGGAAGCGCCCGGGCGCAGGTGATGTTCATCGGTGAAGGCCCCGGCCGGAACGAAGACCTTCAGGGTGTGCCTTTCGTAGGAGCCGCCGGTCAGCTTCTGAACCAGCTCCTGTCCGAGATCGGGCTCGAGCGGTCCGACGCCTATATCGCCAACGTTGTCAAGTGCCGACCGCCGGGTAATCGTGATCCGCGACCCGACGAGATCGCCGCCTGCAAGGGATATCTGGCCGACCAGATCCGGCTCATAGACCCCCCCGTGGTGATGACCCTCGGCAACTTCGCTACCAAGTTGCTGCTCAAGGAAGAGCGCGGGATCACCCGATTGCGAGGAAGGGCTTACCCGTGGTGGAACCGTATCGTGATCCCCACCTTCCATCCCGCGGCCGCGCTCCGCGGTGGCGCCTCGGTGCTGGAATCCATGCGGGAAGACTTCGCCCTGACGAGGGCCGTACTCGATGGCCGGTCCGAACCTCAGCCTGAGCCCGGGGCTGGGCGTCCGGTCGAGCAGTTGGAGCTATTCGGATGACGGTAGCGCTCTCCTCAGGAAGTGAGGTCGAGACACGGGCGATCGGCCGGCGTCTGGCGAGTTTTCTTGGCCCTGGCGATGTGGTGTTGCTGGCCGGCGAGTTGGGGGCAGGTAAGACTGCCTTGGCCGGCGGCCTGGCTGAGGGCCTGGGTATCGAAGAGTCAGTTATCAGCCCCAGCTTCATGCTGGTGCGCCGGTATGCAGGCGGTTTCACCCCGCTCACGCACGCCGACGTGTATCGCCTCGGGTCGTTGAACGAGCTCGAGGACCTCGATCTCTTTGAGGAGTCGCATGACGGTGTCCTGGTCATCGAGTGGGGGAACGCGGTTGCTTCTGCCATGCCCGACGATCACCTGAGCGTCGAATTCGAGGTGACTGGACCCACTGCACGGGTCGTTCGTCTGGTGCCACATGGTTCTTGGCGCGGCCGATCGCTGAAGGAGATGGTCGAATGAAGTTGCTCGCCATCGAGACGGCAACTCCGGCGTCTTCGGTCGCCCTGGGGATCGGACGGGACATCGTCGCTTCGGCCGAACGTGTGGACCGGCGGGGTCACGGAGCTTTCCTCGTTTCGGCTCTCGACTTCTGCTTTGACCAGGTGGGCTGGCGCCCGCATGAGCTCGACGCGATCGTGATCGACATCGGTCCCGGGTTGTACACGGGTATTCGGGTCGGTCTCTCCTCGGCGCAGGGGTTGGCTGCCGCCCTCGGGGTCCCATTAGTTCCGCTCAGTTCGCTGGATGTCATCGCGCTGCGGGCCTCAACCCACCGGCGCCACGTGTGGTCCGTTGTCGACGTCCGCCGGGGCGAGCTGGCAGTGGCGTCCTACCGGCCGGTCCCGGGTGGTGTCGTCAGGGATGAGGCCCCGCAGTTGGTCACCTTGGAGCGGTTCCGGGCCACATTGCAGTCTGACCCTGAAGATGGTCTGGTGGTCGGAGATTGGGCCGCGTTGCCGGAGGGCTTCTTCAGCGGTTTGCACCGGATCAAGAGCGGCCGACCGCAGTTTCCGGCCGCGGAAGCCATGCTCGAACTGGCCGTCGGTCGAGTTGAACGGGAGGAGTTCCCTCACGCCGACGAGGTACGGCCGATCTATCTGCGCGAGCCCGACGTCACCATCAGCTGGAAGAATTTCCGCGAGGAGGGTCCGTGGGCGGAATCCGCGTGATCGATATCAGACCGATGCTGCCCTCCGATCTCCCCGGGGTTCATCGCCTGGAATGCGCTACCTTCCCGCAGCCCTGGTCGGAAGGCGTCTTTCGCGATGAGCTGGCGCAGACCGGCCGTTCCTATGTTGTGGCGGTCGACGAGACCGGTGAGGTGGCCGGGTACGCGGGTTTGCTGCAAGTCGCCGACGAAGCCCACGTGACGACTATCGCCGTAACCACTGAAGCGCGCGGCCGCAAACTCGGAACGCGGCTGATGCTCCGCCTGATCGACGATGCCCTCTCCGGTGGAGCAAAGCACCTCACTCTCGAGGTGCGCACCTCCAACCGGGGCGCCCAGGAGCTCTACCGGCGGTTCGGGATGGCACCGGTCGGGATGCGAAAGAGCTACTACGGCGACGAGGACGCCCTAATAATGTGGGTTCACGGGATCGATCAGCCGCAGTTTGGCGCCCGTCTCGAGGAAATCCGGAGCAGCCTGTTATGAGTGTGGAACCAACCGTTCTGGCTTTTGAGACCAGCTGCGACGAGACCGCAGTAGCCGTTGTGCGCGGAACGCTTCCACTCTCCAACGTACTGTCTTCACAGGTCGACCTGCACTCCCGGTTTGGCGGCGTCGTGCCGGAGGTGGCAGCCCGGGCCCACGTCGAATCGATCCGTTCGCTCACCCACCGGGCGCTCAGTGAGGCCGGCGTTCATCCCGACGATCTCGACGGAGTGGCCGCCACTCAGGGCCCCGGCCTGGTTGGTGCGTTGCTGGTTGGCTTCTCATTCGGCAAGGCAACGGCGTGGGCGAGGCAGCTTCCCTTTGTGGGAGTGGACCACATGGAAGGTCACCTCTTCGCGCCGCGCCTCGAGTTCGATGATTTCCAGCCTCCGGCAGTGGTGGTTCTTGCCTCTGGCGGGCACAGCCAGATCGTTCACGTGCGGGATTGGGGGGACTACGAGGTCCTGGGCCGCACAATCGATGACGCTGCAGGCGAGGCGTTCGACAAACTGGCCCGTTTCATGGGTTTGGGGTATCCGGGCGGACCTGCCATCGATGACGCCTCAACGAACGGAGACCCTGGGGCGATTCGCTTTCCCCGGGCGCTTCCAGAGGATCGGTACAACCTGTCGTTCTCGGGTCTGAAGACCTCCGTCGTGACCTTCATCAGAAAAGCCTCGAGCTCCAATGAACTCCCGCCCCTAGCGGACGTTGCGGCTTCGGTTCAGGAAGCGATCGTGGATGTTCTGATTGCCAAGACCTTCAACGCCGTCGAGGACACGGGGGCCAAAGTGGTAGGCGGCGGCGGAGGGGTCCTTGCCAACCGACGTTTGCGCGTGCGCATGCAAGAGGAGGCCGACCGCCGCGAAGTGCGCCTGCTGCTCCCGTCTCCGTTGCTTTGCACCGACAACGCCGCCATGATCGGCGCGGCGGGATCACACTGGCTGTCGGAGGGGATGTACACAGCTTGGGACGGCCAGGTGGATCCGTCGATGTCGCTCGACGTCCGATGAACGGAGGCGGTATCCGGATCGGCCGGATCTTCGGTATCCCCATCGTCATCGATACGTCGTGGTTGGTGATCTTTTTCTTGATCGTGTTCTCCTTATGGGCAGATCTGGTCGATGCGCAACAGCGGCGACTGGTGGAACCCGTTGGCGACACAGCGCTGTGGTTGACGGCGCTGCTGGGCGCCGTGCTTTTCTTCAGCAGCGTCCTGATTCACGAACTGAGCCATTCGGTCGTGGCGGTGCGGCGGGGCATACCGGTCCGGCGGATCCGGTTGTTCATCTTTGGTGGGGTGTCCGAGATCGAGGCGGAAGCAGCCAATCCTCAGGACGAGTTCGCTGTCACCTTTGCCGGTCCGGCTTCGTCGTTCGTGCTCGGAGGGTTATTCCTCGGTCTGGCGGCGCTACTCGGTGACGGATCGGTCTGGGATCGGCTGATCACCCGGCTGGGGTCGGTCAATCTCCTCCTCGGAGGCTTCAACCTTCTGCCCGGGTTTCCGCTCGATGGTGGGCGGGTGCTGCGCTCGATCATATGGCGGGCCACCGGTGATTACCGGCGAGCTACCCGGATCGCCGGTAACGGCGGGCGGATCGTCGCCGGGTCCATGATCGCCGTGGGCGTGCTGGGACTTTTCGTACGGGGGGAATTCGTATGGCTGTGGTGGATTGTGCTGGGATGGTTCCTGTTCCAGGCAGCCGGCGTCGCCCTCGCACAATTGACCATCAAAGAGGGGCTCAGTGGCGTGATAGCCGCTCAGGTAATGACCCGCACCCCGCTCGCCGTCGATGGCGACCTGACCCTGCAGCAGGTGTTCGACGACCATTTCATGGCTCGCAATGTATCGGCCTTTCCGGTGCTTCAAGAGGAGAGGGTGAGAGGGTTGATCTCGCTTAAGCAGCTCGGCGACGTGCCCCGCGATACGTGGACGAAGGTCCTTGTCTCCGATGTCATGCAGGTGCTGCGACCCGACGACGCGGTTGCGGCTGACACGCCCGCCGAGGATCTCTTGGCCAAACTGAGTGGCACCGGGCAAAGGGTGGTGGTGGTCGAGGGTGGCAGGCTCGTCGGGATTGTCTCGCCCAGCGATATCACCCGGTGGATGCAGCGACCATCTCTCTCCTGAACTTGCTCGGAAAGTAGGGTGGTACCGAGTGAAGGAGCTCTTGTGTTCGATTTAGGTGCTTACTTGGTGGGCCTGGCGGCGGCCGCCGGATTGATGACCTTCGTGTGGGTGGTGAGTCTCATCCGCAGGGATGCCAGCATTGTCGACCCGTTCTGGAGCCTCACCTTCATCGCCCTCGGCACGACGTATCGATTCGCCAGCGAAACCGAGTACGGAGCCCGTCCGGCGGTGGTGCTCGCTCTGCTCCTCATTTGGGGAGTTCGTTTGTCTGTCTATCTCTTCTGGCGGAACGCCGGGAAGGGAGAGGATTATCGCTATCAGGCCATGCGGGAGCGTCAAGGCGCCGGTTTTCCCGCTAGGAGCCTATTCACGGTGTTCTGGCTACAGGCCATCCTGGCGTGGGTTGTTTCGCTCCCCCTTCTGGCAGCTGTTGACGGCACCAGTGCCCTCGGGGCGTTCGACTACCTGGGAATGGCCTTCTGGGCGATCGGCATCTCCTTCGAAGCAGCGGGTGATTTCCAGCTTGCCCGTTTCAAAGCAGATCCGGTCAATCAGGGCAAGGTAATGGACCGGGGTGTATGGCGTTACACCCGTCACCCCAACTACTTCGGCGATTTCATGGTGTGGTGGGGGTTCTACCTATTCGCGCTGGGAGCAGGGGGCTGGTGGTCAGTATTGGGACCGCTGTTGATGAGCGTTCTGTTGATGCGGGTCTCGGGCGCCGCCCTACTGGAGAAGACGCTCACGAAAACCCGGGAGGGCTACCAGGAGTACGTGCGCACCACCAACGGGTTCTTCCCCGGACCGAAGAAGAAGTAGCTGCTCGCTGCCCAGCATCCAGCCCGTATTGCTCCCGCTCCCTGCCTGTCGGCTTCCGGCATCCAGACTGCTGTTACCGGCTCCCAGCCTGCGAGAAAGGGATGCTCCTACTGGCTACTGGCTACTGGCTGCTGGCTACTAGCTGCTGGCTGCTGGCCACCGGTCCGGAAATCCCCTGCCATTGGCTTCGCTGGCCCGATAATCGTATCTGCATGATGCAATTGATGACCGTTAGCGATGGTGTGCCGCGTTTTTCCGAGGCGGAGATCCACGATTTGGAGAACCAGGTGAGTGGAGCAGACTGGTTCTGGCTCGACGTCGATTCGGTCGCGCAAGAGCTCGTCGAGGGAATCGGTCGTTTGTTCGCATTGAATCAGATCGGTATCGACGACGTCTACACCCTCAGTGAGTTCCCCAAAGCCGACGACTACGACGATCACCTGTTCTTCTCGTCGCATAGTCCGGCCCTGGCCGACGATCGGGTTACAACGGCCGAGCTCGACGGGTTCTTGTCCGCCAGTTACCTCATCACGTTCCACCGAGAACCGATCCCAGGAGTCGAGTGGACCGTCGGACGGCTCCGTGAAGCGGAATCTGTGTCGTCGTTGCGGCCGGACGCGTTGTTGGTGGGCATCCTCGAAGCCGCCGCGCGGAGATCGCTACAACTTGTTGACGGTCTGGAAGCACAGATATCCGATCTCGAGTCGCGGTCGATAGCGGGAGATCCCAACGTTGTTGGGCTTGTGCAGGCGTTCCGTCGTGATGCCATCATTTTGCGCCGCGTGCTTGCCCCGGAGCGCGACATGGTGCGCAGCCTGATGTATGAAGGCATGCCGGGAATCAACGAGCGGACCCGGCGGAGACTCGACAGCGTGTACGACGACTGTTATCGGGTGGTTGAGTCGTTGGACATGGCCCGCGCTCTCTTAGGATCGGTTCTGGAGACGTACCGGAGTGCAGTTGCCGAGCGCACCAACGAGGTGATGAAAGTGCTGACCGTTTTCTCAGCGATCATCCTGCCCTTGTCACTGCTGGCCGGCATCTACGGGATGAACTTCGCCAACATGCCTGAATTGGATTGGCGGTGGGCATACTTCGTGCTGCTCGCCATCATGGCGACCTTTGCCGTGAGCCTCTGGGTTTACTTCTCGAGACGGGGTTTCATCGGTGGTCCTCGTTTGCCCAGGGTCGATCGGGTCGTCGGGCGGGGACTCGCCGGCCTCTTCCATCTGACTGTCACTCCGATGCGAGGGGTCGTTCAGTGGCTGGTCGAAGATCCGGACCGGTCGAAGCCGTAGGTCGCAAGTCTCCTTTTTTCGTGGTGTGGCTTGCCTCTACTGGTTAGTGGCTACTGGCTCCTGTCCAAGAAATCCCGGCCTCTCAGTCCGCGAAACTCCGGTTAGCACTCTGCTTAGGAGAGTGCTAGAGTTTGGCACTCAGAGCCATGGAGTGCTAACCCGAGTGAAGGAGGGACTTTGCTATGAAGCTAAAGCCGTTGGGTGATCGCGTGGTCGTTAAGGCCAAGGACGATCAAGACGCTCGCACTGCGTCCGGTCTCGTCATCCCCGATACTGCCAAGGAGAAGCCGCAGTTGGGGGAGGTACTGGCCGTGGGGCCCGGTGAGGTCAACGACGAGGGTGAGCGTACCCCCATGGACGTCAAAGAAGGCGACACAGTCGTCTACTCGAAGTACGGGGGTACCGAGATCAAGTTCGAGGGCCAGGATTATCTGATCCTCTCGTCTCGCGACCTGCTCGCGATTATCGCTTAAGAAACAGGAGGATTATCAATGGCTGCAAAGGAATTGCGCTTCGATGAGGACGCCCGCCGCGGCCTCGAAGCGGGAGTAAACCAGCTGGCCGATGTGGTGAAGGTCACGCTCGGCCCCAAGGGCCGCAACGTCGTACTCGAGAAGAAGTGGGGCGCCCCGACGATCACCAATGACGGCGTAACCATCGCCAAGGAGATCGAGCTCGAGGATGCCTACGAGAACATGGGCGCCCAGCTCGCCAAGGAAGTCGCCACCAAGACCAACGACGTAGCCGGTGACGGTACGACCACCGCCACGGTGCTTGCTCAGGCGATGGTGAAGGAAGGTCTTCGCAACGTGGCCGCAGGGGCCAACCCTATGGAATTGAAGCGCGGGATGGAACAGGCGGTCGGCAGGATCGTTGAGTTCATCGGGGAGTTCAGCCGCGAGATCACGTCACGGGACGAGATTGCCCATGTGGCCGCGATCTCGGCCGCCGATGAGACCATCGGCGAGAAGATCGCCGAAGCAATGGACAAGGTCGGTAAGGACGGCGTGATCACGGTAGAAGAAGGCCAGACATTTGGCATCGAACTCGAATTCACCGAGGGCATGCAGTTCGACAAGGGTTTCATCTCCCCGTACTTCATCACCGATCCGGATCGCCAGGAGGCGGTGCTCGAGGACGTCTACGTCCTGATCGCCAACCAGAAGATCACGTCTGTCAACGACATGTTGCCGGTTCTGGAGAAGGTCATGCAGACCGGCAAGGCCGTCATGATCCTCGGAGAGGACGTCGAGGGCGAGGCTCTGGCGACCCTGGTGGTCAACAAGATCCGCGGCACCTTCTCGTCGGTAGCCGTCAAGGCTCCCGGATTCGGTGAGCGGCGGAAGGCCATGTTGCAGGACATTGCGATCCTCACCGGCGGCACGGTCATCTCCGAGGAGGTCGGACTGAAGCTCGAGAACGTTTCGCTCGACATGCTGGGCCGGGCCCGCAAGGTCGTCGTCACGAAGGACGACACGACCCTCGTCGAAGGCGGCGGGTCCGAGGCCGACGTGAAAGGCCGGATCAAGCAGATCCAGCGGGAGATCGAGAACTCGGATTCCGACTGGGATCGCGAGAAGCTTCAGGAGCGCCTGGCCAAGCTGGCCGGTGGGGTTGCCGTCATCAAGGTTGGCGCGGCAACCGAGGTGGAGCTGAAGGAGAAGAAGCACCGTATCGAGGATGCGCTGTCGGCCACCCGGGCGGCAGTCGAAGAGGGCATCGTTCCGGGCGGTGGCGTGGCGCTGCTCCGGGCCCAGGATGCGCTCGACAAAGTGCGCGGCGGCACCGACGACGAGAAGACCGGTCGTTCCATTGTGCGCAAGTCGCTCGAGGAACCCCTCCGGCAGATCGCCATCAACGCCGGCTTTGAGGGCGGCGTGGTTGCCGACCATGTCCGCAACGACGGCGGAACCATGGGCTTCAACGCCCAGACCGGTTCCTTTGAGGACCTGCTGGTGGCCGGGATCATCGATCCCGCCAAAGTGACCCGCTCGGCGGTCCAGAATGCGGCCTCAATCGCCGGTCTGTTGCTCACCACCGAAGCGTTGATCGTGGAACAGAAGGAAGATGTCGCACCGCCCATGCCGGGCGGCGGTGGCCCCGGAATGGACTTCTAGGAAGTCGACCTCCGGTCGAGAAGAAGGGCCCTTCGGGGCCCTTCTTCGTATTTCGTACCTCGTATTTCGTATTAGTACTTAGTACCTGTACTCGTACCAAGAGCCAGGGACTGTTCTTCAGCGTGGGCGCTCCCGCCACCGTCGGAGGAGGGCCCATCTGGACAGAAGTGCCCCGGGGATAACGCCGAGCAGGTGAAACGGTAAGAAATGGCGGAGTTGCGGGTCTCCTCCTGTCAACTTGACCGTCGGCCATGTAGCCCAGACCAGTACACCGGCCACGATGAGCCATCGGTCCAGTCGCTCGACCCGAGCCTCATTGCTGGATCTGACGGTATTGGTCACGGAAATGCAGTATGTCAGATTGTCTGTGGGTACTGGCTCCTCCTTCCAACAACCACGAGAAACCTACTTCTCTGAGACTTCTTCGCCCATGCCGATCAGGCCCTGGTACAAGCCGAGGTTCTTCTTGTACTCGTGCTCGAGCAGTCCCCACACCGAGTGATCAAGCCACTGTCCTCGGACCTTGATCTCCTCGCGCAGGATGCCTTCTCGGAAGAACCCGAGCTTCTCCGCCACTCGCTCACTTGCTCGGTTACCGATCGCGATTCTGAGGATGACCCGGTGCATCTTGAGCTCTTCAAAGGCGATCTGGAGAGCCCGGGCGGCAACCTCGGTTGCCACCCCTCGGGCGGTCTCATCAGTACGCACCCAGTATCCGATCTCCCCCGTCTTGAACGAGCGCGAAATGAACCAGACCGAGATATTGCCGAGGTGGCGGTCGGGGTCATCCAATCGGCGGATCGCGAAGTCGTAAGCGCGTTCCTCTCGCCAGGATTTGATGCTGTCACGGATGTAGGTAGTCGCGTCGCCCTTCGAGTAGCCGAGATGTGCCCACGGCAACCACTCGTTGAGCTCCATTTGCGATGCCTGGACAGCCTCCGTCACCTCGTCGGCGTCACGGCGCCGGAAGGGGCGCATAATGAATCGGCGAGAGAAACGCGGAGCGGTCGAGAGGTCATCCATGTCTGCTCAGCCTATCGGCGTTCTACCATGTTCGGGTGAACGAAATCTGGGAACGTTTTCCGGGGATTCAAAGCGAAGCTCCACGTCGGAATGAGATACCCCAAGCTGCCGTTCTGGTCCCTCTCTATGAGGACGACGGCGGGGTGACTCGGCTGATCCTTACCAAACGTCCAATGACCATGCCCACCCACGCCGGGCATTTGGCCTTCCCCGGCGGCCGCCCGGACGACGGGGACGGTGGTCCGGTGGGAACCGCGTTGCGAGAAGCCGAGGAGGAGGTAGGGCTCGACCCAAAGACGGTGGAGGTCCTGGGTTTTCTTCCGGCCATCCACACCGTTGAATACGCCCTAATGGTGGTTCCGGTGGTCGGTTGGATACAAGGCGTACCGGAACTGGAGCCCTCTCCGCGAGAAGTCGACAAGGTGCTCGAGCCGCCCGTCGTGATCTTCACCGACGAGGAGAACTGGAGATTTGAGACTTGGCGCGACCGCAAGATTTGGTTCTTCGACATCGAAGGCGAGGTCCTGTGGGGCGCCACCGCGCACATGGTCCGCCAACTCGTCGGCCTGGAACCGCCCGTAACCCGGATGCCGCCGCGCGACCTGCTGCCGTGAGACGTAGTGCCTAAGTTGCGGCAGCGCCGATTAGCTCCCACGCGTTCCGAACGTGTCGTTCCTCGGTGTGGGTCTGCCCGATCGACATGCGGAGCGTCAGCTTGTCGTCGAGTTTGGTGTGGGTGAGATAGATTTCGCCGGATTCGTTAACTCGCTCCATGATGCGCTGGTTGACATCGTCCCCCCCCAGATGACGGAAGCACACCAGATTGAGCGGAGCGGGAGCGGCCGGCTCGAAGTTGTCTGAACCTTCAACCCACGAAGCGAAGAGTCTGGTCAAACGGAGGTGTTCCCGCACAAAGGCTTGGAGTCCTTCGACGCCATAGTGGCGGATGACGAACCACAGTTTCAAAGCCCGGAACCGGCGACCCATCGGAATCTGCCAATCAAGGTAGTCGATCACCGCCCCCGAAGCAGATGCCTCGTTCCGCAGGTATTCGGGCAGGACGCTCAGCGCATCAATGAGCGCGGCGCGGTCGGCAACAAAGAAGGCTGAACAGTCGAAGTTGGTGAGCATCCACTTGTGCGGGTTGAACACGTAGCTATCGGCCAGGGCGACCCCTTCGTGGATCCAGCGCAGTTCGGGAAGGAGTGCGGCGCTTCCGGCCAGGGCCGCATCGACGTGCAGCCAGATCCCGTATCGACGGGCGATCTCGCCTATCTCTCGGACCGAATCAACGGCGGTCGATGAGGTGGTGCCAACCGTGGCGCACACGAAGAAGGGCAGACGACCCGCGGCGAGATCTTGGTGAATGGCCTCTTCCAGCGCCGCGGGCTGCATGGCAAAAGCGGTGTCCACCTTGATAAAACGGAGGTTGTCGGACCCAATTCCGGCGATGCGGATCCCCTTCTCGATGGACGAATGTGCCTGCGTGGAGGCATACGCGACCAGGTTGCCCAGGCTTCCCGTACGATTGCTCGCTCCCCGGGTGGTCTTCTCGCGGGCGGCGATCAGGGCGGTGAGCGTGGCGCTGGAGGCGGAGTCCTGAATAACACCGCCTCCCGCCCCGGAAGAAAGGAATGTGGCAGGAAGGTCGATCATCTCCACCAGCCAGTCCATTACATGGGTCTCGAGCTCCGTGCAGGCCGGGCTGGTGGCCCACAACATACCTTG
>Ga0224512_10000776_pt1 | contig 32840 bp, 28 predicted proteins | sample SF_May12_sed_USG_4_FD_169103 | JGI IMG/M metagenome (GOLD analysis project Ga0224512, IMG submission 169103) | Sediment microbial communities from San Francisco Bay, California, United States - SF_May12_sed_USGS_13 | ecosystem: Environmental > Aquatic > Marine > Sediment | place: USA... | reverse complement strand
CGTAATCGTCTCGTTGCAGCCGGCGCGCGCCACCATCGCGCGCTGGTTCTCCAGGGGCAGGATCCTGTCGCGCGTGCACTCGACGTAGGCCCTGGGAATCCGCCCGTAGCGCGTCTCCGACAGCCTGATCGGCGTCGTGACGGGTGCGGTCGGGTCGGGGCCGAGCCGGGCCTCGGCGCGCGCGGCGTCCTCTTCGCTGCAGTCGCCGTAGAAGATCTCCCGGGCCATCCCGTCCCGGATCCGCGTGCAGCCGTTCGTCTCGTCGTTGTCCACCGCCCGTTCGAGGGCCGCGCGCGCCGGCGCGTCGAACATCTCGACCACCGACAGCCCGTCCCGCGGCAGGAAGGCGCACAGGTAGATCAGGGCGGCGAAGCGGTCGGGGCACGACTCGGCGGCCTGGGAGATCGCGCCACCGCCCATGCTGTGACCCACGGCCAGCACCGGCGGCGGGAGGCACCGGGCACCCCGGCAGACGGCCTCTCCGTAGGACGCGAGGGTGACCTCGGACGGCGGCGTCTCGTCGTCGCCGTGACCGGGCAAGTCGATGGCGAGGACCGCGTGACCCGCACCGTCGAGGATCGGAACCAGCTTCTCCCAGCACCAGGCTCCGTGCCAGGAGCCGTGGACCAGCAGGAACGACGTCATGGACGCCGGTGTCCGGGTCGCGAGCGGGCCGTGTCGAACCGCATGGGCGGGCTCCCCCGTGGCTTCAGCGGACTTCTCGGCGAGCGCGCCCGGAAACTTTCGCAGAGCGGGCGGTTTTCGCCAGGGCTCTCGATCCGCCGCGCACCGGCGGCTGCGCGCGTCGCTGCGGTCGGGGCCGTCGCCGTCGCGATCGGCTACACCCTCGGGGCCGCAGCAAGGGAGCCATCCGGGGCCCGTCGCGGCCGTGTTCGATGCACAGGAGACGATCGATGACCGAGGTCGCTTCCCCCCTGACCGGAGTCCGCGTGATCGAGAGCTCACTGCTCGGCCCCGCCGCCGTCACCACGCACCTCGCCGACATGGGCGCCGAAGTGATCAAGGTGGAGTCCCCCGCCGGCGACTACGTGCGCGAAATGACGTGGCCCATCATCCAGGGCGTCTCGTTGCTGCACCTGCACATCAACCGCGGCAAGCAGAGCCTGACCCTGGACCTCAAGCAGCCGGAGGCCGTGGAGGTCTACAAGGATCTCGCGAAGGACGCCGACGTCGTGGTCGAGGCGATGCGCCCCGGCTCGCTGGCGCGCCGCGGCCTCGGCTACGAAGAGCTCTCCCGGAGCAACCCGCGTCTGGTCTTTTGCAACGTCTCCGGCTACGGCATGACGGGCCCCTACCAGAGCCTTCCGGCCCACGGCATCGCCTTCGACACCTGGGCCGGGATCGTGAACCCCGCCAGCGACGAGGACGGGTTCTGCTACATCCCGGAGCACGCCTCCATCGGCATGCACGCGGGTCCGCTGTTCGGAGCCCTCGGCATCCTGGCCGGCATCATCCGCGCGCGCGAGACGGGGCGGGGCTGTTTCCTCGAGATCGGCCAGTCCGACGCCGCCGCCTACATGGACTGGTACCGGAGCGAGAGCTGGCTGGCCTACGAGCGCCCCGAAAACGAGGTCACGGGGAACAAGGCCGACGGCTACGCGCGCCGCGCCCCCGGCACCGCCGGCATGAAGGAGGGCGTGCGCTACCAGATCTACGAGTCCAGCGACGGACACGTGCTGTTCATGGCCAGCGAGCAGGCGTTCTGGAAGAACTTCTGCGCGTGCGTCGGCCGCACGGACCTCTTCGAGCGCTGGCCCGGCTCGAAGTACGCCGACCACGCCCGCGGCAACCGCGAGCTGCAGCGCGAGCTGCGGGAGATCTTCAAGACCCGAAGCTCGGCCGAGTGGATCCGGCTCGGCGACGACAAGAACTTTCCCATCGCTCCGGTGAACAGCCCGAAGACGATCGCCGACGACCCGCAGTTCCGGGACCGTTTCCCGCTCTATCCGCACGAGAAGCACGGCGCCGACATGCTGCCCTTCCCCGTGAAGTTCCCGGGCGAGTCGCTGCCCGTGCCCACCCGCGCGCCCACGGTGGGCGAGCACAGCGAGGCGGTGCTGGCGGACGTGCTCGGCTACGACGCGGACCGGATCGCCCGGCTGCGCAGCGCGGGCGCCCTGGGCTGATCCGGATCGGGTCGCGGCGCAGAGGAGGAGCCGGTGGCGGGGATTCGGTACGACTTCGGCGGCTGCCGGGTGCTCGTGACCGGCGGCTCGAGCGGGATCGGGGCGGGCATCGCCCGGGCCTTCGCCGACGCGGGCGCGGAGGTCGCCATCACGGGAACGCGCGCCCGCGCCTCCGACTACGACGGCGATCTCTCGGCCTACACCTACCGACGGCTGCGACTGAACGAGCCGGGCGAGATCCAGGCGGTCGCCGACTCCCTCGACGCGCTCGACGTCCTCGTCAACAACGCCGGCCGCAACCTCGCCGCCCGCAACGAGTACACGCCCGAGGTCTTCGAGGAGGCGGTGGCGATCAACCTCTTCGGCCCCTACCGCATGGCGGCGGCCTGCCGGGAGAAGCTCGCGGCGAGCGGCCTCGACGGGGGTGCGAGCGTCGTGAACCTGGCCTCGATGTCCTCGTTCTTCGCCGTCCCGATCGTGCCGGGCTACGGGGCGGCGAAGGCGGCCGTGGTGCAGATGACGAAGAACCTGGCGGTGGCCTGGGTGAAGGCGGGCATACGCGTCAACTGCGTGGCACCGGGGCTCATCGAGTCGAACATGACGGCCGTGATGCGGGGCGTCGAGGCGCTCGAGAAGCCCCATCTGGACCGCACGCCCATGGCGCGCTGGGGCACGCCCGAAGACGTCGCACCGGCGGTGCTGTTCCTGGCGAGCCCGGCGGCGCGCTTCATCACGGGACAGACCCTCGCCGTCGACGGCGGCTATTCCGTCGCCTAGGGTCGCGGCACGGAGGGATCCGGGGAGGCGCTCGTGACGACGGGGGTTCGCGACCCGCGCGAGATCGCGCATTGGGACGACGAGGTCGACGTCCTCGTGGTGGGCCTCGGCGCCGCCGGGGCGGCCGCCGCCGTCGAGGCCGCGTGTGCGGGCGCCGAGACGCTGGTGCTCGAGCGCGCCGGCGGGGGCGGCGGCACCTCTGCGATGTCCGGCGGTGTGCTCTATCTCGGTGGCGGCACGGCGCTCCAGAAGACCTGCGGCTTCGAGGACACGCCCGACGCGATGTTCCGGTACCTGATGGCCTCCTGCGGCGAGAGCCCCGACGAGGCCAAGCTGCGCCTCTACTGCGAGGGCTCGGTCGAGCACTACGCGTGGATCGTGGCCCAGGGCGTTCCCTTCAAGGCGGTCTTCTACGACGGTTGCAGCGGCGAGCCGCCCACGGACGACGGCCTCGTCTGGTCCGGCTCCGAGCGCGCGTACCCCTTCCGCGACATCGCCGCCCCCGCGCCGCGTGGCCACGTGCCGCGGATGGAGCATCAGACGGGGCCGCTGCTGATGCAGAAGCTGTGCGCCGCCGTTGCGTCGAGCCCGGCGCGGAGCGCGCTGAACCACCGCTGTGTCGCTCTGGTCCAGGAGCCCGACGGCAGCGTGATCGGAGCCGTCGCCGAGACCTTCGGGGAGGAGCGCGCGCTGCGCGCGCGCCGGGGCGTGATCCTCACCACCGGTGGCTTCATCCACGACGACGCGATGATCGCGGCGCACGCTCCCCTCGTCGGGAAGTGCAACATCCGCGTGGGCGCCGAGGGCGACGACGGCTCCGGGATCCGCCTCGGCGTGGCCGCCGGCGCGGGCACCCTCCACATGGACGCGGCCTCGATCTCGCTGCCCGCGACCCAGCCCTGGGGTCTCAAGCGCGGGGTCCTCGTCAACGCCCAGGGCCAGCGCTTCATCAACGAGGACGCCTACTACGGGCGTCTCGGCGAATGGGCGCTCTTCCGCCACGGGGGGCGCGCCTGGCTCGTCGTCGACGATGAGGTGTTCGAGAAGCCCGACTACCCGCGCGAGGTCGCCGCGGTGGGTGAGACGCCGGCGGATCTGGAGCGGGAGCTGCGGCTTCCGCCCGGCAGCCTCGAGGCGACGTTGGCCCTCTACAACCGCCACGCGGAGCGAGGCGAGGATCCCCTCTTCCACAAGGCGGAAAGCTACGTGAAGCCGCTCACGCGGCCGCCCTACGGCGCCTTCGACTGCACCACCGAGAACTCGATCTACGCCGCCTTCACCCTGGGCGGTCTCGCCACGGATCCAGACGGCCGCGTCCTCGACCCGGAGGGCCGACCCCTCCCGGGCCTCTTCGCCGCCGGTCGCGCCACCTCGGGCCTGTCGGTGGGGGGCTACAGCAGCGGCCTCTCCCTCGGCGACGCCACCTTCTTCGGCCGCCGCGCCGGGCGCTGCGCGGCCACGGGCTGAGATTGGGCGCCCGTGCGGTCCGGACGAGCCTGCGCACGACCCACGTCGTCGCTGTCGCGGCGCTGTACGGCGGGCACGTGTTCGCCGTGGCGGCGGAGCGACTGGCCCCGGCGCTGTACGCGGCCGTGGCGACGGGCGCCGTGCTGATGGCCTTCGAGATCTACCGGGCGCCGGTGTGGTGCGTCCAGGTGCGGGGCGCCGCGACCACCCTGAAGCTCGCGCTGGTGGCCGGCGTGGCGGTGTTCTGGGAGTGGCGCGTTCTGCTCCTCACGGTCGCGATGGTCATCGGGGTGGTCACCTCGCACATGCCCGGGCGCTGGCGCTACCGCTCGCTCCTGCACGGCCGCGTCGTGGGTCCACAGGAGAAGGGCTGAGCCCCGAGCCGAGCCCCACATCGAGTCGCCACGCGGTATGCTGAGCCCGCGTGCGGCGGGGTGCTCCCGTAACATCGCCCCGGAGAACGGCCTTCGTGGGAACACTCCAAGGGCTGCGGGTCGGCCTCGGACTCTGCCTGCTGGCGCTGCCGGGCGGCGCGCTGGCGCAGCCGACCCCGTTCGGAGCGGGCTACCCGATCCGCTTCCTGACCGGGGCCTCCGCCGGCGACCCGCTCGAGATCGCGCTCGAGCACGCGCGCGCAGAGCGGTCCCGCCTCGGTTTGGAGCCCGGCGACCTCGACGCGATGGTCGTCCGCGATCGCGTCGTCACGCGCCGCACCGGCACCACCCACCTCTACCTGCGGCAGCAGATCGACGGGATCGACGTCTTCGGCGGGGACCTCGCGATCGCCGTCGACCGGGACGGCCGCGTGATCGCCCGGGGCGACCGCCTCGTGCGGAGACTCCGCAGCCGCATCGACACGCGTCGGCCTTCGCTCTCCGCCGCCGAGGCCCTGGCGCGCGCGGCCGCGCACCTGGGCCTCGGCGCGGGCGCCCCGTCGCTGCGCCGTCGCGTCGGAGGCCCGGCGCGCGAGGTCGTGTTCGAAGCGGGCGGCGTCTCCCGCGACGAGATCCCGGTGAAGCTCATGTACGTGCCGCTGGCGGAAGCCGACGTGCGCCTGGCCTGGAACCTGGTGATCCGGACGCCGGACGGGGCGCACTGGTGGAACCTGCACGTCGACGCGACCCGCGGCGAGGTGCTGCGACAGAACGACTGGATCGCCCACGACACCTATCGCGTGTACCCGCTTCCGTTCGTGAGCCCGGACGACGGGCCGCGCCGCCTCGAAGCCAACCCGGCCGATTCCGTGGCCTCGCCCCACGGCTGGCACGACACCGACGGGATCGACGGGGCGGAGTTCACGGACACTCGTGGCAACAACGTCTCTGCGCAAGAGGATGCGGACGGGGACGACGCGGGGGGATCGCGGCCCGACGGGGGCGCCGGACTCGTCTTCGACTTTTTGGTCGAGCCGACCCTCCAGCCGGGCGGAAGCTGGGAGGCGGCGGTTGCCAACCTCTTCTACTGGAACAACGTCGTGCACGACATCCTGTACCGCTACGGCTTCGACGAGGCGGCCGGGAACTTCCAGGTCAACAACTACGGCAACGGAGGCTCCGCCGGCGACCCCGTGCAGGCCGACGCGCAGGACGGCGAGGACGTCGACAACGCCAACTTCGGTACTCCGCCCGACGGCCAGGATCCGCGCATGCAGATGTTCCGCTGGCTCCACCCGACCGGCCCGGGGCTCGAGGTCCTCTCCCCACCCGCCGTGGCGGGAACCTATGCCGCGGGTGCGGCGATCTTCGGCGGCGGAACCCTGGGGCTCACGGGCGACGTCGCGCAGGCCATCCCCAACGACGCCTGCTCGGCGCTGACGAACGTAGCCGGGAAGGTCGCGCTGATCGACCGCGGAACCTGCTTCTTCGTCGACAAGGTCGGCAACGCCCAGGACGCGGGCGCGATCGGCGCCATCATCGTCAACAACCAGGGGAACAGCACCCTGACGATGGGGGGCTTCGACCCGAGCCTCACGATCCCAGCGGTCTTCGTGGGGCAGGGCGACGGCCAGGCGATCGAGAGTCAGCTCGGCAACGGGGTGAGCGCCACGCTCGTGAACCCGGCGGCCCGTGACAGCAGCTTCGACAACGGCGTGATCACCCACGAGTACGGCCACGGCGTCTCCAATCGACTGACGGGCGGCCGCTCGAACGTGAGCTGCCTGGATGCGAACCAGAGCCGCGGCATGGGGGAGGGTTGGAGCGACTGGCTCGCGCTCGTCCTCACGGCCCAGCCGGGCGACGCGGCGGACGACGCCGTCTCGATGGCGACCTACCTGCAATTCCAGCCGCCGACGGGCGCGGGCATCCGGAACCATCCCTACAGCACCGACCTGGCGACGAGCCCCCTCACCTACGCGGACATCGCGTCGCTCAACTGGCCGCACGGCGTCGGCGAGGTGTGGGCCGCGTCGCTGTGGGAGATGTACTGGAACCTCGTCGACGTATACGGCTACGACCCGGACCTCTACGAGGGCGTCGGCGGCAACAACCTCGCCATCCGGCTCGTGATCGACGGTCTCAAGCTGCAGGCTTGCAACCCGACCTTTCTCGAAGCGCGCAACGCGGTCTTGAGCGCCGACCTGAACGAGACCGGCGGGATCAACCAGTGCCTGATCTGGTCGGCCTTCGCGAAGCGCGGCCTGGGCGCGGGGGCCACCGACGGCGGCGGGGCCGCCGTCCTCGTCGTTCAGGAGGATTTCGCCGCGCCGCCCGAATGCGTGCCCGACTGCGGTGACGGGGTCCTCCAGGTGGGCGAGGAGTGCGACGACGGCAACCCGGATGCCTTCGACGGTTGCGCGCCGACCTGCCGGGTGGAGACGCTGTTCTCGTTCTTCGGCGTGGCGGCCGGCGGCACGATCGACCTCGAGATCGAGGGAATCCCGCTCTCGGTGGCGACGCTCCCGGGTCAGACCTCCGCCGACGTGGCCGCGAACGTCGCTGCGGCCATCAACGCCGATCCGGGCCTCGCTGCGCTCGGCGTGACCGCCGTCGCCCTGGCAAGCCAGGTGGCGACGACCGGCGAGCTCACGGCGTTCGCGGTGAACGACCCCGGCCTGGGCTCCCCGCTGGTCCCCGCGCTGTCGGACGGCGGGCGCTGGTTCCTCGCCGCGGTCCTGCTGCTCGCCGCCCTGTGGGCGCGGATCGGCCGTCTTCGGCCGTTGCGTCCCGTCGAAGACGGCGCCGCCATGGCGTCCGATGCGGGATCGCCCGAAGGGTAGAGCGACGGAGGCCGCCTGCGATGTCCCCACTGCGTGCGAGCGAAGGCGATCCGAGGCGCAGGGGAGGGACCCTCTTCATCCTCTTCAGCGTCGTCATCGTGGATCTGATCGGGTTCGGGATCGTGGTGCCGGTGCTTCCCTTCTACGCGAGGGAGTACGGCGCCAGCGCGACGACCCTCGGCTTTCTGGTCATGGCCTACGCCGCCGCCCAGTTCGCGTGCGCGCCGCTGTGGGGGCGGCTCTCGGATCGCGTCGGAAGGCGCCCGGTGATGCAGCTGACGGTCGCCGGCACGGCCCTCTCGTTGCTGGCACTCGGGCTCGCGGACTCGCTGCCGTGGATCTTCGCGGCGCGCGTTCTCGGCGGCGGCTTCGCCGCCAACGTGAGCGTCGCTTCCGCGTACATCGCCGACGTCACCGGCGAAGAGGAGCGCACGCGCTGGATGGGCATGCTGGGCGCGAGCTTCGGCATCGGCTTCCTGCTGGGCCCCGCCATCGGCGGCGCGCTCGCCCCCTACGGCTATGGGGTTCCGATGCTCGCGGCCTCGGGGCTCGCGGCCGCGAACTTCCTGTACGCGTTGTTCGCGCTCCGCGAGCCCACCCGCAGCGTGCGCGCGCCCCGGGAGGACGCCGGCGACCTGACCCGGATCGGCGTGCTCCGTGACGCGACCGTCCGGCGCCTGTGCTTCGCCAACCTCGCGTTCGCGCTGGCCGTGACCCAGCTCGAGACGATCTTCGCCTTCTTCATGATGGATCGTTTCGACTACGACGCCCGGGAGGTCGCCTTCATCCTGGTGCTCATGGCCGCGGTGATGGGCGGAATCCAGGGCGGAGGCATGCGGGCGCTGGCCGACCGCTTCCGGGAGCGGACGCTCGTGGTGGCGGGGAGCTCGATCCTCGCGGTCTCCTTCCTGGCGGTCCCGTACGCCCCGTCGGTGGCGTTGCTGCTGGTTCCCCTCGTGATCTCCGCCGCGGGGCGTGCGATCGCGCAGCCCTCCCTGATGAGCCTGACCTCGCTGGCCGCGACGCCCGAGGCGCGCGGGGCCGTCATGGGAACCTTTCAGTCGAGTGCCTCTCTCGCCCGCATCGTGGGACCGGTGGCGGCCGGATGGCTCTACGACCTCGCCCTTCCGGCCCCCTTCTGTCTCGCGGCCGCGCTGCTCGCCGGCGTGGTGCTGGTCGCGAGAGGGCTGCCGACCCGGGCCAGCCTGGGAAGGGGCGCCTGAGTGGACCTCTCCTTTCTGCCGACGCTCAACGCGTCGCTCAACGCCGTCGCCGCCTGCCTCCTCGTCGTCGGGCGACAACTGGTCCGGGGCGGGCGCATCGACGCCCACCGGCGGGTGATGATCGCCGCCTTCGTCGTGTCGAGCCTGTTCCTGCTGCTCTATGTCCTCCACAAGGCCTCGCGGGGCTTCGAGAACACGAGCTTCCATGCCGAGGGCGCCGTGAAGGCCGCCTACCTGCTGCTCCTCTTCTCGCACGTGACCCTCGCCATGACGGTCCCGCCGTTGGCGATCGCGCAGATCGTCCTGGCGGTGCGCGGTAGAATCGCCACGCACCGGCGTCTCGCCCGCTGGACCTGGCCCATCTGGATGTACGTCTCGGTGACCGGCGTCGCGATCTACGTGGCGCTCTATCACCTCAACCCGCCGGCCGGGGCGCCCGGGAGTCTGTAGCGATTAGCACCCATATCAGTCCCGTCCGGGGGCCTTGGGGGTGCTCCCGGCGAGGCCCACCCACGCGGGAAAACCCGAGACGCCGCAACCCGTTGGGCCGCGGGCCGCCGGACGTTGAGAATCCGGCCGGAGTTGGCTAAGAACTGCCCTCCGCTCGGTCGGATGGGTGCGCATGCGGTGGCGCGCCCGGCGGTGCTTCCAGGAACCCATCCATCCACCATCACCGCGCCTCAGTCTCCATACCGTCTCCCTCCGATGCGATGCGCCTTCGGGGATCGACTGGAGGGGTCGAGGAAGTGCCAGGAAAACATGGGATTGATGAAGCATCTCGCAAGCCTCTGCCTGCTCGCGGTCGTTCCGCTCTCGGCGGCAGCCGAAGGGGACAACGCCCGCGGCAAGGCGCTCTTCGCTCTGTGCTCCCAGTGCCACGGCGCCGACGCCGGCGGCAACGAGGCGATCATGGCGCCGGCGATCGCCGGCATGACCCCGTGGTACCTCGAAGCGCAGCTGAAGAAGTTTCGTAACGGGATGCGCGGTGCGCACCCCGACGACGTGGGCGGGATGCGCATGCGCCCGATGTCGCTCGCGCTCTCCGGCGACGAGGACGTTGCGGCGGTCGCGGCCTACGTGGCCAGCCTGCCGCCCGCCCTGCCCAAGCCGGTGCTCGTGGGCGGAGACCCGCAGCGGGGACAGGCGATCTTCACGCCCTGCACGGCGTGCCACGGTCCCGACGCCTCGGGCAACCAGATCTTCCTGGCGCCGCCCATCAAGCTCAGCAGCGACTGGTACCTCTTCAAGCAGCTTCACAACTTCAGGGCCGCCATCCGCGGCGCGAATCCGGCCGATGCGCAAGGCGCCATGATGCGCGGGATGGCGGCGACCCTGGCCGACGACCAGGCGATGATGGACGTCATCGCATACATCATGACGCTCAGGAACGGCCAGTAGCCCACGGGCCGCGGAGAACCCCAATGGCGAAGGCGTATTCCTCCGAAGAGCTGGCCTGGCGCACCTTCCTGGTCACGATCGCCGGCGTGGGCGCGTTCATCGCCGTCGTGTTCCTCTTCATCCTGTGAGGGCGGAGCGATGATCGAACGATACCTGCCGGCGGCCTCGACCTACGCGGGCGAGGTCGACTTCCTGATCAACCTGATCCTGGTCCTGGTCGGCTCCTGCTTCATCGTGTGCGAGGTCGTCTTCTTCTGGCTGATCTTCCGCTTCCGCAAGAAGGAAGGGGTGGCGCCGGAGTACATCACCGGAGAGCTGAAGAGCCACAAGCGCTGGATCACGATCCCGCACATGGTCGTACTGGTCTTCGACGTGATCATCGTCGTGTTCGCCATCAAGGTCTGGTACGACGTAAAGCAGGACCTCCCCCCCGCCGATCACACGGTCCGCGTGGTGGCCCAGCAGTGGGCCTGGACCTTCGCGCATCCTGGTCTCGACGGCGCGATCGACACGGCCGACGACATCATCACCGTCGACGAGCTGCACGTGAAGGTCGGCAGCCTCTATCACTTCAGGCTCGAATCGCGCGACGTCATCCACAGCTTCTCGGTGCCGGTCTTCCGGCTCAAGCAGGACGCGATTCCCGGGCGCGTGATCACCGGCTGGTTCGAGGCCACGATGACGGGAACCTGGGACATCCAGTGCACGGAGATCTGCGGGATCGGACACGGTCTGATGCCCGCCCGCATCGTGATCGAGACGCCGGAGCAGCACGCCGCCTGGATGGCGCAGAAGTCGCCGCTCTCGATTGCCGCCGTCACCGCGGCGCCGTCGGCGGAGGAGTAGGCCATGGCCGAGACCCTCACGGCCGCGTCCTCGCATGGCGAGCACGCGCACGGCGAGATGAGCTTCTGGAGCAAGTACGTCTTCTCGACCGATCACAAGGTCGTCGGCTTGCAGTACATGTTCACGGGGATCTTCATGGGGCTGATCGGCGGCTTCATGGCGTACGCGTTTCGCATGCAGCTCGCCTTCCCCGGCGTCGAAGTCCCGGGCTACGGGCTGGTCTCGCCGGTCGACTACAACGCGCTCGTGACCAATCACGGCACGATCATGATCTTCTGGGTGGCGATGCCGGTGCTGGTCGCCGCCTTCGGGAATTACCTGATTCCGCTGATGGTGGGCGCCGACGACATGGTCTTCCCGCGCCTCAACCGCCTCTCCTACCAGGTGTTCCTGCTCAGCGCGATCGTCCTGATCTGCTCCTTCTTCGTCGAGGGCGGCGGCTTCGGCGGCGCGTGGACGGCGTATCCTCCGCTCTCGGCCCAGTCGCAGTACAACCTCACGCCCCTGGGCTCGTCGCTGTGGCTGGTGGCCGTCGGGCTGGAGTTCGTGGCGTTCCTGATCGGCGGCATCAACTTCATCACGACCGCCATGAACTCGCGGGCGCCGGGCATGAAGGCTTACGACATCCCGATGATCGTCTGGATGATCGTCGTCGCCAGCATCATGTTCATGGCGTCGGTGGGTCCGCTGCTCGCAGGCGCCGTGATGCTCTTCATGGACCAGAATATCGGGACGGCCTTCTTCGACCCCGATCGCGGAGGCGACCCGATCCTCTGGCAGCACCTCTTCTGGTTCTTCGGGCACCCCGAGGTGTACGTCGTCCTGCTGCCGGCGACCGGGCTGGTGGCGGACATCATCACCGTCTTCTCGCGCAAGAAGCTGTTCGCCTACCGCACCGTCCTCTACACCGTGTTCGCGACCGGCGTGCTGAGCTTCACCGTCTGGGCCCACCACCAGTTCGTCGCCGGGATCGACCCGCGCATGGCCCACGTCTTCACGGTCACGACGCTGCTGATCTCGATTCCGATCGCGGAGATGATGTTCGTCTACATCGCGACGCTCTACGGAGGGTCGATCACGCTCACCACGCCGATGCTCTGGGCGCTCGCCTTCATCGCCGAGTTCCTGATCGGTGGCGTGACGGGCGTCTTCCTCGGCGCCAGCGGCGCCGACATCTACTTCCACGACACCTATTTCGTGCTGGCGCACTTCCACTACACGTTCTTCCCGATCGCCATCATCGGGTTCTACGCCGGGATCAGCTTCTGGTTTCCGAAGATGTTCGGGAAGATGATGAACGAGACGCTGGGGAAGATTCACTTCTGGGGGACGGTCATCCCCTTCAACCTGATCTTCATCCCACTCTTCGTGCTGGGCGCGTCGGGCCAGCACCGGCGCATCTACGACTTCAGCCACTTCCCGAATCTCTCCGCGCCCTGGCAGCAGGACCTGAGGATCCTGGCGACGAGTGCACTCCTGGTCATGCTGGCCTTCCAGTCGGTCTTCCTGGTCAACTTCGTCTGGAGCCTGTGGAAGGGCCGGAAGGCCGGGAAGAACCCCTGGAAGTCCAACACGCTCGAGTGGACGGCGGAGTCGCCGCCGCCCCACGGCAACTGGTCCGAGCTGCCGACGGTCTACCGCGGCCCCTACGAGTACGGCGTGCCCGGTCGCGACAGCGACTACTGGCCCCAGAACGAACCGAACTGATCAGCGGGGAAGTCGATGTCTGCTGCGAGACCGATTGCAAACACGCGTAGCGCTGCCGGGATGCCCACCGGCCGCCTGGCGGTGTGGATGGTGGTGGTGTCGGAGATCGTGGTATTCGGCGGCGTGCTGGCTTCCTACATCATGCACCGCCTCGCCCACGACGCGTGGTCGGTACAGGCGGCCCACACGAACATGTGGATCGGGGCCTTCAACACCTTCGTGCTCCTCACGTCGAGCCTGTTCGTGGCGTTCGCGCACAAGGCGGCCGAGGAGGGCGATGGGGTCAAGGCCTCGAACTTCCTGTGGATGACGGTCGCGGGTGGAACGACCTTCGTGATCGTGAAGGCCCTGGAGTGGACCTCGGAGATCACGGCTGGCTACACGATCACCTCGAGCACGTTCTGGTCCTTCTACTATACGGCCGCCGGCCTCCACGCCCTGCACGTCATCGCGGGGGTCGTCATTTTGATGATCATCGCGATGCAGGCCCGGAAGCAGATGGAGCTGCATCGCGTGGAGCTCATCGGGATCTATTGGTACTTCGTCGAGATCGTTTGGTTCTTCCTCTTCCCCCTGCTGTACATCGCGAAATAGGTTGATGATGTCCGAAGAACACATGCACCATCCGAACTACCTGAAGATCTGGGCCATGCTGGTCGGCCTGCTGGTGGTGAGCGTCGCGGGGGCCATGGTCGGGATCCGCGTGGTCACCCTGATCACCGCCTTCGGGGTCGCCTGCGTCCAGGCCTACCTGGTGGCGAAGAACTGCATGCACATCGGCGCCGCCCGGCGCTTCGTGCCCTACCTCGTCGCGACCGCCCTGGTGCTCATGCTGCTGTTCTTCTCGGGGGCCGCGCCCGACGTGATGAAGCCAGCGGGCGTCAACTGGGTGAAGCCGGCATGGCAAGAGGCCGCCGTCGAGCACGACGTGAGCCTCCACGAGGCTCGTCACTAGCGGGTGCCGATCTCCGTGACGAATCAGGACTACGGACGCATCCACCTCGTCGCCGATTCGCGCCGGCAGCCGCTCCTGGCCAGCAGCGTCATGGGCATGCTGCTCTTCGTCTTGATCGAGGCCATGCTGTTCGCGGGGATGATCAGCGCGTACTCGATCATCCGTTCGGGCGCGATGATCTGGCCTCCCCCGGATCAGCCGCGGCTTCCGATCGAGGAGACGGCGATCAACACGGCCGCGCTGATGCTGAGCGGGTTGCTCCTGTTCGTCGCGCACCGCAGGTTCCGGCGCGACCGGGCGCGGGCCCGGACTCCGCTCCTGCTGTCGATGCTGCTCGGCGCCGTCTTCGTGGTCTTCCAGGGAGTCGAGTGGGTGGCGCTGATCCGCGAGGGCTTCACCTTGACGTCGAGCAGCCAGGGCAGCTTCTTCTACCTGATCGTCGGAATGCACGCCCTGCACGCGGTGGCCGCGCTGGGCGTCCTCGCGTACGTGGCGCTGCGCCTGCAGCGGGGCTGGCTCGCGAGTAGTCAGCTCGCCGCCGCCGAGGTATTCTGGTACTTCGTCGTGGGCATGTGGCCCATCATCTACCTGGTGGTGTACCTGTGATGGAGCGGGTGAGGGGAGCGCTTCGGCAAGCGTGGATCGCCGGCTTCGTCGGGGCGCTCGTGCTCTGGACGCCGCGGATCAGCCATGCGTGCGCCGTCTGCTTCTCGGGACGCGAAGACGAGGCGCGACTGGCCTTCATCTGGACCACCGTCCTGCTCACCTTCCTGCCGCTGATCATGATCGGCGGCTTCGCGTGGTGGCTGCGGCGGCGCACCCGCGAGCTCGAGCAGCAGGATGCCCCCGAGACGGGCGCGGTCCCGCTGCCCGCCCTCAATCGAGCAACCTCGTCGCGGTGACGAACAGGCCGGCGCCGGCGCCGGCCACGGCCCCGGCGAGCGCGCGTCGGATGACGGACCACTCTCCCGTCAGCAGGGCGACCCCGAGCACGGCTCCGATCGCGGTGCAACCCAGCAGGGCAACCGTGATGACCGGGTGCTGGGCGACGACCCTTCGCACCCCGCGACCGCGCGGCGCACCGCCCTGCGGCGCCTCGTCCATGCCGCCTACGCTACCCCGTACGCGGAGGGCCGCCCAGCGGGCGGCGACTCAAAACACGCCGTAGCGATCGGCCAGGACGGCCAGAACGCCGCCCAGGAGCCAGACGCAGAGGATGACGCCGTTCAGGGCGCCGGGTCGCCGTTGCTGCCGGACCTCCTGCCAGACGCTCGTGACGGTGAGCGCCGCGAGGATCAGCACAGCTGCCTGGGCCGCCAGACGCCGATCGCGCACGGCCAGCAGGAGCGCCGGCGCGAGAAAGGCCGCCGCGTGGCCGATCACCACCAGCAGCACCGGCCACAGGGTCGAATCGTGAACGAAGGGCAGGAGCCAGCGCTCGGCCCAGGGGCCGTACGCGGATCCGCTCTCCGCCGCCGGGCCCGGGGCCCCGCGCCGGGGGGCTTCTCGCTTCCACATGCTTCGCGCTCCGGCGTTCCCGGAAGGATAACCCCCTCGCGGGTTCCGTCCGCGCAGGGCGCTCCCGCCCGCGCCGTCGGTGACCGGAGACCGCGAACTCAGTCCAGAGAGCGGTGGACGTGAACGGTGAGGTCGCCCATCAGGTTCGTGTAGCTGCCGTACTCGTTGTCGTACCAACCGAAGACCTTGGCGTGGGTCACGGGAACCTCCACCACGGGATCGCCGAGGCTCTCGAGCGTCTTGGCGTCGATGTTCGGAATCCGGCTCAGGTCGATGTCGGCGAAGCCGGTGCGCGTGTGGGTCTCGATCGCCTCGATCACGACGGCGGCGCGCATGCCCGAGACGTCCGCGGGCACGTTCTGCTCCTCGCTGTAGACGAGCAGCCCCTTCTGCGTGCCCGCGGACGCCGTCTGATAGATCTCGTTGATCAGCTCCTGGTTCACGGAGCTGCGCCCGTCCGATTCGATGTGGGACTGGAACGTGAGGTTGAGGATGATCAGGGACTCGGTCGGAGTCGGAATCCGGACGGAATCGGCCATGAAGCCGATCTGGCGGACCTCGGGCACCACCAGCTCGAGCGCCCGGGCGGCGTTGCTGGAGGTGATGACGATGCTGTTCAGAACGCTGCGGCTGCGTCGCAGGTCCGACGCTCCGGCCTTGGGGACCGTGTCGAGGACGCATTGGCTGTTGGTCGCCGCGTGGACCGTGCTCATCGACGCCGTCATGATGGACGAGTCGTGGAGGTGGTCGATCAGCGGCTTCACCATGTGGGCAAGGGCGGTGGTCGTGCAGGACGCCGCCGAGATAACGCGGTGGAGGGCCGGATCGAAGATCTCGTGGTTGCAGCCGTAGATCAGCGTGACCGCGTCCTCGGGCATCGACTGGGCCGCGTCCTTGATCTTGAAGGCGGCGCTGTTGATCACCTTCTCGGCGCCGGCGCCGAGGTGACCGCGCAGTGACCCCTTGGCATCGTCTTCGGACCGCGTGGGATCGCAGAACGCCCCGGTCGTGTCTACGACGACCCGCGCGCCGTGCTCGCGCCATCCGATCTCCCGGGGGTTGCGCGCCGTCTGCAGCACCGTCACGGGTATGCCCGCGACCTCGAGGAGCTTCTTCTCCCGGTCGACGATCCGGATGCACGGATCGGCGTCCACGCCGAAGAGGAAGCGGTGCATGCTGCCGTATGTGGAGTCCTTCTCGATCACGCCGCACATCACGTCGAGGTCGCTTCCGACGAGTCGCCCGACGTTCACGACCAGCCGCGAGAAGTACTTGCGGGCCACGTGATGCCAGACCGAGAGTTTTCCGATTCGGCCGAGGCCGTTGATTCCAAGCGTGCGCTCCGCGTCGTTGTGGCTTCCCATGGCTTCCCTTCCGCTGCTTCCCCTCGGCTCCGATGGGAGTCAGGCCAGCTTCCCTCGGTGAACGACAATCGAAGGGTGTTTCCCCAGGTAGATCGTTCCGTCGATTCCGTTGATCGAGATCAGGTCGCCGGTCGCGATGACGCGACCGGCGAGCGTCGAGCTCCTGCTCTCGTCGTCGACCTCGAGCTCGCGACAACCGACGACGCAGGTGCGACCGATCCGCTGAGCCGCCACGGCGGCGTGGCTCGTCGCGCCGCCGCGCGCCGTCACCATGCCGTCGGCCTGGAGGATCAGGGGGACGTCGTCCGGCACCGTGTCGGGCCGCAACAGGATGATCGGGTCGTCGGGCAGGCGCCGGCGCAGATCGGCGATGTCCTCGGCCGTGTGGGCCACACGGCCGCTCAGGGCGCCGCCTCCGGCGCCGATCCCGGTCGCCAGCTTCGCCCGCTCGAGCGCCGCGCTGGGCACGAAGGCCGTCACCGAGGACACCTGCGACATGACCGTGTCCCGGGTCTGCAGGATGTAGAGATCCGCGGGATCGTCGCTCTCGAAGGTGAACTCGATCTCCTGGTGGAACATGCTGTGGTCGTGGACGAGCGTCTTGGCGTGGCGGACGATCTCCCCGTAGATGTCGGGGAAGTCCTGCTCCAGCGACATCGTCGCCTGCTTCGACTCGGAGAGTCGCTGTTCCTCGGTGATGGGATACGTGTCGACCAGCCCGCTGACGACGTCGTCGCCCTGACCCTGGACGATGAAGTCCCCGTGGAGGTGCACGTCGCGGGACAATCGATGCGGGTCGCAGGTCAGCGCCACGCCGGTCCCCGAGCGGTCGTTGAGGTTGCCGAAGACCATGTTCTGCACGACGACCGCCGTTCCCCATTCCTCGGCAATCTGCAGCTCACGGCGATACACCCGTGCCTTCTCCGACTCCCAGGAGCGAAGCACCAGCTCCACGCACTGGTCCAGCTGCTCGAAGGGATCCTCGGGGATCTCGATCCCGTGGTCCCGGATGAGGTCCCGGTAGCGGAGCGTCACCGGCTTCAGGTCCGTTGCCGCGATCTGCGACTTCTTCTCGACGCCGAGATTCCGCTTGGCCTCCCCCATCAGGGCGTCGAAGAGGTCGCGAGCGAGGCCGTGGCCCATGCCCCAGAGCTGGAGAAAGCGGCGGTACGCGTCCCAGGCGCCCCACGGGCTGCCCGACATGGCGGCCCGCCCCTCCGCGACCTTCTCGCTCATCCCGACGTTGAGGAAGGTGTCGAGCATCCCGGGCATGCTGATGGCGGAGCCGGAGCGCACCGAAATCAGCAGCGGGTTCTTCGGGTCGCCGTAGCGCCCGCCGCAGAGCCGTTCGAGGCGGGCCACCTGCCTTCGGAGCTGTTCGCGCACCTCCTGCCTCAGCTCTTCACAGGCGAGGACCGCGGCGTGGCAACGGAAGAGCTCCGTCGTGAGGATGAAGCCGTCGGGGACGGGGATCCCGTCCCGCGCCAGCCGCTTGATCATGTAGCCCTTGTTCCCCAGGTAGACGACGCCGTCGTGCGGGCTCTCGCTGCGATCGATCTCGACGCAGCTGCGGTCGGCGTCGTAGGTCATCAGCAGGCTCTGCGTGGCCGGGTCGAGCTTCTCGCGTCCCTGCACGAGCGTCCGGAGCACCTGACCCACGAGCTCGTCCAGCTGCTGGAGTCCGAAGGTCTGGGCGATGAGATCGCGCAGGAACGCCTCCGAAACCTTGAGCATCGTCGTCCGCGGGTCGTCTTCCGGCCCCGGCTCGAACGCGCCGCGCTCGAGCATCCCCCCCAGGATCCGCTCGAGGACCGGCTCGTAGCCGTCGAGGAAGCGGATCCGGATCAGCTGCTCGACGGCGCGCGAGATCACCTGGAAGACGTTGATGTACTGGTCGACGCTGATTCCCTCGGCCATCAGCGCCTGCTCCAGCATGTCGATGCCAGTGGCCAGTCCCCGGCCGTGACAGCCTTCGTTGCGCAGGGCCCTCAGCGAGAGCCGCAGCCAGCGCGCCACCCGCTGCAAGGTGTTGCGTGTGATGTACTCGAAGTTGTGCTCTGCGATCGTGCGCTCGAAGAGCACGTTCGCCAGCGACTCGATGCGGAAGCTGAGGCCCGCCGCCTCGAACTTCTCCTCGCGATAGCGCCCGTACATGCTCGGAATGCCGACTGCGATATGGCGCTTGTGATAGATGTCCTCGACGCTCTGCGTCTTCTCCTCGCTGACGATGATCTCCTTGATCTGCTCCAGCACGTCGATCAGGATTTCGAGCGCCTGCTCGTGGCGCCCGTCGGCCAGCGCCTGCCGCAGCTCGTCGACCCGATCGGGGGCGACGCGATGGAACGCAGCCAGCCGCTCGAGCAGGTCCTCGTGGTCGAGCTCGTACTTCCGACCGACGAGCTTTCGCAGCCGGAACAGCAGCTGCGCCTTCTCGCGCGCGACCGAGCTCCCGGGAATCGCCTCCAGGCGACGCTCGAGATCCGGCAGCTCCAGCGCAAAGAGGGTCTTCAGGTCGTCCGACGCGAGCAGCCGCGTAAAGACCTCGTGCAATGCGGCGTAATCGTCGCTGCCGATGTCGAGACGCTCGTAGAGCGTGGCGGGGACGTAGGGCAGCAGCGGGCTGTGCTCGCCCGTGGCCCAGAAATGGCCGACCGCCTCGACGAAGCCGATCAACAGCGGGTTGCTCTCCACGTGGCACTGCTTGCGCAGGAAGTGGCAGAGCGGGTCTCGGCGTCCCGTGATCTCGTCGAGGCGGGAAGAGACGTCGCGGAACTCGCCCTCGGCGCCGATGTCGTTGAAGTAGACGGGGAAGATCTTGAGCAGATGCTTGACCTGGTGGTAGACGTCGCCGATCCCGCTGTTGAGCAGCGCGGAGACGTCCTTCTGAAAGAGGTCGGTGTCGGCGACGAAGATCCCGCCGATCTTGAGATGGACGACCAGCGCGGCGATGAGCGGGCGGGCGAGCTGCGGGTTGGTTTCGATCACGGCCAGGAAGGCGCGAATCGCGCGCAGATGGCCGGGGTTGACGCGCACCTGCCACTCGTCGGTGAACCCGCTGAATCCGGGAGTCGGGAATTCCCAGTCGAGCATCTCCTCGATCACTACTTCGGCGCATTCGGGATCGCCGGTCGCGAGCACCTCCACCCCGATCTTCTCGATCAGGTTGAGTGCGGACGGCGATGCGGAGAACCGGCTGCGTCGGAGGCTGGCGAAGGTCTCGCGGACGAAGTGCTCGAGGCGGGCGCGATCCGCACCCCGCAGCACGTCCACGTAGGAGTGGCTGATCTCGGAGAGCACCTGCTCGTGCACGGAGGCCAGGGCCTCGACGGAGAGCACCCGGATCAGCCAGTGGATCCGCTCCAGCCGGTTCTGCCACGGCTCGTTCGCATCCGACTCCAGGCAGGTCGCCGCCTCCAGGTAGCCCCGCTCGATCTGCACGTTGTCGGGCAGCGCGAGCAGCGCGGCGGCTCGCGCCTCGAGGGTCGCCCCGCCGGATGCCAGCGCGAGGAGCCGATCCCGGCTGGCGCGGTGGCGGCCGTGCGAGATCGCGGCCACCGGCTCGGGAAGCGGCGCCTCCGGGGCGGCCCCCGACCGCTCCCGCCACCAGTCGGCCGGGTCTTCGCGCGCCAGCCATTGCGCGTAGACTTCGCGCAGCGCGTCGGACAGCAGATCGAGGGCGCGCGCGGGCGCGCCCTCGGCACCGGGCGCCGCGGCGAGGAGCGCTCCGCTGACGCGCCGGAGTCGCGGTGACGCGATCACGGCCAGGCGCGGTGTGCCCCGAAGGACCGCTCCCAAGCGGGCGAGGGCCCGGTCGAGAGGCGGCAGCAGGCGGGGCAGGGTCTCCCCCGACTCCCTCACGACCTTCTCCAGGTAGTAGAGGAGGTTCCGGATGGCGGTCTCGCGCAGTGCGGGGGGCGTGGCCTGCTCCGCGGCCTTCGCATACAGCGAGCAGAAGACCTCGACCGCTTCCGGGACACGCTCGTGTCGCAGGTAGTGCCCGAAGTCGCCCATCGCGCGCCGGTGCAGGTCCTCCAGCGCCTGGGGCCAGCCGACGTAGCGGTGATTGACCTCCCGCAGCAGCTTCTTGGTGTTCTCGTGGACGCCGTAGCGGTCGGCGGTGATCTCCAGCAGGACCCGCTGCTTTGGCGGAATCACCACGTTCACGGCGGTCCGCCGGAGGTTCACCTCCAGCGCCTGGGACCGCGTCGCCTGCGCGCGCGCCGGGACGGCGGGCTCCGTTCCTGCGGCGTCGACCAGCATCTCGTTCTCGCGCAGGTCGTGCTCCTCGAGCCGGTCCAGGATTGCCCGGAGCTCGCCCTCGACCGCCGCCAGGGGCTGCTTCGGGTCCGCCCGCAGCCGCTGCCGGAGATCGCGCAGCGCCGACAGCAGCTCGCGATGCTCGTCGATCAGCTGCGCGGCGCCGTCGAGGTGGCGGGCGGAGGTCCGACCGATCCGGTCGATGGCGCCGCCCGCCTGCTCTTCGCGGTCGAAGTGCGACTCGAGCAGCGTCACCAGCCGGTCCAGCAGGGTCCTCAGGCTGCCGAGATCCGCGGCCTCGCGGATCTGGACGCGCACATCACGCAGCTCGGCGTGTTGCTCGAGGATTGCCTCGACCGGATCGCCCGCATCCGCGGGCAGGGTCGAATCGGGGGCGTACGTCATCGGCGCCTGCTTCGAGGAGCAAGATCCATGCCCCCGGAAAGCCGGTCCCGCGGCCGGTGCGGGGACTATGGGAGCTCGGAATGAGGCAGATTACCTCATTCGAGGTCACATCGACCACGAGTCCGCCGCCGATTAGCCTGGAGTTCGAGCGGCTCCGCCCCGGGGAGGGCGTCTTCGAGCCTTTTGCGCAGCGCCGGGTCGCCTCAGCGCAGGTGGCGGACGGCGAAGGACCTGGCGATCTCGCGCAGGGGGTCGGCGTGGCTCGGCCCGCCCGCACCCTTGGGGACGGCCTTGCTCCGGACGGCCTGCGGCTTCGCGGTCTTCCCTGCGGTCGACTTCTTCGCGGCCTTGCGGGTCGAGGACTGCTGGCGGGCGGTCTTCTTCCCGGCCCCGCTCTTCTTCTTGCGCGCGGGATTCTTCTTGCGCACGGCGCCCTTTTTGCGCGCGGCGCTCCGGGTCTTCTTCCTGGCAACCATCGCTTCGTCCCTCCTCGTACCGCCGTGCAGGAGAGTCGCTCATTTCCGGCGAATGTGAAACTCGACTGGCTTCCTGCGTCGGACGGCCCCCGCTCCGATCGACTGCGCGGCCGCCCTCGCTGCCCTGCTGCTTCAGAACGGCGGGTAGGGCAGATCGACGAGCGTGTATGTGAAGGCGTAGTGGGCCCCGGCCCCGGCCAGGACGAAGAGATGCCAGATCTCGTGGTGGCCGAATCGGCCGGGCCAGGGATCGGGCCAGGCCCGGGCATACACCACCGCACCGAGGGTGTAGGCCGCGCCGCCGCCGAGGAGCCAGGCCAGGGCGCCGCCGGACAGCTGCGGCAGGATGAGGTGCGCAGGCACGACCATCACGGCGCTCAGCCCGAAATACAGGATCAAGCCCAGCCAGCCGGGACAGTCGATCCGGATCATCTTCAGGGCTGCGCCCGCCGCGGCGAGGCCGACGACCAGCGACAGGATGGCGATGCGCCAGGTGCCGTCGAGCAGGTGCACGAGCGGCGGAACGTAGGTACCGGCGATCAGCAGGAAGATGGCGGCGTGGTCCAGGCGCCGGAGCCAGCGGTTGCCCCGATCTCCGATGTCCAGGAAATGGTAGACGCTCGAAGCCAGGAAGAGCGCCACCAGCGTGCCGCCGTAGATCGCCATGCCGGTTGCTTTCGGCCCGTCGCCGGCGGCGTGCCACACGAGGATCGTCGCGGCCACGAGAGCCAACAGGAATCCGAGAAAGTGGGTCGCCGAGCTGACCGGATCCTTGAAGATCCGAAAGCGGACTTCGATGGCCATCGAGCGCTCCAGGGGCAGCGGGGACCACCCCGCGCTACAGGGGTTAGCGGCAGAACGTAGCCGCCTCCCAACGGCGCCTTTGTTACGATTTCGTGAAAACCGGCGTCCGCCGTCGCTGCGTCGGAGCTTCCGCCGGGGAGGGCTGGATGGCAGCGCGTCGAATTTCCCTGGGTCTCATCGTCGCCAGCCTGGGCGCGGTCTTCCTCGCGAAAGCGCTCTGGCGTGCGACGTCGCTCGAGCCCTGGTCCTGCCCCGACCCCTGCGTCCTCTACCAGGTCGTGTGGACGGGAGACATCATGGTCGGGGGCGCCGGCGCGGAAGTCTTCCGCGAGCACGGATACGCCTACGCCTTCGAGAAGGTCCGTCCGTTGCTCCAGGCCGACTACGTCATCGGAAACGCCGAGGCGCCCATCACCGGCCTGACCGACAAGGCCGATCCGAAGCAGCTCTGGAGCTACAACGTCGATCCGCCGGTCTCGAAGATCCTGCGCGGGGTCGGCTTCTCGGCGCTGGGTCTGGCGAACAACCACGCCTCGGACCGTGGCGCCGAGGGCCTGCGCGACACGATCGGTTACCTCCAACGCGCCGGAATCGAGCCCTTCGGCGCCGGCATGGACGAGGCGGAGGCGCTGCGACCGCTGCTCGTGGATACCCCGTACGGACGCATGGCCGTGGTGGGCATGCAGACGCCTCCGAGCTACGCAGCGACGGCCGAGGGGGACGAGCCCGGCACGGCGGTCGTGACGCCCGAACGGGTGCGCCGGGCGCGCGACGCGGCGCGGGCCGCCGGGGCGCGGTGGCTCGTCGCGTACGTGCACTGGGGAGGCGACTACCGCGGCGTCCGCTCGCGGCAGCGCGAGGCCACCCAGCTCTTCGCCAACGCGGGCTTCGACCTCGTCGTGGGGCACGGACCGCACATCCAGCAGGAGGCGGAGCGCATCGGCGACACCTGGGTCCTCTATTCCCTCGGAGACTTCGTGCTCGCCACCCGGGGACGCTTCGCCCAGTACGGTGTTCGCGGTCGCGGGCTCGTCGCGCGGAGCTTCCTCGGGGAGGACGGATTCGTCGCGTTGGAGCTCCGCTGCATCCTCACCGACAACGAGGTCGTGGACTTCCAGCCCCGTCTGTGTCCCGACGAGGAGGCGATCGAGGTGTTCGCGGGGCTCGGCGACGCGGTCTCCCTCCGAGACGGGATCGGTGTGATCGAGTGGTGAGCGACGCCGGCTGCCTTTTGCCGGTATGTTGGGGCCGAGGGATGGCGCGGGTGAGGAGTCGAAGAGGACGGATGACGTGATCCAGAAGCCGACGGAATGGGTGGATGACTTCAGCGAGGCCTGGGCCCGGGAGTATCCGGATGCCGAGGATACGTCCGGCCTGCTTCTGATCGCCCTGCTCGCCCGCCTCAGCGTGCTGATCGACAGCTTCCAGCAGGAGACCCTCGCGCCCCTCGAGCTGATGCCGAGCGACTACGCGGTTCTGGCCGCCCTGCGGCGCGCCGGCCCGCCCTACGAGCTGGCCCCGAGCCAGCTCTACAGCGCGCTCGAGCGGTCCTCGGGAGGCATGACGAAGATGCTGAAGCGCCTCGAGGGGCTGGAGCTGGTCCAGCGCGTCGACGATCCCGAAGATCGGCGCAGCATCCTGGTGCGCCTTACCCGGACCGGACGCGCGGTGGAGGAGAGCGCCTTCAAGGCCTTCCTCTCCAACACGCACGAGCTGCTGGAAGCGGCCTCGTCGAGCGAGCTCGTCGCGATCGACGACGCGATGCGCAGCCTGCTCGGCATCATCGAACGCCACTTCTACCGCTAGACGTCGCCCGCGACCCCGGCGGCTGCGGTGCGACTATCTCTTGCTCGAAAGCTTTCCAGAGTTTATGATTTTGCGCAGGGAGAGCGGCGCGCGGCTTCGGACCGGACCGGAGCGTCGCGGGCCGCCAAGCGAGGCAGCGATGGGCAAGGAAGAGACCTACGACGTCGTCATCGTCGGCGCGGGCCACAACGGCACCACGACCGCCGCCTATCTGGCCCGGTGCGGGCTGAGCGTGTGCGTGCTGGAGGAGCGGCCGGAGTGCGGCGGGGCGCAGGAGACCGTCGAGCCCATCGCGGGCGTGCGCATCCAGCCCCACGCGATCGCCAACTACGGCGGCTCGGCTCCCGGCTGGGAGCAGCTGGAGCTGTGGCGCTACGGCTTCCGCATGGACTGGAACCCGAGCGCCCGGGTCGACCTGGAGACCGACCGCTACATCTTCACGCGCGACGGCCTCTCGCGGGTGACGGACAAGGACAAGATGGGGTGGGCCAAGATCTGCTGCATGCTCGCCGGCCCCGACGCCTTCCGGGATCTGATGCGCGCCACCTTCTGGTGCCCCCCGCATCCGCCCGAGGTGGAGCTGAACGAAGAGAACATTCCGTTCATGCAGGTCTACAAGCAGCACCAGCCCGACGTCTGGACGCGGGAGCTGCTCGAAATGACCATGTTCGATCTCATGGACGAGTACCTGGAGACGGAACCCTTCAAGGTGATGCAGGCGTACATCGCGCTGAGCTCCGGCGGCCACGGTCACATGGAGGGCGTGGCGATCCCGGCGCTGTGCAGCGCCGCCACCGTCATGCCGCCGGCGGTCGCCAAGCCCGTGGCGCCGCGCGGCAACATCCACGGCTACTACCACGCGCTGTTCCGCTGCGCGGTGGCTCACGGGGCGGTCTTCCGCGCCTGCTGTCCCGTCGAGGAGATCATCATCAGCAACGGTCGCGCGGCCGGGGTGCGGCTGAGAGACGACGCCACCTGGGCCGCCAAGAAGATCTGGGCGCGCAAGGCGGTGATCAGCGCCGCGCACATCAAGCCCACGTTCCTCGATCTGATCGGCCCGCGGCACCTGGACGCCGGCTTCATGCAGCGGATCCGGGACCTCAGCCTCAAGGGTGGCAGCCTCTACATGAGCCATTACCTCACGCGCGAGGAGCTCCGGTACCGCCCCAAGTACCGGCTGCCGCCGCCGAAGGACACCTTCACGGGCAGCTTCTTCAACATGGAGTCCCGGGAGATCTACTTCAAGAACGTGGAGAACGTCCTGGGCCGTCAGGAGAACCTGACGCTCCCGCCCGACGAGGCCATGTGGGGCATGGTCGCCAGCTCGCTCTACGACCCCACGAATCCCCAGTGCACCCGCCCGGACCGCCACATCAACGGCCCCTTGTGGATGATGGTGCCCACGCCGCAGTACAACGTCGACGGCATGGACGCGATGGACAGGGGCGATGAGAAGAAGAAGTGGGACGAGTTCATGCGCCAGAGCCTCGGCTGCGTGGTCGAGAATCTGGACGACGACAACCTGATCCGCATCATCAGCGACACGCCCTACGAGCAGGAGATGCGCAACACGGGCATGCTCGGCGGCTCGTGGTACGGCATCCGCTGCGACCGCGACCAGTGGTGGAACGAGCGGCCCCTGCCGGAGCTCGCCCGCTACCGGGTCCCGGACATCGACGGGCTCTACCTCGCGCACCAATCCGCGGCGCACCCCGGTGGCCTCTGCCTGATGGCCGTCGGGTATAACCTCATGCACATCCTGATCGAGGACGGGGTCGCGGAGCCCGGAGACTGGTGGTACGCGTCGCCGTGGTACATCCCGCAGGAAGGCAAGCAGTCGGCCAACCGGAGCTGAGCTCGGAGAAGGAGAGGAAACGCCATGGTGAAGCAACTGGTCGGCCAGCCCCACCCGCAGAGCTTCTTCTCCGAGTTTCCGACGGAGAGCGAATGGGACGTCGTCGTCATCGGCGGAGGCCCCAACGGTCTGATCACCGCCGCCTATCTGGCGCGGGCGGGTCTCCAGGTTGCCCTCGTCGAGCGCCGCTACGAGGTGGGCGGCGGCCTGGCGACGGAGGAGATCCTGTTTCCCGGCTACTACTCCAACATCCACGCCGTCTATCACATGATGGTGGACTACATGCCGGTGCTGCGGGACTTCGATCTGGGCCGCCACGGGCTGGTCTGGATCAAGCCCAACCTTCAGACCTCCATGGTGTTCGAGGACGGCCGCTCGCTGCTCCTGACGCGCATGCTCGAGGACACGGTCGATTCGCTGCACAAGTTCTCGACCCGCGACGCGGTGGCCTTTGGCCGGATCATGCGGACGTGGCGCAAGCTCGTGCGCGAGATCCTCGTTCCCGCGACGTACCTGCCTCCGATGTCCCCGCTGGACATCTCGGTGGCCATGCAGCGCACCGAGCTCGGTCAGGAGATGCTGGAGCTCACGGAGCGGAGTCCCCTGGAGATCATCACGGAGACCTTCGAAGACGACCGGGTCCGCGCGTTGATGCTCTACACGTGCTGCATGTGGGGACTGGATCCCCAGGAGACGGGAGTGGGCTTCTTCGTGCCCCTTCTCCTCGATCGCGGGATGAACAAGTGTTACTGCCAGGGCGGCTCGCACAAGCTCGCCGCTTCGCTGGCGCGCGAGATCATCCAGGCCGGCGGCTGCATCCTCGACTCCTCCCGGGTCGACAAGATCACCACGCAGAACGGCAGGGTCACCGGCGTCGAGCTCTGGGAGGGCCGGACGCTGCACACCGAGGTCGTCGCCTCGAGCCTCGACCCCCAGACGACCTTCCTCGACCTCATCGGGACCGAGAATCTGCCCGGCGACCTGAAGGATGCGGTGTCCGGCTGGGAGTGCGACAAGTGGAGCTACGACACGCTGCACGTCGCCTCCAAGCAGGCCCCCCACTACGTCGGCAGCGACCCTTCCGTGGATCACGCCTTCATGACCATCGTGGGCTTCGAAAGCATGGAGCAGATCCTGACCCACTGGGACAACGTGATCGCGGGGACGATCGACGAGGCGAGCTTCGGCGGCCACGTGACCTGCCAGACGCACTTCGACCCGCACCTGAGCCGCAATCCCGGCGACCACGTCTCCTTCTTCCAGATGCACGCTCCCTACGGGATCCGAGGCGGCTGGGAGCAGCGCGGCCCCGAGGTGCAGGAGGCGATCCTGGCGAAATGGCGGAAGGCCGCTCCGAACATGACGCCCGAAAACATCATCGCGCTCAGTCAGGAGACCCCGGAAGACATCGAGATCCGCCTCCCGAACATGCGCCGCGGATCGATCAAGCACGGGGACTACACGCCGATCCAGCTGGGCTGCTTCCGCCCGAACCAGCAGTGCTCCAGCACCTTCACTCCGATCGCCGGCCTGTACGTGTGCGGCGCGTCCACGTACCCGGGTGGGCTGATCCTCGGCGGCCCCGGTTATCTCGCGGCGAACACGATCGCCGAGGACATGGGCGTCACGCGTTGGTGGAAGCCGACGGCGGAGATGCAGAAGTACGCGCGGACCTACCTCGAATAGCCGCCGGCGGGAGTCCGTCTAGCCCCCGGTCACGAACTCCGCGTGATGGCGCCCGGGACGGATGAGCGCCGCCAGCACCCCGGCCAGGACCAGGCCCAGCGCCGCGAGGATCAGGACCCACTCGTAGCTGCCGGTCGCGTCGAAGATCCAGCCCGCGATCGGGATGCCGACGACGATCCCCAGCGCGAAGCCGCCCATCAAGAAGCCCATGATCCGGCTGAAGTCCAGCTCGCCGAAGCAGCGGCCCACGAGGACGGGGAGGAGGATCGCGTTGCCCCCGATTCCGATTCCGTACGGAACGGCGTAGAGCCAGAGCAGGCGGACCTCGCGCAGGCCGAGGTGCACGAGCAGCAGCTCCAAGACGGCTGGACCGAGCGCCAGCAGGAGCTGGGCGCTCACCATCAGCCGGTTGGGGCGCCAGCGGTCTGCCAGCCAGCCGAAGAGCAGGCGTCCGACGATGCTGAAGCCGACGGCCAGCCCGTAGAAGAAGGCCGCCTGCTGGGAGCTGAATCCGATTTCCTGGGTGGCGAAGGGAACGAAGTGAAAGTTCAGCGCCGCGACGCCGGTCAGGTGCAACAGGAAGATCCCGACCAGCAGCCAGAAGGTCGCCGTGCTCACCGCGCGCTTCACCGGCACGCCGCGGATGGCAGCCGGAGCCCTTCCGGGGGCGTCGCCGACCGGACTCGCGCGATCGGCCCGCTGACCGAGATCGGAGGGGCGGGTCCGCACGAAGCCGGCGATCAGCGGGATCACGATCAGCGCGAAGACGACGGCGGTGACGCCCCAGGTGTTGCGCCAGCCCACGAGTCGGATCAGGAACTCGTTGAACGGGGGCAGCAGGAAGCCGCCCACGCCGATGCCCAGCATCGTGAGCCCCATCGCCCGCCCCCGGAACTCGTCGAACCAGTTGGTGATGAGGGTCTGCGCGGGCAGGATCGTGGTGGCGGCGACGGCGAAGCCCGAGACCAGCAGGGTCGCGTACAGCATCGCGAGGTTCTGGAGGGCGGCGAGGGAGAGAGAGGTCAGTACTGTCAGCGAGGCGGCCGCCAGCATCGTACGCCGAGCGCCGAAACGGGCGAAGAGTGCGCCCACCACCGGATTGGAGAGTCCCATGGTGATCGCGAAGGCCGCCGCCGCGGTCGAGATCTGCGTGATGCTCCAGCCGAACTCCGCCTGGAAGGAAGCGATGAAGACCGGGAAGACGTAGAGCCCACCGCCTGCGGTGAAGAAGAGGACGACGGAGAGGGCCCCGACCAGCCGCCAGCCGTGGAACGCGTCCCCCTCGCGCGGCCAGCCCGGAGACGCGGAAGCGGCGGCCGCGTGCGACTTCGGAAAGCTCACGGTTGCGAGGCCCTGCGGGCCGCTCCGTCGGCATCCGGCCGCCTCACGAGCAGCATGAGTGCGGTCGCGACCGCGCAGAGCGCGATGCAGGTGGCGAAGACGCTGTCGTAGCTTCCGGCCGCGTCGAAGAGCAGCCCGGCGCCCGTGACGCCGATGGCGCCGCCCGCGGTGGCGACGAGACCGAGCAGTCCGAAGATTTCGCCGAAGGCCCGCAAGCCGAACAGATCGACTGCCAGCAGGCCGGCCAGCGCAAATGCCCCACCCACCGCAATGCCGAAGAAGGTGACGTAGAGCAGCAGACCCGGAATCCCGAGGCTCTGCGTCGCCCACAACGAGGCGATTCCGGCGCCCATCATCGCGTAGCACGCCGCGTAGATCGGACAGATCGGGTACCGCTCGGACAGCAGTCCGAAGCCGAGACGCCCGAGAATCCCCGCGCCGCCGATGGCCCCGGCGGCCAGGGACGCCGCCTCGATCGAGAATCCGAGATCGGTCAGAAAGGGCACCTGGTGCAGCACGACCGCCATCAGCGGCGTCATCGCCACGAACCACGTCACGGCGACCATCCGGAAGGTCGAGGTCCTCACGGCCTCCGCCCGCGAGAATCCCGTCTCGCCCGCTGCCGCCGCCGGTGCCGCCGCGCTGTCGCCGGAATCGGGTGGGGAGGGATCGCGCCCGTCGGGCGCGAGGCCGAGATCCGCAGGGCGGTTCTTGATCCAGACCGCGACGGGCGTCAGCAGGAGCAGGACGGCGAGGCCGGACAGGACGTAGGCGTTGCGCCACCCCACGCTCGCCAGCAGCAGCCCCGCAACCGGGACGAGCACCAGGGCGCCGAAGCCTTCTCCCATGTAGGAGATGCCCATGGCCCGTCCCCGCTTCTCGCGGAACCAGTTGGAGATGACGACGCTGATCGGAACCAGGGAGATTCCCGCCGTGCCGAACGTGAAGAGCAGGTAGACCGCGTAGAGGGACACGAGGCCCGTGACACGGCTGATCAGGATGCACAGCAAGCCGGTGAGCACGACGCCCGGCAGGAAGGCGGCGCGCGCTCCGTGCCGATCCGCGATCCTTCCCCAGAAGGGGGTCGATGCGCCCGCGACCAGGAAGCCGATCGAGAACACGCCGGAGAGCTCGCCGCGGCTCAGGCCCAGGTCGGCGCTCAGGGCCTTGAAGAAGACCGTCGCGGTGTTGAAGAGGCCGCCGGACACGAAATAGATGAGGAAGGTGCCGCCGACGATCCGCCATCCGTAGAAGATCCCCGACCGCGTTGTCCCCCCACGGCCGGATCCCTGCATCCCGTTCGCCGCCGGCAGCCTCACGAATCGCCTTCGCGGTCTTCCGCGGCGCCGATCCCCGGGGCGGTCGCGACGCGTTTCGCCCAGCGGTAGTCGGGCTTGCCGGCCGGCGAGCGCTCGATCTCGTCCACGAGCGCGAGCTGGCGGGGCAGCTTGTAGCCGGCGATGTGTCGGCGGCAGTGCTCCCGGAGCGCCTCGAGGGTGAGCTCGGCTCCGGCCCGCGGCGCCACGACGGCCGCCACACGGCTGCCCCAGCGCTCGTCGGGAACGCCGACGACCACGGCGTCGAAGGCGTCGGGGTGCGACTTGATGGCCTGCTCGACCTCTTCGGGGTAGATCTTCTCTCCGCCGGAGTTGATCGAGACCGAGCCGCGTCCGAGCAGCGTGACGCGGCCGTCGGCCTCCACCTTCGCGAAGTCGCCGGGCATCGAGTAGCGCTTGCCGTCCGGCGCCGTGAAGAAGGTCTCGGCGCTCTTCTCGGGGTCTTTGTAGTACTCGAGCGGAATGTGCCCCGTGCGCGCGATCTTCCCGATCGCGTCCGAGCCCGGCTCGATCGGGCACAGCGCGTCGTCGAGGACCACGGTTCCCTCGCCTACCTTGACCGTGGGCCCGCCCCCGAGCATCGCCGTCTGGCCCTTCGTGCACAGGACCATGCCGCTGCCCCCCACCTCCGAGGCGCCGACGGCGTCCACGATGATCAGGTTCGGAAAGTGGCGGAAGAAGTCGTCCTTCACCGTGGGAGAGAAGACCGCCGCGGTGCTCGTCACGAGGAAGAGCGAGGAGAGTTCCGGGCCCCCGCCCGCTGCGTCGAGCGCCTCCACCAGCGGCCGTCCCATGGCGTCGCCGGTGATCATGAGCGCCTGCACCTTCTCCTGCTCGACCAGGCGCCAGACCTCGTGGGGATCGAACTTCGCCGTCAGCACGTTCTTGTGCCCGACGAAGCTGCGGCTCATGACCGACCACTGGGCGGCGCCGTGCATGAGCGGCGCGATCGCGAAGTAGACGCTCGGACCGGGGGCCTCGCCGCGGGCGATCATGTCCTGGGGGCGCTTCGCCTTCTCGCCGCTCTGGGCGTCGATGCCTCCGCCGAGAGCGAAGAAGACGTCCTCGTGGCGCCACACCACCCCCTTGGGCAGGCCCGTAGTGCCTCCGGTGTAGAGGATGTAGCGATCGTCTCCCGAACGCGGCGCGAAATCCCGCTCGGGCGAGCCGGAGGCCATGGCCGCCTCGAAATCCACGGAGCCGAGCCCCGCGAGGTCGGCGCCGCTGCCGTCCTCGATGAGGAGGGTGTGGGCGCCCCGGGGCATGCCGTCGCGCACGGCGGCCACCCGCGGCGCGAAGCCGCGCTGGTAGACGAGCGCGTCGAGGTCGGCGTTGTCGAAGATGTAGCGCAGCTCGTCCTCGACGTAGCGGTAGTTGATGTTGATCCAGACGGCGCGCAGCTTGAAGACGGCCCAGAGCGTCTCGACCCACTCGACGCAGTTGAGCGCGTAGATCCCGACGTGGTCTCCGGGCCCGATGCCGTGTGCGGCCAGGTGGTGCGCCAGCCGGTTGGCGCGCTCCTCCATCTCGGCGTAGGTGCGCCGCACGCCGTTCGCCACCAGGCACTCGCGCGGCCCGAAGTGGTCGACCGCGTTCTCGAAGAGATCCGCGAGGTTGAACTCCATGCTGGGTCGTCCTTCGTCTTCGTCAAACGCGTTCGGTGGCTCCGGCGAGAACGGGAGGGTCGGGGTCGTTGGGCATCGGGGGGCTCGGGGATCTCCGCTCGGGCGTCGATCGCGTAAGCCGGGGGGCACGCCTCCTCACGCAGCTCGGGGCCTCCGGCCCGGGCCGCCCGACTCTACCCGGAGTGCGGGGCCGCTGCCCGAGAAGCCCTCGCGCCTACGACGCGGCTCGCCGTGATACCGTGGCCCGCCGTGGCGGCCCCTCCGCGCATCGAGCTCCACCCGTCGACCCCGTGGGCGCTCCGGATCTTCGACCGGGTCCCGCTGGCGCCCCTCTGGGTGGGGACGGGTATCGGCCTCGCCGTCTTCGGCCTCTCCCTCGTCTACACGGCCGTCTTCAGCGAGGCGGTTGGCCAACTCGACGCGATCGGGAGCAGCCAGGGCCCGCTGGCGTGGGGCGCGGAGCTGATCCAGGACCTCTTCATCGGCTTCACTCTGGCGGTGAGCGCCGCCTCGATCCGCGGGGCCCGGCGCGACTTCCGCGCGCTCGTCCCCTGGCTCGACGCGCCGGCGCCCGAACGCGAGGACCTCGAACGCGAGATGCTCACCTACGCGCGCTGGCCGCTGCTGGC
>Ga0224512_10000775_pt1 | contig 32887 bp, 29 predicted proteins | sample SF_May12_sed_USG_4_FD_169103 | JGI IMG/M metagenome (GOLD analysis project Ga0224512, IMG submission 169103) | Sediment microbial communities from San Francisco Bay, California, United States - SF_May12_sed_USGS_13 | ecosystem: Environmental > Aquatic > Marine > Sediment | place: USA... | reverse complement strand
GCCCCACCCTCCATCGTGAAGTCGGCCGAGCGCACGATCAGGTCCGGCTCGATGCTCCAGCCTTCGACGACCTCCTTGTCGAGCTCGACCATCAGGTCTTCGGAGCGGCCCTCGGGCGCTCCGTTGCCCTCCCATGCCTGGATCAGCGCCAGCTCCCGGTCGGTCAACGACGGATCCTGGAGGTAGTGCTGGATGCCGGTGTCCTTCTCGACGTACCAAGGCGGCATCGCTCCCATCCTGTCCCGGATCGCCGTCTTCTCCCTGATCCTCGAGGCCCAACGCCTGGCGGACTGATAGCTAGTGAACGCCATCGGAGCCGCTCCACCCGCCCGGTGGCAGCCAATACAGCTGCGCTCGAGGATCGGGGCGATGTCCTTGTTGAACGTCACGTTCGCGGCGTCGATGCCGAAGTCGGCGGCAGCGAACATATGGAGTTGGTGCTCACCTGTTCCGTCGTGGGCAGGGTCCTGGGCCTGAACTTCGACCGGAAGCAGGAGTGCCGTGGCGCAGGCGGCGAGAGCGAATCGGGCGAAGGGCGTACGGATCGTCATGGCGCTACTCCCTGGCAATACACTATACAACGCGGAGAAGGGCACTACACCGCAACATCATTATACATTCGCGACGCCCGTTCAGCACGCGAAGGCCTTCCAAACGGGCGGAGGTCTCGGACCCCTTGCTGAGTATATGCTCACCTAGTGGGCCTGGGAAGATTGGAGCTGCGGGCTTCGCTCCTCGCTCGTCTCCGCCGCCTGCGGCGGCTCCGGCTGAACTTCCGACCTCACGCTTATCAGATATCAGCCGAGCGCTCGTGGGCGCTGGTGGGCGCTGGAAACAGTGGGTTTCGAGCCGTTCTGCGCTCGTGGGCGCTGGCCAGCGCTGGTGGGCGATGATACAAGTGGTGCTACAGCTCTGGCACAGCTGTACAAGCTGGACCGTGTGACCTTGCAGCAGGGAAGTCTACAGCGCTCTTCCTGACTCCAAGCCTTCCAGAAGGTCGAGAAGACCCACGGCCTCCCACGACTGATTCCGATTCGATGACGACAACGGTTCGAGTACTCCGCACTCCACGAGTTGCTTGATGGCTTGGTGGATGGCGGCTTTGGAGCGCCCCGTGGCAGCCGCCGCGACGGGGGCCGTGATCACCGGATGGGCCGGTAGGACGCTGATAACAGCCCACGCGGCGGCATCGGACCTCGGCGCCGCCCCTTCCCCGAGCCGAGCACGCCACTCGCCTATCAGGGCGTTCACCGCTTCCAGATAGCCGGAGGCCAGTCCAGCGGCGCGAGCGGCGGCAGCGCAGAACTGTTCAATCCAGAGGCCGACGTCACCAAGGCGGAATTCCGTCAGGCCTCGGATGTACCGCTCCCGCCGCGTGGCCAGGACGACGCTGATCGGGGGGACATAGGCGGTAGCGATGCCGCGGCGCCGGAGGACGACGTGTATGAGCGCTCGGCCGGTGCGACCATTCCCGTCATCGAACGGATGGATCGTCTCGAACTGGGCGTGAACCATCGCGGCCTGTACGAGCGGCGATGGCGACTCGTCTGCGATGGCCTCGCAGAGATCCTCGAGCAGACGCTCGACCTGCTCCGGCGGTGGTGGGACGAAGTCAGAGCCGCATGGGTTGTAATCGTTACCCCCGATCCAGTTTTGGCCCGCGCGCAAGACTCCCGCGATCCCGGCGTTGGGCGAGTGGGCCATGAGCTTGCCATGGATGTCGAGGATGTGCGCCACGCCGATTCGCCCAGTCGACGCCGCTTCGTCGACCGCCAGTTGCATGGCATCGATGTTCCCGAGCACGTCGAGAACGGTCGAGGACGCCTTTCCGCCAGTTTCGACTCTGGACTCCGCGCGAGCCAACTGGCGTATCCCGACCTGCATCCCCTCCACCTTCGATGACGCAATCGACTCCGTACGGAGTAGCAGGCGAGCCAGCGGAGCGAGTGAGGGCCTGGCTCCCGCATTGAGGCTCATGATCGATTGCTGGGCATCCGCCACGACGCCGGCCACGGCAGAGGAAAGATCGAACTGCGCGCCAGCCAACAGGTCGGGGATGAAGGCCTCGTACCTGCACGCTCTCCGGTACTTCGGAGGGGCGTACAGAGCAGGATCCCACCCCCACGTCTTGGTGACCAGTCTCCCACGCATCCTGACCGAGGCCTCACCCTTAGTTCAGTTTACAGCACAAGCTGAACTAAAATGCCATACTGGTTCAGGATCGCAATAGCGACGATCACGGCCGAAGAGCGAGGTCTTTCGGCGCATCCGGTAGGGCCGCCCTCGACCCGGCCCCAAGATCAGGATGGCACGCCACTGCCGCTTTCCTGTAGAAGGACGCCCTCCCACCCCAGGTCCGGTGCCACTGCCCGTGAAGCTCTCGGTTCTCGATATCCTGCCCGTACCCTCCGGGTCCCAGCCGAGCCAGGTGCTCGCTCGCTCGCGCGACCTCGCCCAACTCGCCGACCGGGTCGGGTACGAGCGCATCTGGTACGCCGAGCACCATGGCATGGAAACCATCGCGGCCACGGCGCCGGACCTCATGATCGCGCACGTGGCGCCGGTCACCGAGCGGATTCGCTTGGGTGCGGGGGGCGTCATGATCCCGAACCACGCTCCACTCCAGGTCGTCGAGCGGTACAGGACGCTGGAAGCGCTCCACCCGGGCCGCATCGATCTCGGTATCGGTCGCGCGCCGGGAACGGATCCGCTCACCTCACAGGCCCTGCGCGCCGTGCCCGGTCAGTACACGGCCGAGCTCATCGCGGAGCTCATGGCGTTCGCGCACGACGCCTTCCCGGAGGATCATCCCTTCGGCCGCATCCGGGTGGTGCCCGGGGACGTGCCCATGCCTCCCATCTGGCTACTCGGATCCAGTGGCGGGAGCGCCCGGATGGCCGGCGAGCTAGGCAGGGGGTACGCCTTCGCCGCGCACTTCAGCCCCGCGCCCGCTGCCCCGGCCATCGAGACGTACCGGGAATCGTTCGTCCCGTCGACGGACTTTCCGGAACCGCGGGTCATCCTCGGGCTGGCAGTCGTCTGCGCGGAGACTCAGGACGAGGCGCGTGAACTCTCCTCCTCCATCGAGATCCACTTCAAGCGAATTCGCTCGGGCGAGAGAGGACCCCTGCCCAGCCCCTCCGAGGCGCGAGACCTCGGCTGGTCGGCCGACGCTCCGCTCGAGGGACCCATGGCCGGGCTGTTGGTCGCCGGGACTCCGGAGTCGGTGGGGGACGAGATCGAGACGCGGGCGAGGGAGGCCGGCGCCGACGAGGTCATGGTCGCGACCATCGTGCACGACCCCGCAGCGCGCCTCCGGTCCTACGAGCTGCTGGGGTCGGTGATGGGGTGACGCGACCGAGTGCACCCGGCGCTCGTCCCACGCCTGCGGACCGCTAGGAAGCGGTCACCCACCGGCCGGGCGTAGAGAGGCCCATCCCACCATCCACCCGCCCCCTTCGGCCCAGCATCGTTGTACCCGTCGCAACTCGCCGGCTAGCTTGCACGGGAGAAGGAGATGCCATGGAGGCCAAGAGCACCCGCAAGCGTTGGACGTATTCGGAGTTCGCCCGGCTGCCGAGCGAGGGGAGCACGCGCCACGAGGTCATCGACGGGGAAGTCGTCGTGACCCCGGGACCCTCGACACGGCACCAAAGGGTCGTGGGCCGGCTATTCTCTGGACTGTTCGTCTTCGTGGAGGCGAACGACCTCGGTGAGGTCTTCCCGAGCCCGTACGACGTCCTCTTCGCCGAAGGCGACTACCTCGAGCCCGACATCGTCTTCGTGAGCGCCAACCGATCCCACTTGGTGTCCGACCGCGGCGTCGAGGGCCCGCCCGACCTGGTGGTCGAGGTCGTTTCGCCCGCGACCTCCGCCCGCGATCGCGGCATCAAGCTGGAGCGGTACCGGCTCTACGGCGTGGCGCAGTACTGGGTGGTCGATCCCGACGAGCGCACCGTGGAGGTCTGGGATCTCGAGGGGGGCGCGAGCGAAGCGGTCGTTCTCGGAGCGGCGGACACCCTGCGATGGACCCCGATCCCGGGTGCAGCCACGCTCGAGCTCTTCCTGCCCGAGCTGTTCGAGACCGTGTAGGACGCGTTGCCCTCACCAACGCCGCTGCTCGCGGCCGCGCCGGGTAGCGTCACCCGCTCGGGCGCCGTGTTCGTGATTCTCTACTCGCATGTCAGTCGCGTGGATGTGGACATCGGGAACGTCGTGTCTGCGGGCCAACAGGTCGCCCTATCAGGCAACACCGGATGCAGCACAGGTCCTCACCTGCACTTCGAGGTTCAGTACCAGAGCCGAACCGCTGCCCCTTCCGCTGCGGGCGCGCTGCCCGTTGTCGCTGAGCGGGGAGTCCCGTTCGACCCATTTGGGTGGGAAGGCGCTGGACCAGACCCGTGGGCGCGGAGCCCGCTGGGCACGGCGAGCCAATGGTTGTGGCTGGAGGGTGCGGCCCCCGCCGGCACTCCGTGACCGACGTCCAATGGGTCTGGGAAGATTGAAGCTGCAGGCTTCGCTCCTCGCTCGTCTCCGCGGCCTGCGGCGGCGGGCTGGGAAGACCACTCCGACCTAGTTGGGGCCACCCAAAAGGGCGAACAACCACACGCTGTCTCCCCGAGTAGCTCTTCCCAACAGGCTACCCGCGGACAAGACGGCGACGTGGCAGGTCGCTCCGCCCACGTGGCGACCTGACCGCCGCGCCCCTACTTTCGCCTCACTTCGACGCCACCATGCGTGCAACCGAGAGCCCGAGATATCGCCTCTATCTACGACCTCAAGCCTCGGTTCCAGGCGCTCTTGCGGCCTCTGGTGCGCCGTCTCGCCGCGGCTGGTGTCACTCCGAATCAGGTCACGGTAGCCGCGCTCGTTCTTTCCCTCGGCGTCGGCGGGCTCGTTGCCTGGCGGCCCGCCGAACGCTGGCCGCTCCTGCTCCTACCGGCCGCCCTGTTCACGCGCATGGCGTTGAATGCGCTCGACGGGATGATGGCGCGGGAGTTGGACATGAAGAGTCACGCCGGCGCGTTTCTCAACGAGTTGGGTGACGTGTTGTCCGACGCGGCCCTCTATGTGCCGCTGGCCTTCGTGCCGGGCTTCTCCGCGCTGCTGGTTCACGTGACGGTACTCCTCGCGGTAGTCAGCGAAATGGCAGGCGTGGTATCCGTCCAGATCGGCGCGTCGCGCCGCTACGACGGGCCCATGGGGAAGAGCGACCGCGCCTTCGTGTTCGGTGCGATGGGGCTCGCGCTCGGGCTCGGGATCGAGCCCGGCACCTGGGTCACGGTCGTGCTCGGCCTCGTGATACTCTTGCTGTCAGTGACGATCGTCCGGCGGGCCCGTCGAGCCGTGGTGGAGGCTACGCGTTGAGCGTCGACGTCCACCCGAACGTGCTGACGGTGCTCGCGGGCATCCTCGGCGTTCTGGTCACGGCTACGCTCGTCGTCGCTGTGCTCGGTCGCATCCGGCCTGACAAGGACCGAGCTGAGATCCGGGCTCGGATCAGGAGTTGGTGGTACATGGCGGGTCTGTTCGGCCTAGCGCTCGTGGTCGAGCGCGGGTGGTCGCTCGTCTTCTTCGGATTCTTGAGCTATCTGGCGCTGAAGGAGTACCTCTCGCTCATCCCGACGCGTCGGGCGGACCGGCGGGTGCTGCTCTGGGCCTATCTGGCCGTTCCGCTCCAGTACCTGTGGATCTACATGGAGTGGTACGGGTTGTTCATCATTTTCGTGCCGGTCTATCTGTTCCTCGCCATGCCCATGCGGATGGTGTTGATCGGCGAGACCGAGGGCTTTCTCCGGGCGGCGGGCACGATTCATTGGGGCGCGATGATCGCGGTGTTCAGCATCGGTCACATCGCCTATCTCCTCGTGTTGCCCCCGTCGGTTAATCCCAATGGCGCGGGACCGGCGCTCGTCCTCTTCTTGGTGGTCCTCACGCAGCTCAACGACGTCGCTCAGTTCATGTGGGGGAAGGCGCTCGGCCGGGCGAAGGTCATGCCGACCGTGAGCCCCAACAAGACCTGGGGGGGGCTGATCGGCGGCATCGCCACCACGGTAGGACTCGCCATGCTCATGTACCGCTTTCTCACACCGTTTCAGGCGTATGAGGCGGCCGCCGCGGGCTTGTTGATCGGCGTGTTCGGTTTCGTGGGTGACGTCGTGATCTCTGCCTTGAAGCGCGACCTGAAGGTCAAGGATTCGGGATCGCTGATTCCCGGTCATGGCGGCATTCTCGATCGCCTCGACAGCCTCACCTACACGGCTCCTCTCTTCTTTCACTTCACCTACTATCTCTACGGCGCATGAACGCCTTCCTGCGCCAGGCGTTCTTCTGGTTGATCATCCGGCCGTTCGTACTCATCGTCACCGGCCTCAACGTTCGACACCGCGAGCGCCTTCCGTCCGACGGGCCCGCCATCATCATCGCGAATCACAATAGCCATCTCGATACGATGGTGTTGATGACGTTGCTCCCGGCCCGTCTCCTTCGAAAGACGCACCCCATTGCGGCAGCCGATTACTTCCTTTCCGGGCGCCTCCGCGCGTGGTTCGCGCTCCAGATTGTCGGCATCATCCCCATCGAGCGCTCGGGGCGAGCCCCAGACACCGATCCGTTCGCCGAGGTGTCGGCGGCGCTCGGTCGGGGCGCCATCGTCATCGTGTTTCCCGAGGGCTCTCGCGGAGAGCCCGAGCAGTTGGCGACCTTCAAGAAGGGCGTCGCCCATCTGGCGAAGCGGCACTCCGGCGTGCCGGTTGTGCCCATCTTCATGCACGGACTCGGGAAGGTTCTTCCGAAGGGTGATTGGCTTCCCGTGCCGTTCTTCTGCGATGTGTTCGTGGGTGAATCGCTCTACGGATCGGAGGACCACAACGGGTTCATCAATGCGTTGAGCGAGCGGGTCAACGTGTTGGCAGCCGAAGGGAAGTTCCCCGAATGGGATTAGCGATCGCGCTCAGCACGCTCTGGGGCTTCGCGGAGGCCACGCTGTTCTTCATCGTACCCGACGTGTATCTGACGCTCCTGGCGATTCAAGGCGCTCAGGTGGCCTGGGCGGGGTGTGTCGCCGCCGTCGGGGGCGCGCTCGTCGGCGGGGCCGTCATGTATCGCTGGGGAGCGCGCGACGCGTCCCGCGCGCAGGCCGTGCTGAAGCGCCTGCCCGCGATCGACGACCTGGAAGTCGCTCGCGTTCACCAGCGTGTGGAGAGCGCCGGACTCGGCTCGGTCTTTCTGGGCCCCCTATTCGGTACGCCGTACAAGATCTATGCGGTGGAAGCCGGGAGCAGGGACATGTCCTTCCTGGCGTTCCTGCTCGTCACCGTTCCGGCTCGGGGCGCGCGATTCGTGGCCGTCACAGCAATCGCGCTGTGGCTTGCCGGTGGCCCGCTGGTGGGGTGGGCCGACGCAAGCCAGATGATGCTGGCGGCGGCTTTCTGGACCGTCCTCTACATCGTCTACTTTCGCGTGAAGGGCTTCTGAGGGCCCCCTGGCGTTGGAGCTGCGGGCTGAGCTCGTCGCTCGTCTCCGCCGCCTTCGGCGGCTCCGGCTGAACTTCCGACCTCACGCTTATCAGATGTCAGCCGGGCGCTCGTGGGCGCTCGTGAGCGATGGGTGCGCTTCGCGTCTCGGCCCCGCATCATGCCGCGCCCCCGGGGGAACGCGGAGGAGCGAAGAGTCCGAGACCGACGACAGGGCGGTCGCCCGAGCCTAAGGCTCCGTGCAGGAACGCGGGTTGGGCGCTCTCGCCGGTGATCATGACAACCCTGAGAGTCTTGGGACCAACCGTGAATAATCGCCGAAGAATTGCCACAGCCTTGCCCTTGCGGCCGCATCGGCCTCGCCTGCCATGGCTCAATGCTTCTCTAAGAACACCACGGCCTCCTCGCTGAACAGGGGTGACAACGTAGCAAGACTCACCCCACAGGCGCGGGGACGCCCTCGGGCGTCCGCGGCCCCTGCCGCCCTCTCATGGAGTAATGAACAGGTGCGTCCAGTGCGTCCCCTCGAACCCGACTCCGTGCTCCGTGAGCGCGCAGTTCTCGATGTTGCCGCGATGACCGGGGCTGTTGAGCCAGGCTGTCAGGACAGCGGTTCCCGTGGGGTATCCGTACGCGATGTTCTCCGCCGCGCCCGAGAACTCAACGCCTGCCGTCCTCAAGCGGTCGAAGGCGTGGCCCCGTCTGGATTGACGTGATCGAAGAAGTCACGCTGAACCATGTCCAGTGAGTGCCCCAGCGCCACCTCGGCGACACTCCAATTCCATGTCAGGGGCGCGCACCCGACACTCGCGCGGTGCGCAGTCATCTGCTCCACGAAGGCCTCGACCTCCGGGTCCAGCTCGAAGACCGGCCCCAACACCGACTCGCCGCATGCCGTAGAGACCAAGAGCGCGCCCACGGCGATGTGGCCGTAGAGGATGCGGAGCGCTCGGTTCACGATGATCGTCCGGTGTATGGTCCGTGGCTGACGTCCGGACTGAGAGGAAGATGCGTGCCAGGTCGCTTGGTCCAGGCTGGTCGACAGGACCGGCGGGGGGAGGCCGTCACATCCGAGCCACTGGGTTCGTTGACATGGCTGACGAGGAGCGGGAATGACATCACGCGTTGCCAACTGCGGGCCCCTGGTGGCCATCCTGATCGCGTTCGCGTGGGGCTGCGAACGAACACCCCTTTCCCCCGGTGACGAGATACTCGGAAGCTGGGGTGGAGAGGGCTTCGGGTTGGAGGTCTCCGCGGACTCTGCGTCGGCCGTCTTCACCTGCGCCTACGGCAGGCTGGAGACGCCCATTGTTCTCGGATTCGATCGTCGTTTCTCCACTCAGGGCGATTACGTGCGCGAGGTGGGTCCCGCCGCGCTTCGGAATCCAGCGAGATACGAAGGCCGCGTGCGCGGATCGGCGATCGAGTTGACCCTCGTGGTGACGGACACCATCGGGCTGGCCGGCACGTACACGTTGGGACCCTTCGCGGGAACGCGAGGCGGAGTACCAAAGGTTTACTACTGCCAGTGAAGCACCGTTGCGGGCTCACAAGTCGTACACACGCCGAGGCAGAGGGCCAAGCTGATCCGTCTAGGGGGCCGCCATCGCGATAAGGGGTGACATCCGCGGAGGAGATCTTCAGGCGAGTGTGACAACTGGGCGCCTACCGAGGGTGCCCGCCGGGTCAAACGAGTGCGGACCCTGGTGTCTCCTCACTGACGTAGCTGGGCCGGGGTGGGCCTGGGTTCACTCCCTCATGCCCGTGTGACAGGGCCGTGCAGTCGTCTCCGTCCACGACCCACTCGTGCGCGGCGTGGCAGGCTAAGCAGTCTTCCGCGACCCCGGGTCGCAGGCCTCGATTGAAGGGGGTAAGGGCCTCCGGGTTCTCGTGGCATCCCGCGGAGGCGCATGTCTCGAACGCCATGGCATCTAGTTACCTGACCTGGGTCGCGCCGCGATGATCTCCACCGCCCTTTCCAGCAACTCGTCCCTCTTCGCTCGAATACCCTCGATCGTCGGTTCGAGCGGTACGGTCGGTTGGATCCCGATGTTGTGGTGTTGTGCTCCGTCGTGCTTCAGGACACGCATGCCCGTCCACGTCACGCGAAAGCCCCCGGGCAGTGTTAACGGATTCACGTTCCCGTTGGCCCCGGCGGTGGGTGAGCCAACAATCTCGGCCAGGCGATAGTGTTCCACGAAGCTCATGAAAGACTCTGCATAACTGATCGCGCTACCGTCCGTCAGAAAAACGACGCGACCCTGTATGAGCGGCGCCATGGGCTGGATGCTCCACCCGAACTCTCCCCATCCGGCGATCCGTTCGCGGTCCGGATAGATCGCCTGCTGAACCCTCATCCATTTCACCGACGTGTCCGGCTCGGCGAGCAAGTGGCTGAGCACTCCGTGATTACCGTTAGGATAGCCGCGAAGGTCGAAGACGACGCCCTCTGCCGACGCGATCGAGTCGATGTTCTGCGAGATCTCCGTCATCTCGGCCACATCGAGGTCTACGTACCAGATGCCAGGCTCGAGTTCGCGAACCGACGCCTCGTCGGAGCTTGGAATCGCCGGTTGCTGAACGCGCACCACTGTTGACTCGAACGTCGTCTCGCCCCGCGTGAAGCGGAGCACCGCTTCCGACCCCGCCGCCCCCACGCCGATCTCTCGAGCAGCCCGATACCGTTTCCACTGTGTCGATCCCGAGATCAACGCCTCAACGGTCGGCAACCGCTCCCGCACATCATCGCCATCTATGCTTCGGATGATGTCACCCGGCTGGAAGCTCGACGTGTCAACGGCCTCCACGATCACGAGTTCGTTTCCTATCCACGAGAGCCGCATCGGTAGCTCTGCGTTTGGCGTGACCGTTGGATGGAACACGCGCCCGTGACCATCGTGGAGCGCCGCAACCAGCCGACTCAGAGTGTCATGGAAATCTTCTGCAGTCTGGTCAGACAAGGCACCGCTTAGTGCGTTGGTGAGCTCGGCATCCCAGTCTGTCACCACGACGTCGAAATAGGGATAGAAATGCTGAAAGACGTTCCACGCCACGATCACTGCGGCTAGGCGAACTGATGCGTCGTCGGCGGTAGCAGAATCACGGCGAAGGCCATCGAGAGCCGTCCGCAGCGTTTCGGGTTCGACTCCAACGTCCGGCTCCAGGGTCCTCGCACTATCGCCGTATAGAGCGAGCGGGATTCGCGCCGTGAGGCCGCCACCCAGGGGCTTGGTTACAGTCTCTCCCACTTCGGGGATGGCATCGAAGATCGCACCCCGAGCGTAGCTGCCGCCCTCGATCATCAGTGAACCGCTCCCGCTATGGGCGTCTTCGCTCTCGATGCGGTAGCGATAGCCCTCAGTCCGAGCCATCCATCCTGTCGGTTGTCCCGAATCGTCCTGCTCTTCGAAGCCCGGGTTAGCGGCAACGATCGGTGCCCATACCCCGTCGTCACGCTGCACCGAGAGTTCGAAGTCATCGACCTGGAGGACACCCGCACCCATTAGAAACGCGCCAAACACGATGCTAGTCGCGTCGTCCGCCACGTCTCCTTCGATGACATACTCACGCCAATCCCCGCCAGTGATTGGACGGTCACCCATGTTGTCGAAGAATCCCATCCTCTGCTGGGGTCGATCCACCCTGAGCCACAACTGCCCCTGATTGCCCTGACCCGAAACCTCAGTACGGACGAAGGCTCGCAGTCGGATGGGACGACCTCTGTGCGGAGTAGCGTCCACAACCTGCATGGCATTGCCGAACGGGCTGTTGCCGGTGGGAGTCAAGTTGTTCCGGTTGACCCGAATGCTCCGATAGACGCCGCCCCCGCCGAGTCCGACCCCCGAATGCTGCCAGGCAACGACTGACAATCCGGCTGTATCGCTCCGAGTCTGGATGATCGGTGCGGGGGGCGTTTCAGACGACGACCATATCTGGACAGACGGCGCAACCGCCTGAAAGAGCTCTTCGAGAATATCGTGCAGCTCCGTTCGATCGCCTGCGTCTCGCACTCGTCGCGCACCGTACTCCGCAAACGTATCCCACGGAATCGTGGCCGCATGATCACTCGGATGAAAATACCGCACGTATCCGAACAACGTAGTGAACGCGCGAAGATTCGTGAGTTCTTGATCGCCTTGCCCGAGAAGGGGCGACGCCCAGGCAACGGCCAATACCGCGAGCAGTCTTGGTACACGCGCCCTGCAGACTCTTCCAATCATCTTGATTCCTCCTCGGCCCCACGTGCGAACGAGTGTGGTCAGGAGGCGCAGAACGTGGACGACCGCTGCCAACTCGGGCTTCAGGATCTTCAGCGCGACTTTGTGCTTGTGCTTCACGTCCTGGGCGAGAGAGACCGTCGCCATCGCGCTCTGGCCGAGCTTACGCTCGATCAGGTACTTACCGTCGAGTGCGGCTTCTAGGCGTTCGGTGTGACCCTCGGTCATCTGTGCCCCTGTATGTGACTCGGAAGGATACGGGGGCTATGCGCGAAGCGCACGAGGGAAGGTCGTGGACTTATAGACCTCACGCTCTTTAAGCGGGAGGAAACCGTTGCACCCTCGGGGGCTTCGAGAGTTCGCTCTGCGACGACGTCTTCGGGAGGTAAGCAGCATTCCTCGTAGCCACCTAACTGGTGCGGGTGGTAACGTACCCGGCCCGAGCCCTCGACTCTCACGCTTACGAGGTCCAATGATGGTACGATGGTTGTACATGGTGGCACTGGCCGTTGTCGCCGCCTGTACGGACACAACCGTCGTCGGTGTCGACGCGCCGGGTGTCGCTACAGCCCTCCTACGAGGGACCGTGATCAACGTGCAGGTTACTCCCGTGGTCGGTGCGGTGGTCAGGGTGGAAAGCCCGCTTGGTTTGAACTGCACGACCGAGACCCAACCTCTCCTGCCGCCCAACCCTGAGACGACAGATTCCAGCGGGGCCTTCTCCCTGCTTCTCGGCACCGTGGCCGCACCAGGAGAACACTGTGTTGATCTGGTCGTGTCCTCGGCGGCACTCGCCACGTCCGACACTATTCGTGGCGTGCCGATAATGTTTGGAGGTTCCTCGCTCGACACCACAGAGGTGGTCCTCACAGTCTCGTGGTGATGATGGCCCCACCACTCTAGAGACGCGCCCATCAGGCCCGAGCGCTCGCCAGCGCTGACCCGCGATGTCACAGCCAGTGTTACAGCACCCACGCCTAGCGTGTCACAGCAAAACCCCGAAGGCCCTAAGGCCTTGCGGGGTTTATGCTTACCAAGTGGGCCTGGGAAGATTGGAGCTCCGGGCTTCGCTCCTCGCTCGTCTCCGCCGCCTTCAGCGGCTCCGGCTGAACTTCCGAAAGAACGTGCAGGTACGTGAGGTCGGAAGCTGGTGGGAACAAGAAACCCGTCGGCTGGTGGGCCTGACGGGGTTCTAGTGGGCCTGGGAAGATTTGAACTTCCGACCTCACGCTTATCAGATATCAGCCGAGCGCTCGTGGGCGCTGGTGAGCGCTGGCAAACAGCCATTCTCACTGATTCTGCGCTCGTGGGCGCTGGCCAGCGCTGGTGGGCAGTGATACAGGTGGTGCTACAGCTTCAGATCGACCCTACGATCACCACGCCTTCCACGAAGACACGCAGCCAAGGGATCTGGGCTTCAATTCGTGGCGACCAGGCGGTTCAACTCCTCGGCCTGACGAGTCGGGGCCCTCGCCACCGCCGTGTTCTGCTGAATCTCCAGACCGAGAAACACCAACGACGCGATCACACCGAGTGCTTGTCTGGCAGCGCTGAATGGAAGGGGGCCGTCACCATGCCGCGTCGAGCAGTTGGCCAACGGGATGACGTCCGCCACTGAGCGCAAAACTCATATCAGGCTGCACCGCTCCCACGGTCGCGTCGCTGTCAAAGAGTTGCATAGCGAACTCGGCAACCTCAGCTGCCGTGTGAAACTGAACCCCACTAGCGTCGGTCCTGTCCATCTTTGAGCCATCCATGGCGCTGGCCCCGAACTCTGTTGCCATGGGTCCCGGTGCGAGCAGTTGTGAACGCATCGCGTGCTTCTGGCTGCTAAGCTCTCGCGCGATCCCTTCGGTAAGAGCCGTAACAAAGAACTTGCTGGCGGAATAGGGAATCGAACCCTCGAACAAAGCATAGCCTGCCCCCGACGCAACGTTCATGAGTCGAGCCGGTTTTAGATGGTTGATTTGGCTGAACGCAACCGACAACACCGCCACTGCACTCACATTCACGGCGATCATATAGCGCATTCTTTCCGGCGTGGTATCCCAGCTGTAATCCCAGTGGCCGCAGGCCGCATTGTTGATTAAGACGTCAACCCCCAGCTCGGGGAGATCGTTGACGAGTTGTTGTACCTGTGATTCATGCGCCAGGTCGACGACACGGTGCTCGACGTGAGAAGCGCCCTCACCAAGAAGTTCAGCCTGCAATTCTTCGAGCAACGGTCTGCGTCGCGCGACCAATAGTAGGTGATCCCCTCGTTCTGCAAATCGCCTCGCCATAGCGGCCCCTAGTCCACTACTGGCGCCTGTAAGCATTACCCTCGCCATGGTTCCTTCCTCGGGTTGTTGATGACTGTACGCCCACGTTCTGGGGCGCTGACGTCGCTTGCTACCCATCGTCGCGAGACTCTTGGCGGTCTCCGTCTCAATCCCGTCAGGTGACTTTCGTGATGCTTGCCCGCCAGATCTACGTCTTCAGACGTCGATGAGCGCGAAGCCTCAGCCCGGGCTCAGCCCTGCCAGAAACGTTCGGATCAATTCCGTCTCGAGCACCTTCGCTTCCGGCCGGGGCATGGGCCCCTGCACGACCTGTGGCCAGAGGAGGCCCCCCGAGACCATGCCCCAGAAGACTTCCGCCGAAAGCTTCGAGTTCTGAACGGTCAGTCGGTCGGCGGCGGCGGCGGCCTCGAGCCATGCGGCAAGGTGGTCCTCGCCGGCCGCGGCACAGGCAAGGGTGGCGCGCGCGACCTCGGGGTCACGGACGAAGACCCCGAGGGCCATCCGCATGAGCCCCAGCCAGACGGGATCGTCCAGCACCCGAAGCTTGGCGGCGGCGAAGTCGCCGAGCTGTTCTGCAAGAGAGAGCTCGGCGTCGTAGGGAATGCGCTTCAGGGCCATCACCTCACCCAGGAACCGGTCGAAGACGGCCTCGAAGAGCGCCTCCTTGGTGGGGAAGTGATTGTACACCGTCCGTTTGGATGCGCCCGCCAACTCGGCGATACGGTCCATGCTCGTGTTGTCATAGCCTTCGGCCTGGAAGGCTTCGATCGCCGCGCTGATTATCGATCCACGCTTCTCGCTGGTATCTCGTTTCTTTCTCGGCACGTCGCTCTCTCGCTGGGCTACACTCGTGGGTGCAAGATAATCTTGACGTCGTAGAAAGTGTACACTACACTACACCGTGTAGTTTACATTCCAACCCGACCAACCCGAGGGGGGCTGACGGCCCCGCTTCAAGAACGGCAGAGACCCGGAACCTCATGACAACCGAAGACAACAAGAAGCTCGTTGCACACCTGTACTCGGAAGCGGCGAACGGGAACAACGAGCCCATGATGAGCGCGTTCGCTGACGACATGGTCTGGACCATCATCGGCTCCACCCCGGTGTCGGGCACCTACGACGGACTGGAGGAGATCCGCGGGGTCCTGTCCCCGAAGCTGATGAGGTCCTTCGAGACGATACCGAGACTGATCATCGATCGCTTGATCGCGGAGGGTGACCACGTTGTCGTGCTGGCGCACGGCGAAGGCGGTAAGACCAAGAACGGTACCGAATACAACAACACCTACTGCCACGTCTTGCGGCTCAGGGACGGGAAGTTCGTCGAGTTCCTCGAGTATTGTGACACCGACCTCGTGATTAGGGCCGGCCTCGGCCAGTCCTGAGGAGGGGGATGAAGTATCAAGCGCTAGGCGATACCGGGCTGTACGTGTCAGAGCTCACCCTGGGCACCATGACGTTCGCCGATCGGAGCCGCACGAGCCCGATGCTGAAGACCGTGGGAGCCACCGGCCAGGACCTGGCCACCAGGATGGTGGACATGGCGATAGAGGTCGGCATCAACGTCTTCGACACCGCCAACCTGTACGGCCTCGGCGACTCCGAGGTGATGCTGGGAAAGGCGCTCGGGAGCCGACGGAAGGACGTGGTCATCGCCACCAAGGTCTTCAACCCGTTCGGCGACAAGCCGAATGACCTCGGGACCAGTCGAGTCGCGATCATGCGAGAGGTCGAGGGCAGCCTGACCCGACTCGGCACCGACTGGATCGACCTGTACCAGGTCCATGCCTTCGACTACACCACGCCGCTCGAGGAAACACTGCGAGCGCTCGACGACCTCGTCCGGCAGGGGAAAGTTCGGTACATCGGGCTGTCCAACTTCTCGGCCTGGCAAATCGCCAAGGCCGACGGGCTGGCCCGCCTGCTCGGCACCGAGCGCTTCTGCTCCGTCCAGGCGTACTACTCGCTCGTCGGTCGGGAGCTGGAGCGGGAGATCATCCCGGCGTCCGTGGATCTGGGCCTCGGCATCCTCGCGTACAGCCCACTTGCCGGCGGCTTCCTCTCCGGGAAGTACACCCGTGAAGGCGCCGCTGAAGGACGTCGCACGCACGTGGAGTATCCGCCCGTCGACAAGGAGCGCGGCTTCGCGATTCTCGATGTCCTGCAGCAGATGTCCGCCGACCGTGGCATCTCCGTGGCGCAGCTCGCAGTGGCCTGGCTGCTGCACAGGACGGGAGTCACCAGCGTGATCGTGGGCGCCAGGACCGAGGAGCAGCTGACGGCGAACCTGGCGGCGGCCGGTATCGAGCTCTCGGAAGCAGAGATGGCAGCGCTCGAGGACGTGAGCGCGCTCGCACCGGAATACCCAAACTACGTCCCCTGGATGCGGACGCGCGGCGTGGACCTCGAAACGATGCGCAAATCGCTGATCGCGGCGCAACGGGACTAGAAGCCGATTGGGACTCGACAGGCTGACGCCGACTCCACCGAGAGTCTCGTCGATTGTCCGACAACATCATCCGTCCTGAACGCAGCCCTCCAGGGCCGCTACCAGATCGAGAGCCGGGTCGATGCACCGTGGCGACAACCGCGGCCTGAGGGGTAGGGCCAAGTACGCGAAAAGCCCCGCCAGTCATATAACACCAAGCAGGGCAGTCACTTCACCAAGTGGGCCTGAGAAGATTTGAGCTGCGGGCTTCGCTCCTCGCTCGTCTCCGCCGCCCTCGGCGGCTCCGGCTGAACTTCCGAGTAGTCGGGTAGATACGTGAGGTCGGAAGCTGGTAGGAACAAGAAACCCGTCGGCTTGGGGGCCAGACGGGGTTCTAGTGGGCCTGGGAAGATTTGAGCTGCGCGCCCAGGCTGGCGGGCGCTTCGCGACTTCCTATTTGGCGCTCGCTCCTCTCCGCGGCCTGTCGGCCGCTCCGAGTGAACTTCCGACGGGCACACGCTTCGCGTGTGCGAGGTCGGAAGGCGGGCGGACGTGAGAAACCCCGCCGGCTGGTGTGCGGGCGGGGTTTCATGGGCCTGGGAAGATTTGAACTTCCGACCTCACGCTTATCAGGCGTGCGCTCTAACCAACTGAGCTACAGGCCCCAGGAGGCGGGAAAGCTATACCCGCGGAAAGGCTCACTCAACCGCCGTGGGCCCGTGGTCGTGGGCTCCGTCCACAAGCTCAGAAGCGCCGTCCCACGCTGACGGACAAGCGCGGATCGTGGCGGTCGCCCCAGACTTTGGCGAGATCGACTTCGATGGGGCCGACGAGGGTGCCGGTCCCGGCTGAGAGCGCCCATGCGGTCATCGGTCGCTCCATCGGGAACTGCCACGCGTCGCGCACGCCCCCGACGTCCGTCCCGGTCCTGAGGAAGCTGTTGCCACCGACCCGCCACCTCAGTCCGACTCTAGCCACTTGTACGGCGGTTCCGGAGTGCTCCTGTTGTGGCAAGCCCTGGAACGTCGCGTGGGTCGTCGCGAATACCGCCGACGGATGGGCCCCACCGAGGAAGAAGCGGCGGTGGGGAGGCAGATCCCCGCCACTCTGGTACCCTACCCACGCCCCCAGGTCGAGCGTGACTCGGCTGTGAAGCGGAACGAAGAACCGTGCATCCACCATCGTGTGCGTGAACCGCTCGTCACCGGTGATGTCGGTTCCACCCCACTCGAAGCGGCTCGTGATATCGGCGCCCGAACGAGGGAAGTCGATCCGGTCGAGCGTCTCGTGATGCAGCACGGCGGCGCCGGAGAGGAGGAGGATGTCGGGGGCGTCCATACCGTACGCGGCGCGCTCGGCGCCCACCTCGAACGAGAGTGCTGTGCTCCTTGTGGCCGCTAGCCCGAAGGACAGCGTGGCGGTCGTCAGCTCGACACCGGTACGTCCACCCAGAAGGGGTGGCAGGTCCAGTTCGCCCTGATTCCAGTACACGGCGAAGCTGGTTCCTAGTCGTCCGGTCACGCCTCGCCGCCGCGCCAGCGTCGCCCCGATGCGGGTCTCTTCACCCACGCGAAGATCGAAACGTGTGACCGAGCCGTACGTGAGCACGTTGTGGAGCGTCGCGGTGAAGAGCAGTGCCGCCCGCCACTCGTCATCGTACCGGAGTCCGACCCCGAGCCGGTCTCGCGGCCGCTCCTCGACGGTCACGGTCAGGACCGCGTCGGTAGCCGCGCCGTCTAAGCGGTAGCGAACGAGTCGGAAGAGTCCGGTGGCATCGAGGTCGCCCAGCCGGGACTCCATACCCACGCGATCCACGCGGTCGCCCTCTTCGAGCTCGAGCTCGGCGCGGACGAGCCTCGTGACCCGAAGATCCTGAGATCCGGCAATTACAATCCCTGCGATGCGGACGGAATCGGCGAAGAAGTCGGTGGGGCGCGGTAGCTGGCCGCTGCTCGGTGCCGCGGCGGCCAACTCCCGCAGGGCGGCCTCGTGCGGCGCGACCGCGGTGTCGCCCCTCATGACCCAGTCCGCCACTGCATCGAACGCCAACGGCGAGATCCCGTCGACGTCGGGCCTAATCAGCACATCGCAGAGCTGTCTCTGCTCGGTGTTCGCCGCGAGCATGCTCAACGACGTCACCTGAGAAAAGACATCGAGCAGCGACTCGAGGTCCTCCGCGGAATCGAGTGGGTCGGACACATCGCTGCAGATGACGAAGTCTGCGCCCAGCTCCCTGGCGTCGGCGGCGGGAAGATTCCGACTCAACGCACCATCGACGAGGAGCCGACCCTCGATGATGAGCGGCTCGATGACGCCCGGAATGCCGGTGCTCGCCCGCAGCGCCTCGGAAAGGACGCCCCCACGCAGTGCGACTGCCTCACCGGTCTCGAGGTCCGTTGCGACCGCCACGAACGGACGCGGGAGCTCGTCGAAGCGCCGCACCCCTGCGGCTTCCCACGTAGCGGCCTCGAGAAGCCGGATAATGTTGGAACCGACGATCGCACCCGTAGGGATGCTCACGCTAAGGTCCCGCAGTGGCACAGAGAGGATGGCGCGCTCGTCGAACCGGCGCTGGGCGAGGAAACGCCGATCTCTGGCCACCGCATCCCCGATGAGGGCCGACCAGTCCGCGGCCCGGATGATGCTCTCTACGGAGTCGATCGGGAAGCCCATCGAGTAGAGGCCGCCGACGACACTCCCCATGCTGGTGCCGGCAACCACGTCCACGCGGACGCCCAATCGCTCGAGCGCCCTGATGACTCCTACGTGGGCGATCCCCTTGGCGCTGCCTCCACTCAGGGCGAGTCCGACCGTGGTCGGAGGCGGCGAAGCCGCTTGGCCGCTCGCCCCCGCAGGGAGGGCGAGGGCCAGGGCAGCCGCGACGAGGAGGCTAGCCGGTGCGCGCAGTCAGCTCCCCAAGTGCTCGCGGAAGAAGTTCACGGTCCGCGGCCAGGCCTGATTCGTGGCCCGCATGTTCGCCCCTTCCTGCGCGGCCTGCGCTCTCAGGAATCCGTGGCCCGCGCCCTCGTAGATCTCGACCTCGTAGGACTTCCCGAGCCTGCTCATGGCCTCCTGGGCCCGCGGGATGGTGGCGTTGACCCGCTGGTCGTCGCCGCCGTAGAGGCCCAGCACGGCCCCGGCAACACGGTCATAGGCGGCGTCCTCGGCCGGGGACGAACCGTAGTACACGACCGCGGCTCCCAGGCCAGCCTGGTGGATGGCATACGAGAAGCTGGTCCCGCCACCCCAGCAGAAGCCGACGATGCCGACCTCGCCCGTGGCCGACGGGATCGTCATGGCGTACGCCCGAACGGCGTCCACGCGGCGCATCGTCTCGTCAGGGGCCAGGGTCCGCACGGCGGCCACCGCCGCGTCCCGATCGGCCATCGCCGCGGTCCCGCCACCACCCGGACCCATGCCGGACAACAGGTCAGGAGCCAACGCGATGAAGCCCTCCGCGGCGAACTGGTCGGCCACGGACCGTATCCAGTCGGTGAGCCCGTAGATCTCCATGGTGACGATGACCACCGGGGCGTCGTCGGCGCGTTCGGGATAGACCGCCCAGGTCCGCACCGGGGTCGTGCTGCCTGGGAGCGGAATGTCCACCCACTCGCCGTGACGCGGTGAGGCATTGAGGGCCGCAAGCGCTCCCTCCTCGGCCGGAGGCGGAGTCGGCACGGAGCTGATGGCCATCGCTCCCGATGCGCCCATTTCGGCGCCTTCGTCAGCGGGCGCGCACGCGGCAACCACAAGGAGAGGTAACGCCAGAAGCGCTAGTGGAAACGGACGTTTACGGGGCTGCCGGGCGTCGGCGGACATGGGTCGTGCCTCCTGCAGGAGTTCGGGCGAGATGTCATCATCCCTCGTGAGTCCATTGCCCGCAACCCTTCGGTCCTGGGACCGCACGTGGCCTGTCTCTAGCGGTTCGATGTGACCTGGCACGCCCTCCCCCGGTCTGTAGTGGTGAGCGCGCTCCACTGCGCTCAGACCTACTACTCAAGGAGGGGACATGAAGTCTCTCGAAACCGTCCTCGGAGAAAAGAAACTCGAGCTCGTTCACACGCTGGTCCGTGACGATACGTTCGGGATCGACAACGCGGAGCGATTCATCGCGCTGGCCGGACCCGAACTGATCAAGGCGATCGAGTGGCAGCTCCCGGATGTGGCGACAAAGAGCCTCGTCGCTCGATCGACGATTCGCGACGTATTAAGTGCCATGAATGCGGACCGAATCGCCTCGACCCTGGGCATTCCCAGCTCGGAGGCTTGGACCGGCCTCCGGACGCTAGTCCCTCACGTCCTCCACCTCGCCGAAGAGACCGCCGACGCGGCTTAGCCCCGGCGCTTCTCAACTGATCTCGATCCGGCCCCGACCCTGCGTCAGGTCTGCCAGAGCTGATTCGAACGACATGCGTTCGGTGGACGGAACCCCCACGACGAACGACACGTCGACGCCAAACGTCTCCTTCTCAACAACGATGTCCGCATTCTGTGCGAGCCGCCGGAACGCGTCGACGTCCCCATAGGCCAATAGCACCCTGAGACTCACGCGCTCGACTCTTTCCACCGTGGGAAGCGTCTCGAGAATCTGCTTCACTGCACCTGAGTAAGCCCGCGAGAGCCCACCGGTGCCCAGCTTGATCCCTCCGAAATACCGGGTGCAAACCGCAACGATCTCCCCGACTCCGCCGTGCAGCAGCGTGGTGAGCATCGGGCGGCCCGCTGTTCCGTGCGGCTCGCCGTCGTCGCTCATGCCGACCTGGGCCGAGCTTCCGGGGGGTCCGGCGACGAAGGCCCAGCAGTGGTGGGTCGCGTCTGGGAACTCCTCCCGGACTCGAGCGACGAACGCTTGGGCCGCCTCCGCATCGGCTGCGCGAGCGGCGGTCGTAACGAACCGGCTCCGCTGCACGACTAGCTCGACGCGATTTAAGCGAGCCGGGACTAGGTAACGGGAGGCGTCGGCCACCAGTCGAGTCGGCTCAGCGCAAAGCTTCGGGCCGCAGCTCCTGATCCACCGCCCGGCCGAGCTCGGCCGTGATGTCGGCCAAAGCCTCCACGTCTTCCAGAGAGGTCCTGAAGTTCACGATGCACATGCGGAGCACGAACGTGCCGTCGAGTACGGCGTTGGAAACGAACGCCCGGCCGCTCTTCTCGATGCGACCCAAGAGCGTCTCGTTCAGCGTGTCGAGGTACGCGGACACGGGCTCCTCTTTCGCGCGCGCCGAGAGGTCTGCGGGTACGAAGCGATACGTCGTGATGCTCAGTGCGTGCGTGAAGGCCTCGAGTTCGGGATGTCCCGCCGCAATGGCGTGGAAGCGGCTGGCCAACGCGATGTCCTGGTCGATCATGCGTCGGTAGCCGTCGCGCCCGGCGTGGCGCAACACGAGCCAAACCTTGAGCGCGCGGAACCCCCTCGAGTTCTGGATCCCGTGCTCGAAGAAATTCTGGACGCCGTCCGGAAAGTGGTAGTACTCGGGCCGATAGGAGAACGCAGCGAGGAGCGCGTCGGGATCACGGACGAGCGTGCACCCCGCTTCCAGCGGCGCGTACAACCACTTGTGCGGATCCACTGCCACCGAGTCGGCCAACGCGATGCCCCGGAGCTCCGGAGGCGCGGCACTGGCGGCCACGGCGAACGCACCGTAGGCGCCGTCCACGTGGAACCATGCCCCATACTCGTCACACAGCTCGCGTAGTTCCGGGAGGGGGTCGACCACCCCCGTCGACACGGATCCGCCCGTCCCTACGACCATCATCGGCACGGCGTCGGCTGCGACATCCGCCTCGATCTGCGCCCGCAGCGCACGGATGTCGATGCGGCCTTCCTGGTCCGTGTCGACCCAGCGGATCGACCCGGCACCGATCCCAGACAGATCGGCGGCCTTCTGGATCCAGGTGTGCATGCCCTTGGACCCGTAGACGCGGAGGTCCCGCGCCCCCTTCGCGCGCATACCGTGCTCGCGCACGTCCCATCCCACGCGGGAAGCACGCGCCGCCCAGAAACCGAGCATGTTGGCCACGTTGCCCCCGCTCACCAGGACGCCTCCTCCTCCCGTGGGAAAGCCGACGAGCTCGGAGATCCAGCGCACGGTCTGGGCCTCGATCTCCGTCGCCATCGGAGAGAGCGACCAGCTGCCCACGTTCTGGTTGATCGCGGACGCAAGCAGGTCGCCGAGGATTCCGATGGGCGCGGCTCCCGCGGTGATATAGCCGAAGAAGCGGGGGTGAGCGTTGTAGATCGAGTGGTCGACGAGTAGATCCGTCGCCTGCCTGAGGAGCGTCGCGGCGTCGGTCCCCTCGTTGGGCAGGGACTGGTCGGACTCGAGAAGTGCCCGGACCTGCTCGGGCGACTCGCCCGTCGCGAGCGGCCGCTCCCGCATGGAGGCCAGCAAGTCGGCCACGTCATCGATCAGTTGGTGACCGATCTCTCGGAACTCGTCGGCACCGAGCTCGATGGGGGTGCGTCGACCCTCGAGGCCCAGCCCGTCCCCGGTGCTCATCCCTTCGACATCCGGTTCAGGAAATCCCGCTCGGGGGGCGTCAACCGGGCGGGGCCGTCGCGCTCGGCTTTTGCGACGAGCCGCATCACCTCACCTCGGTTGAGCTCATGGAGCCCATGGACGGGAATCCCCTTCCAACGTGCCAGCGCGGCGCGGTCGCCCATGAGTCCGGCGGGGGGCGCCTCTACTCTCATCTTCTTCTGGAAGTCCCGCTTGGCCGCACCGATCCTCCAGTCCCACCATCGCAGGAACGCGAATGCGACGACGAACCCACCGAGGTGTGCGAAGTGGGCGATGTTCGAGCCGCCCCCTGGATTCATGCCCGCGTACAGGGTGAAGAAGACCAAGAGGGTCGCGATCAGCCACGCCTCGACGGGAATCACGAACCAGAGATAGATGCGCTCTCTCGGCCAGTACATCGCGAAGCCGAGCAAAATTCCGTAGACCGCGCCGGAGGCTCCGACGACGGCAGCTTGCCGGGCAAAGATGAGGCTGAAGGCCGCACCGCCGAGGCCGGAAAGGAAGTACAGCAGCAGAAAGCCCTTCGGCCCAAGGCGGGACTCGAGGCGAGGCCCGAAGAAGAAGAGCCCGATCATGTTGCCGAACAGGTGCCCCATACCGGCGTGCAAGAACATGTAGGTGAACGCCGTATAGATCATCCACGGCTGAGCCCAGATCCTGGGCGGATAGAGCACGAAGGGCTCAGCGAGTGCCGGGTACGAGCCGGTGACCAGGAACACCACGACATTCGTGATGAGCAGGCGCCTGGTCCAAGGCGTCATTGGAAACATGTGGAAGCCTTACCCCGCCTTGCCCCCGAAGTGTTTCAACGCGGGCCTGACGGGTGGGTCGGAAAAAAGACCGCCCCGGCCGCATCGGGCCGGGGCGGTCTTTGGGAGTCGCGCGAATTACGCCCGACTACCAGAGGTCGTCGTCGTCCTCGTCGTCCCACTCTTCGTCCTCGTCGTCACCATCATCATCGTCGTCGTCGTCACCATCATCATCGTCGTCGTCCCAATCGTCGTCGTCGTCCCAATCCTCTTCGTCGGCGTCCTCATCGTCGTCGCCAGCGATGGACAGTACGTCAGGTTCGAGGATGTCTTCCTCCTCGTACCAGTCCGAGGGGTTCATTTCGATGTCTCCGTGGCAGCCTGCCAACCGTCCGGGTCGACCGATTCGACGCGGGCCAGGGCTCGTTCTCGCGAAAGTAAACCGGGCTTTCCGGTTGTCAACAAAAAAAGGATCGACCGTGGTGGGACGTCTACCTGGTCGGCAGCTGGTAGAGCGTCCGCAGCTCGATCTGGAAGGTCACGTGCTCGATGCCATGCGCGCGCATTCTTTCGCGCACTGCGTCCAAAACGCGTGTATGATGAGCGGGGTCATCGATGACGCCGTGCGCCGAGAGCGCTACGAAGCCGCTGGTGAGGGTCCATACGTGGACGTCGTGGATACTATCTAGTCCCTCGACGCTCTCGAGGTCGTTCAGAATTGCGCTCATGTCGCAGTGCGCGGGGGCGGATTCGAGGAGCACATCGGCCGCCTCACGCACGAGGTTCCAGGCGCTGTAAAGGATCAACAGCGATATGACGACCGACACGATGGCATCGATCGGAGACCACCCTGTGGTGACGATCACGATGCCGGCGGCGATGGCCCCAACCGACCCGAGCAGATCTCCAAGGACGTGGAGATAAGCCCCGCGCACGTTGAGGTTTTCTTCCGCGTGTGAGTGGAGCAAGACCGCGCCGATCACGTTCACGGCAAGACCGAGTGTGGCCACGGAGAGCATGACGACCCCGTCGATGGCGGCCGGCTCTCTCAACCGCTCCCACGCCTCGACGGCGATGAGACCAGAGATGACCAGGAGGGCCGCCCCGTTCACGAGCGCCGCCAAGATCTCCAGTCGCACGAACCCGAATGTGCGTTGGCCGGCCGGCGGCGTGCGCGCGAGCCGCATCGCGAACACCGAGAGGCCCAGCGCGGCGACGTCGGTGAACATGTGGCCGGCGTCGGCCAGGAGCGCGAGTGAGTTGGAGAGCAGCCCCCCGACCACCTCCGCGACCATGAAGAGCGCGGTGATGACGAGCACCCAGATCAGTCGCCCGCCGGCTTCCCGGTGCTCGCCCGACACCATGGGGTGGACGTCGTCGCCGTGGTGATGGTGATGGCCGTGGCTCACGCCGTCTCCTCCTCCGGCTCCTCGGCGGCCAGAGCTCTCGCGAGAAGGATCGGTCCCGCCAAGATGTTGCCAAGAATGACGGCCATCGCGAGCGCGAGCACACCCGCGCCGATAGCCTCGAAGCGCTCCTGGAGCACCAGGATGAGTCCCAGTGACACTCCTCCCTGCGAGATGAGTCCCTGCCACGAGTATTTCGTCAGATGCGGACCGGTCCCGGCCCACCGCATCGCTTTTCGGGTCCCGAACCGCGTGAGCCAAGCGCGGGCCAAAATCATGATGGATGCGGCGAGCCAGAACTGCGTGACCGCGCCCAGATCCAGCCGCGCGCCAGCCACGGTGAAGAAGAAGGCGAAGATCACGACGGCCACGGAGCGGATGCCCTGGATCATCTTATCGCCGGCCGGCGACAGGTTCTCGATGACGAAGCCCGCGGTGACCCCGGTAAGGAGGAGCTCGAGGTGGAACTGCTCCACAAGCACGAGCATGAGGTACGCGAAGAGGAAGGTCGCGAACGGCGACCGTGCATCCTTGCCCTCCCCGCCCAGATACTGTGAGAACACCCAGCCCATCGCGGCGCCGAGGACGAGCGAGCCGCCCAGCTCCAAAGCCAGGACCCCAAGGGCAGCCCAGGAAAAGGGCTGCTCGGGGTCGAGCAGCGGGGCCACCAACGCCAGCGTGAGCGTGAAAAGCACGATGACCACGACGTCCTTCACGATGGTCACGCCCAGTATGACCTCGGCCAGCGCGCCCTCGGCCTTTCGCTCCTCGATGACCGCGACTGTCAGGTCAGGCGACGAGTTGGCGGACCAGACGCCCAGCAGCAGCGCTACGCCCACGACGCCCCAAAACGGGAGGGCGCTCAAGAACGGGATGAGGGGGCTGACCGCGACCACCACCGCCGTCATGCCGAGCCAAACCACCCCGGTCACGCCGAGGGTCACCAGGCCGATCGCTTTTGCCTGCGGCCGCAGAGACTCCACCTTGAGCTCGCCGCCCGCCAGCATGGCAATGAGCGCCAAGGCGAAGCCGTCGATGAGCTGAAGGTCGGTGACGGCCTCGGCGGGGAGCAGACCCAGCAACGACGGCCCCACGACCATCCCGACCACGATGAAGCCGGTGATGCGCGGTAGACCCACGGCCGACGCCATGGCACCAGCTGCCGACGCGGCGAGGAGCACGAAGCCGACGAAGATCGCGAGGCGCCCATCGCCCAGTGAAGGACTCACCGCTTGGAACGTCGTCAGCCAGGTAAGGCCCATGAGGAGCGCCAACGTGACCGCCGGACCCAGGGCGGCGAGTGCTCCGGCAGGTCGCTTCCTCGTGGCAGGGCGTGTGCTCATGGCCGAATATGGACAACCGTACCGAAGCGCTCAATCCGGCTGTGCGGTGGAGCGGATTATCCGCCCGGCCTTGCGCCAACGGCCGACGGCGTAGATTTGGAACCCCCCCGGGCCGCACCCACACCCCCGAATCCGTGACCGAGATCAATCCGATCCTGGTAGGCGATTTCCGAATCCCCTTCCACAAGATCAAGGCAAGCCATGTCCAGCCGGGTGTCGAGCAGGCGCTGACGGAGGCCCAAGCCTCGATCGACGCCCTCTCGGACGACCCAGGTGGTCCGACGTGGGACAACACCATCGGGGCCCTCGACGAGACCGTCGAGCGGCTGGCTGAACGCATCGCCCCCGTCACCCATCTCATGAGCGTCGCCGAGACGCCGCAGCTTCGCGAGGCGTACAACGTCGTTCTCCCTGCGATCACGACGTTCTGGTCTCGGCTGCCTTTGAACGAAGCGCTCTGGCATCGCGTGAAGGCCTATGCCCAGACGTCTGAAGCCGAGGCGTTAGAGGGCATCCACCGCCGGCATCTGACAAAGACCGTGCGGGATTTCGAACGGGCCGGGGCCGACCTCTCGCCGGAGGCCAAGGCCCGCCTGCAGGATGTGCGCGTGGAGCTAGCGCAGCTTCAGCAGACCTTCAGCGAGAACGTGCTCGACGAAACGGCGGCCTTCGAGCTCCTGGTCACGGACGAGAAGCGCCTGGCCGGTGTCCCGGAAGCGGCCAAGAAGAGGGCAAGGAACCGTGCGAAACAGCTGAAGAAGAAGGGCTGGGTGTTGACGCTCGACTATCCATCCGTCGAGCCGATTCTCAAGTACTGCCGCGATCGCGAGCTGCGGCGGGAGATCCACGTCGCCTATGCGACGCGGTGTCGTGACGGCAAGTACGACAACAGGGCGATCCTGGCCCGCATTCTGCGCCTGCGCGACGAGTGCGCGGAGATTCTGGGCTACCCGGACTTCCCCGACTACACGCTCGAGGATCGCATGGTCGGCAGTGGCGCTCGCGCGGTGGCCTTCGAGGCCGATCTGGTCGCTCGCACCCGGCCGTTCTGGGAACGTGACGTGGCCGAGCTCCGCGAGCACGCATCCACTCTGGGCATGACCGACCTCGAACCGTGGGACATCGCCTACCTCATCGACGATCTCCGTCGCACGCGCTACGACTTGGATGACGAGGACCTGCGCCCGTACTTCCCGCTATCCCACGTCCTCGATGGCCTCTTCGAAGTCGTCCGGCGGACGTTCGGGTTCCGCATCGAGGAGAGGGAGATTCAGGAGGTATGGCACGAGGACGTGCGGTACTACGAGATCTTCGACGAAGGCGACGGCGCGATGCTGGGCGGCTTCTATACGGACTGGTTCCCACGCGTCGAGAAGCGCGAAGGGGCCTGGATGAACAACTTCATCACCGGGGGCCCGCGCCCGGAGGGTTTCGCGCCGCACCTCGGCGTCATTTGCGGCAACTTCACGCCTCCGGACGGGGATCGCCCCGCGCTCCTGACACACCGGGAGGTCCAGACGATCTTCCACGAGTTCGGGCACCTGCTCCATCACTGCACGTCGCGTGTGGGGATCTCGGCCCGGGCGGGCATCAATGTCGCCTGGGACTGGGTGGAGTTGCCGAGCCAGCTCATGGAGAACTGGACCTGGGAGCGGGAGGCTCTGGACCTCTTCTCCCGCCACCACGAGACGGGTGACGCGCTTCCGGACGACTTGGTCGAGCGCATGATCGCCGCGCGCCGGTACATGGGCGGCTGGTCTCAGATGAGGCAGCTGTCTCTCGGGACAGTCGACTTGGCCCTGCACGGTGAGCTGGCGCCCAAACTCCGAGAGGCTGGCAACGGACGAGACGAGAAGGAGTTGGACTCGGTGCAAGGCGACGAGGTCATGAGCTTTGGCGAGGAGCGCTTCGCCCAGTTCGCTCCAGATCCCCGCTTCGCTCGTCTTCACATGCTCACGTCCTTCAACCACCTGTTCGCCGGTGGGTACGCAGCGGCGTACTACAGTTATCTCTGGTCCGAAGTCCTCGACGCCGACGTGTTCACCCGCTTCAGGCGCGAGGGAATCTTCAACCGGGAAACCGGCCGGGCTTACGTAGAGGGCATTCTCTCTCGCGGCGACTCCGCCGACCCCGACGACCTCTTCGTCGAGTTCATGGGCCGCGCACCTGACCCCGAGGCCCTCCTGGTCCGGAATTTGGGTCCGATCGGCAACTAGAAGCGGCCGGAACTGTCAGCCAGTACCTTACCTACTAGGTAGGAGACTGCTCAGGACTCCGGGAAGGAGATGGTCATGCTCGACAAGCGACTTTTGGCCGGCATCCTGGTCGGCACCGCGGTGGTCGGAGCTGGTGCGTGCGGCACGAAAGGCCTCAGCTACGGAGACCCCAACAGCGTCATTGTCGTGATGTCGGCTGATCGCTGGGATGAGGTGTCCGAGGACGTCTACACGGCGCTCGAGACGACGATCTTCACGGTGGGCGAGGAGCGGGCGTTCACGGTGACGTACCAACAGCCCTACGACCAGTACTGGCCCGAACTCCGTCGCTTCCGCCAAATGCTGCTCGTCGGGACCCTCGCCGACGCCTGGGTCCAGGAGGTCATCGATGCGTCCCGGGAGTCGATCACGGAGCCGGGCCTCTACCAGGTTCGTGAAGTATGGTCGATCGACCAGAACGTGATGCTGGCGGTGCTTCCGGAGAACGGAGGCTCGGACGCGCTGCGGGAGCTCCTCCCTGAGATTCACGGACAGCTGGATCGACTGTACCTCAACTACGCCCGCAATCGCATGTATCAGTCGGGCGTCGACTCGGCCCTCGCCGACACCCTGTACACCGAGGCCGGCTTCTCCCTGCTGCTTCCTGAGGTGTATCGCTGGCGGCAGCTCGACTCGCTCTACGTCTTCCGGAATGACAATCCAGATCCCTCGGAGCTTATTCGCGAGATCGTCGTCACCTGGGTGAGTCCATCGCCAGCCGAGTTGAGCCCTGAGGAACTCCTAGCCTGGCGGGCGCGTTTGGTCGAGGAGTACTACACCGAGCCTCAGGACGTGCGTACGGAGGACACGTTCGTGGAAACAGAACCGTTTCTGGGACACCAGGCGGTTCGGGTGCAGTCACAATGGCAGAACCCGCCGGAGCGAAACTGGCCCGCAGGCGGACCCTTCATCACGTACGGTGTGACCTGCGTGAACCAGGACCGCACGTACTTCATTGACGCCTGGCTCTATGCGCCCGGCAAAGAGAAGTACGAGTACATGATTCAACTCGAGACGATACTGGGGACTTTTCTATGCGAATGACGCCATACCTCAGCCTGGTCGCGGCCCTCGCGCTCGCGACTCCGGCCGCCGCACAACAGCCTCAGGCCAGCCAGCACGGCGCCGTGTCGCAGATCGTGAACACGACGACGATCTCGCTCGAGTACGACCGTCCCGTCCTGCGCGGCCGCTCGATCTTCGGCCAGCTCCTCGACTACGACGCGGTCTGGACACCGGGGGCGAACGTGGCCACCTGGATCGACTTCTCGGCCCCGGTACGGGTGCAGGGCCAAGCGCTCCCCGCCGGCCGCTACGGCATCTGGACGATTCCCCACGAGAACGAACCGTGGGAGATCATCTTCGTCTCGGAATGGGACGCACACCACTCGTTCTTCCCCATGGAGAGCGAACGACTGCGCGTGAGGGCCTCGCCCGAGTCGAGCTCTCACATGGAGGTGCTCGCGTTCTACTTCCCGGTCGTCGGGCCGTATGAAACCACGCTGCGCTTCCATTGGGGCGAGCTGGTCGTGCCGCTCAGGATCGAGGTCGGGCAGTAACCGACTCAGCGCTTGAGGAGTGCGCTGAGCCCTCGGTAGTCGTGGAAGGCTAGGCCGAGAAAAGCCGGGTCCGCGCCGAAGTGCTGCACGACCCGGCTGGTCAGGATGTCCATTGCGTCCTGCCCAAGGGCGTAAAACGAAAGCAAGTCGCCCGGTACGGCTACCGGCTGCCCGGCGAACCAGGTGCGGAGTGCGTTTGGGTTGGGCGTCTGCCGCGCGAGCTCATCGAGGGCTTCTCCCCCTGAAGCGAACCAGACCCTCACCAGATCCTCTCCGCGGTCCTCGAGCACGATCCAGGTCGCGTCACGTAGCGTCGGCAGGCCCACTCGCGGCGTGCCTCGGAAGGTGTAGAGCTCCTCGTCGTAGAGGTGGGTCGTCTCCACGCCCACGAAGACCCCTACATCGCCAGCGCGCCCTCGGGCCATTTCACCGGACGACTGAAGTAGGACGCCGTTGGGCCCGTCAGCCCGCGTGCGATACGCCATGATGCCGACGTCGTCCACATGCGCCATCACGTGATCGAGCACGGATCCACGGATCCCGTGCAGGACGGCCTCGAAGGGCTCTCCGGTCTCCTCGTCTCCCTCGTCGAACCAGAACGGGATGTCGGCGCCCAGCTCGAGTCCCGCCCGTTGGGTTACCGCCGCGACTTTAGCAAGGAGCGCGACGTAGCCGTCAAGGATCTGCTGGCGCCTCGGACCCTGGAAGCCCTGTGCGAGATACGGCTCGACGTCGTAGCGCATGCCGAAGAAGCGCTCTTCGGGCTCGTGTGACCGGTTGTAGTCCACGACCCTCTCTACCGTTCGGAGAACCCCGGCGTGGTTCTCCTCCAGCACGTAGTAGGGGTCTCCGTCGAGCGCATACGTCAGGGCGCCACGCCGGTGAAGCTCGGCCAGGAGGGGCGCGAGCGCCCCACCGTCGAACGGAATGTAGCCGGCGGTTGGCTGCTCGCCCTCCGCCGCCGGAAGGTAGAGAAAGACCCGTTGAATCGCCTGGGCCTCGACGAAGTCCAAGAAGGTCTTTCGCTCCGAAGTAGACTGAAGTAGCTCGCGCGTGTTCCAGACCCAGAGGGCATTGAGCCCGGTTGCGACCGGCCCGTCAGGTGGGGGGTCCGACGGCGGAGTCGACTCGCCGGCGGACACTGCAGGCGCGAGCGTGCTCCTCAGCAACTGCAGCGCGATGCGAACGCCCGCTGGATCGCGCACGAGCGCGACGCGCCCACGGAGGACGCTGTCCAGGTCGGCGAGCCCGTAGTCGCCGAGTCGCCCGTCGATGCTGAGAAGCGGGTGTGTCTCCTGGGCGCCCAGGCTCGGCGCGGCGGCCAGCACCGTTACCACGGTCACGGCCAGAGAAATACGCAAACGGCCCTCTTCGTCGGGGAAGCCATGCTCTCCAATCGTTGTCGCGGGGCCCTCGAGCGGCAAGACTTTCGTCGCCCGGCAGCCCGATTCCAGGCCCAGTCCAGCCGTATCTTGGTCGTCCGGCCAACGTGTGATTGGCTGGCCTGTGCGACCCCGCTACAATGTCGTCTTCGCGACCCTTTTTCGGATCCGGCCCGCGCCCGACTTGAGCTTCGTCCACCTCCACACCCACTCCGAGTACTCCCTTCTCGACGGTGCCAACCGCATCGACGATCTGGTCAGGAAGGCCAAGGAGCACGAGATGCCCGGCCTGGCGCTCACGGATCACGGGTGCCTCTTCGGAGCCTGGAGCTTCTACCAAGCTGCCCGGAAGGAAGGCGTCAAGCCGATTGTCGGGATGGAGGCCTATGTAGCGCCGGGCGACCGTCGCGATCGGTCCAAGTCGGGCCAGGGGGAGCGGGCGTACTACCACCTGGTGCTGCTGGCGCGCGACCGGGTCGGCTATCAGAACCTCATCAAGCTCTCGTCCATCGGCTACACGGAGGGCTTCTACCACCGTCCGCGTATCGACCGTGAGGTCCTCGCGCGACACCACGAAGGGCTCATCGTCTCGTCGGCATGTATGGCGGGGGAGGTTTCGCGGCACCTGCTCGCGGACAACTTCGACGGTGCGCGGGCCGCAGCCGAGTGGTACGCCAATCTCTTCGACGGGCGCTACTACCTCGAAGTGCAGGCCCACGACTCGGCGGGCCAGGCCGAGCTGAACCAGAAGATCTTCGCGCTCTCGGACGACCTCGGCCTCCCGGTCGTGGCGACGAACGACGCGCATTTTCTGGCGCCGTCCGATCACGAGGCACACGACATCCTGCTGTGCATCGGACTCGGGAAGGACCGGGACGACCCCCGGCGTATGCGCTACGACGAGGGGCTGTACTTCAAGGCGCCCGACGAGATGGCGGCGCGCTTCCCGGACCGGCCCGATGTCATTGAGAACACGCTGAAGATCGCGGACGAAGTCGACCTGCTGCTCGAGCAGAAGTATCACCTTCCCGCGTTTCCGCTCCCGCAGACGCATACCTCCGAGAACGACTACCTGGAGCACCTGGCGCTGGAGGGTGCGAGGTGGCGCTACGGCGATCCGCTTCCGTCCGAAGTGCGCGACCGGTTCGACTACGAGATGGGCGTCATCAGGGGCACGGGATACGCCGGCTACTTCCTGATCACGGCCGACTTCATTCGCTGGGCTCGCGAGCAGGACATCCCCGTGGGGCCCGGCCGCGGCTCTGCT
>Ga0224512_10000774_pt1 | contig 32914 bp, 33 predicted proteins | sample SF_May12_sed_USG_4_FD_169103 | JGI IMG/M metagenome (GOLD analysis project Ga0224512, IMG submission 169103) | Sediment microbial communities from San Francisco Bay, California, United States - SF_May12_sed_USGS_13 | ecosystem: Environmental > Aquatic > Marine > Sediment | place: USA... | reverse complement strand
CCCGGGTCGGTGTAGGGCCCGGAGGTGTCGTAGATGGTGATCGGCGGGTTTTCCTCCGCGCCGTGGGTCGAGGGGGTCGGAGTCTGCGTGACTTCGCGCATGCCGACCTTGAGGTCGGGGCGCGGGCCTTGCACGTAAATCTTCCTGGAGGCCGGGAACGGGCGCGTGGCCTCGGCCGAAAGCTTGGATGCCGGTTGCAGAATATCCTTGGGGTTGGCGCTCATGGGACTACCTCTCTAAAACGAATAAGGGGTATGAGCGGCGGGGTGAAACTGAAGAAGCCTATTTAGATAGCTTTCCTACGCCGGGACTAACCGGTTCAGGTTCAAAGGGTGTTTCTCAGCCGGCCACTGCCGGCACCCCTAGCTCACACAGATGGATTCAAGCTAAAGGATTCGTGCCGGGAATGCAACAACGCGGGGACGTATGGCGGCATAAAGGTCTTTGGCTTGCGGGCCGGGAACAAACTTAATACGCTAATCGCCCTTTTACCCCTACGCCCTGTAAGAAATATGTCCACGCTGAATTTTGATGTCGCACGCCGGAACATGATCGAGAGCCATATCCGGCCCTGGGACGTGCTCGATGAGCGTGTCCTGAAACTCATCGCCCACCTGCCGCGCGAGGACTACGTGCCCAAGCAACACCGCAACCTCGCCTTCGCGGACATGAACATCCCGCTCGGCCACGGCGAGGTGATGATGGCGCCCAAGCTCGAGGCGCGCCTGCTGCAGAAGCTGGAGATCAACCCCACCGACAAGATCCTCGAAATCGGCACCGGCAGCGGCTACATGACAGCACTCTTGGCCGCCCTCGGGCGGCACGTGATCAGTGTCGAGATCCGTCCGGAATTCACCGCCGAGGCCGCGATCAAGCTCGCGCACCATGGCGTGCGCAATATCACGCTCGAAGTGGGCGATGGCGCGCGCGGCTGGGACCGCCAGAAACCCTACGATGTCATTTTGCTCACCGGCTCCACCCCGCTGCTGCCCGAGGCGTTTCAGGAAAGCCTCACCGTCGGCGGGCGCCTGATCGCGATCGTGGGCACGGCCCCGGCGATGGAGGTCAAGCGCATCCGCCGCCTCAGCGAACAGGCCTTCGAGGAAAAGTCGCTGTTCGAAACCGTCATTCCAAAACTGCAAAACGCCCTCGAACCTCCCCGGTTCGTGTTTTAAGTCGGGGGCGGTGGGATGATCCGGCAATTGAGCGTGCGCGATTTGAAAGCGCGGCTGGACTCGGAGCCCGGCAAGCTGGTGGTGCTGGACGTGCGCGAGCCATGGGAGCTCAACGTCTGTTCCCTGCCCGGCGTGATTTCCATCCCGATGCGCTCGGTTCCGGCACGCACCGAGGAGCTGCCGAAGGACACCGAGATCGCGGTGCTGTGCCATCACGGCATCCGCAGCCAGCAGGTGGCGCTGTACCTCGAGCGCGTGGGCTTTAACAAGCTCCACAACGTGACGGGCGGCATCGCCGCCTGGGCGGCCGAGATCGACAAGAAAATGCCGACCTACTGAAGGGGATGCCCGACCATGCCGCCTGCAGCGCGTTTGATCCTCTGGTGGCCGGCGCTGCTCGCGGGGCTATTGCTCGCGCCGCTGCCGCTCGCGGCGGAAGACCTGGTGGCGGTTTATAACCTCGCGCACGCCAACGATCCCAAGTTCCGTGCCGCCGAATCCAACTACCTTGCCGGGCGCGAGAAGCTGCCGCAGGCGCGTGCCACGTTGCTGCCCACGATCAATGCGCGCGCCGCACGCGACCGCAACGACACCGAGACCGCGACGGATGCCTTCATTCCCGGGCGGCCGTCGGGGCGCTTTGAATTCTCCAGCGCCGACTACAGCCTGAACGTAAGCCAGCCGGTGTATAACGGTGTGGTGTTCGCGGGACTGAAGCAGGCCAGGGCCGAGGTGCGTCGCGCCGAGGCCGAATACGCCGCCGCCGGACAGGAGCTGGTCTTGCGTGTGGCCGAGGCCTACTTCGGTGTGCTGGCGGCGCAGGACAATCTCGAGTTCACCAACGCCGAGCAGGCGGCAATCCACCGCCAATTACAGACGGCGGACGCGCGGCTCCAAGTGGGGCTCGCGACCATCACGGACGTGCACGATGCCCGGGCCCGCTACGAGATCGCCGGGGCCGAAGTTATCAGCGCGCAGAATAATCTTCAGGACAAACGCGAGGCGCTGCGCGAAGTCACGGGGCGCGCGTTCGAGGTGCTCGCGCGCCTTGGGGAATTCCCGCCGATCAACCCCGAACCGGCGCAGATCCGGCCGTGGGTGGAGAAGGCGCTCTCGGAAAATCACGCGCTGCGGGCGCGGCGCGAGGGGGTCGAGAGCGCGCGCGAGGAAGTCAAGCGCCTGCAGGCCGGGCACTATCCGACGCTCGACATTGTCGGTTCGCGTTCGCGCAGCGACAGCGATGGCAGCATCACCGGCACCGGCATCCGCAGCGACAACACCGTGGTCGGACTCGAGCTGAACGTGCCGATTTTCCAGGGCGGGCTCGTGAGCGCGCGCACCCAGGAAGCGGCGCACCGTTTTGACGCCGCCCAGCATGAACTTGAGGCCGTGCGCCGCGCCACCGAGCGCACCGCGCGCGCCGCCTACCACGGGGTGGAAAGCGGTGCGGCGAAAGTCACGGCGCTGACGCAAGCGGTGGTGGCGAGCGAATCGGCGCTTTCCGCCAAGACCGAGGGCTTCGCCGCCGGCATCGGCACCAGCCTCGACGTGCTGGACGCCAACCGCGACCTGTTTCGCGCCAAGCGCGATTTGGCCTCCGCGCGGTATGATTACCTGCTGAACGGGCTGCGGCTGAAACTGGCGGCGGGAACCTTGAGCGAAACCGATCTGGAGCAGATCAACGGCTGGCTGCAATGAGCGAAAAACGGTACGACACCCCGCAGGAGGCCGAGGCCGCTTTCTACGCCGCGTTCATCAAGCGCGACGTGAACGCCATGATGGAAGTCTGGGCCGCGGATGAAAACATCAGCTGCATTCATCCGCTCGGCCAGATCCTGATCGGGCGCACCGCGGTGCGCGACTCGTGGGAGGAGATTTTCCGTCACTCACCGGAAGTTCAGATCATGATCAATGGCCGCTCGCGCGGGCAGGACGAATCTTTCGCGATCCATGTCGTGGAGGAGCATATCCGCGCCGGCAACGACCCGGCGGGCACGCCGATGCATACGACCAACGTTTACCACCTCACCGAGTCGGGCTGGCGCATGGTGCTGCACCACGCCTCGCCGGCGCCGCCGCCACCGAAGAACGACTCGCCGACACTGCACTGAGGCGGCGCTATTTCAGCACTTGTTCGATCAGGCGCATGTTGGCGTTAAGCGCGCCGCGGTTTTCCTCCACCATCTTGCGCCCGGCCTCCCCGGCGCTGTCGCGACGGTTGGCGTTGCCCAGGAAATCCGACACGGCGGGCGCGAGCTGATCCGCAGAATGTATCTGCACGCCGGCGTCGCGCTCGAGCGTCATCTGGCTGATTTCCTGGAAATTGAACATGTGCGGGCCGAACACCACCGGCTTGCCCACGGCGGAGGCCTCGAGCAGGTTATGCCCCCCTTTCGGCACCAGGCTGCCGCCGATGAAGGCACAATCGGCGGCGGCAAAGAAGAGTTGCAACTCGCCCATGGTGTCGCCCACCAGGATTTCCACCTTTGGATCGAGCGCGCCGGGGGTTTCGCTGCGCAGCGCGATGCGATGCTTCTTTTTGCACAACCGGGCCACGGCGGCGAAGCGCTCCGGGTGGCGCGGCACCAGCACCAGCAGCATGTTGGCGAAGCGCGGTTGCGTCTTGAGCACCGCGAGTGCGGAGAGCACCGCCTCTTCCTCGCTCTCGTGCGTGCTGGCCGCGAGCCACACCGGCCGGTCCTGCCCGCCCCAAGAGAGGCGCAGCACCTCGGCCGATTCGCGCAGGCTGGCACCAATGTTCAGCTCGAACTTGATGCTGCCGGTGACCTCTACGGTTTCCGGCGCCGCCCCCAGGGCGAGCAGGCGCTGCGCGTCCGCCGCCGACTGCGCCGCAAAACGGGTCACCTGTTGCAGTGTGGCGCGTGCCAGACCGGGGTAACGCTGGTACTTGCGCATCGAGGATTCCGACATGCGCACGTTGGTGACAAACAACGGAATCCCGCGCGCGCGGCACAAGTGGAAGATGTTCGGCCACAGCTCGGTTTCCATGATGATCGCCAGCAACGGTTGGGTGCGGTCGAGAAAGCGCGTGATCGCCGAGGGGTAGTCGTAGGGGGCGTAGCAGTGCGTCGCCCGGCCGGCGAACAGCTCGCGCACTTGCGCCGAACCGGTCGGTGTCATGGTAGTGATCAGCAGCGCGTGGTCGGGGTAGCGTGCATTCAATTCATGCACCAGCGGCGCCGTGGCGCGCGCCTCGCCGACCGAGACCGCGTGGATCCAGATGACGCGCGGCGTGAGCAGCGGCTCGATGAAGCCAAAGCGCTCCGGGATGCGTCGCCAGTAATCCGGGTTGCGCAACCCGCGCCACGCGAGACGCAAAAAGACCACCGGCAGCAGCAGCCGCAGGAACCAGATGTAAACGAGGCGGCTCATGCCCACACACCCAGCCTGGCGAGCGCATGCGTAACGGCCACGGTCTCGGGCGCGTGCCCGACATCGCCAAGGTTGCAAACATGTCCGGCCTTGCCCGCGACCACGCCGGTCAGCGCCGGTGATGAATCGGTGTAAATGGCCACCGTCGGGCGGTCGAGCGCGGCCGCAAGATGCACGAGGCCCGTGTCCACGCCCACGATCGCCTGCGCGCGGCCCATGAGCGCGGCGAGTTCGCGCAGATTGAGTTGCGGAAGCACGGTGGCGTTTTCCAAATATTTTGCAATGGTCCGGGCATGCCACTTTTCCCCCTGGCTGCCCCACGGCAGGAGCAATTTGAGTCCACGGCTTTCCAGCACCTGACCGAGCGTCGCCCAGTGCTCCGTCGGCCAGCGCTTGGCTTCGCGGCTGGTGGCGTGCAGGGCAAGGATAAATTTATGGGGGACAGTAAAAGAGAACTTCGTCTCCGGTGCCTGAATGCCGTAATCCGGTGGACTTTTTGGCATGGCGTATCCCAGCGCCTGCGCGACGAGATCGCGGTTGCGCGCGATGGCGTGCTGGCCGCGTGCCACGGAAAAGCGCCGGTGGTAAAAAAACGCCGCGAGCGGTTCACGCGCGCTGGCCCGATCCTGCCCGCAGGTGGGGCCGCGCGCCTGGCGCGCCAGCCAGGCGCTTTTCATCAGTCCCTGGGTGTCGAGAATCTCGTCGTAGGTTTCGGATTTGAGTTCGTGACGAAAACGCGAGAGATCGCGCCACGAGTCCGGGTTCAGTATCCGGCGGCGCCAGCGCCGCAGGCACACGGGAATCACCCGGCGCACCCGCGGGTGCATCTTGGGAATTTCGGCAAAGCTCTCTTCCACCACCCAGTCGATCTCGGCATCAGGCATTTGGGCAACGATATCGGAGATCACGGGCAGATTGTGGATCACGTCGCCGAGGGAAGAGGTTTTTATTATCAATAAACGCACGCGAAGATTTTCGCATAGAATAGCGCCGTGGCAGAACCATTAATAAGGCAAGACGAGCAAGCGCCGCTAGCGGGGCTTCCTTTATCCGCTGTCATCATCACCCGCGATGCGGCCTCCCAGATCGAACCGTGCCTGCAAAGCGTCTCTTTTGCCGATGAAATCCTGATTGTCGACTCCGGCAGCACCGATGCCACGCTCGCGATCGCGCAGCGCTTCGGCGCGCGCGTGATTCACCAGGAATGGCTGGGTTACGGCCGGCAGAAGGAATTCGCCGCGCGCCAGGCGAAGTACGACTGGGTGTTGTCGCTCGATGCGGACGAGCGCGTGAGCGAAGAACTGCGGCACAGCATCCAGGTGGCGCTCAAGTCACCGCGCTTTGAGGTCTGCCGCATGGCGCGCTGCAACCGCTTCATGGGGCGGTGGCTGCGCCACGGCGAGGGTTATCCCGACTGGAGCCTGCGGTTGTATCACCGCGAGCACGCGCACTGGAGCGTCGACCCGGTGCACGAGAAGCTCGAGACGGACGGCAAGATCATCACGCTGATGGGCGACCTGCTGCACGAATCGGAACAGGGCATTGATGATTACCTGGCCAAGCAGAACCGTTATACCACCCTGCAGGCCGAGGAGCTCTACCGCGCCGGCCGGCGCGCCAATCCGTTCAAAATGGTTTTGAGCCCGGTGTTTCGTTTCATTAAATATTATTTCTTACGACTGGGCTTTCTCGACGGCATCCCGGGGCTGGTGCATATCTCCATCGGCTGTTTCAACAGTTACTGCAAGTACGCAAAGCTTATCGAACTTTCTTTGCGCCAACGCTGATCTCTGCTGGCGCGTGCTTCACCGGCACGGGAAGCTTGAGTGGAGCCCGCTCGATACCACGCGCCGCCCGCCAACGACGTGCGACATCGATTAACGATGCCGCACGATGAACGTAGGTATGTTCCCGCATCACCCTGGCGTGGGCACGTTCTGCGATGGTACGTGCCGTGTCATAGTTCTTAAGGTAGAAACTGACTTTTTCGGTGCAATCGTCGAGTGACTCAAATGAAACCCACTCCTCCTCAGGCACGAAATCGTCACGCGCATGTTCTCGCGCATCGCTCAGCAGAAATCCCCCGCACGCCGGTACCCCGTAGCAGCGCTCCGGCAGTCCCCAGCTTTTTTCGGCGCCATCATCGCAACCTGCCCAGAAATTGAAATTAATACGACTGCGCTGGATGAATTCGACCTGATCGGGATATGGCATCTGATCAACATGCTTGAAGCAGCACTGATATCCCAACTTATTGAGGCGACGCTCAAGCTCTGAAAAGAATTCCGCCCGCAGACGAATTTCTCCGTACTTTACGGGATCCAGCTTCCCAAAAAAACTGGCGTCAAAACGATAACCTCCGGGGTCACGCAAATCCGGTAGTGTCTTGCCGGCCAGATTGTAAACGCTGGTCCAGGCCGCGTTCGGGAGATACATCACCTGGGGTGCGAATTTCGATGAGTCCTGCAGCGTATGGGTGGCGTAAACATCGAAGATGGGAAGATTTTTCATCAGCCAGAGGCGCCACCATTTATCTCCCTTGTGCCACGGACCGTCGCGGTTCCAGGTGATCAACGGAATGTTATGCCGGCGTAACTGTGCCTTGAGCTTCAAAAGCTGTTGAGGACGCTTGATGGCGTTATACATGCAAATCAAATAACCATCGCATTCTTGCAAATCCGCGTCAGTCGGTTCCCAGAGATTTTCGAGAACCGTATAGCCGCAACTTTGCATTCCTTCGATAATAGGCGCGAAGTTGCGATAATTGACAATAAAAGTGTTCATCAGCGAGTGAGTATTTCCGTATGGATCTGGCCGGAATAAGGAGTCATTTTTTGGCTGTAAACTGACGGCCGTATCCGAGACTGGCGCCGACGAGCGACCAGAATAGAAGCGCCAAGTCCCGCCGGAAGAAATCGTCCGTCATATTACGCGTGAGTACCCCAAACACCATGGCAATGCCACACGCGGCTATCCATTGTGCGACGCGATGGTTGCTTTGATAAAGCCGCCAATACTGGCGAAGGATCGAAGCGAAGATAAACGCCATGACAATTATTCCGGGAAAACCCATTTGGATCCCCGCGTTCAAGAAGGTGTTATGCGCATGGGATAAGTTAACGCTCTGCTGTTGCCACCTGAAAAAGACCTTTTCCACTGAAACTTTCCCGTAACCTGCCCCGGACAATGGATGAGCCAGGATTTCGTTTATCGAAAACGTCCACAACAACCGCCGTGGATCATTTTGGACCGTGAGATCGAGGACTTCGGAGGCATCCTGACTAACCGCCACTCTGTGTTCAAGCGTTGAATAAAACATCGAGGTGGAAGCTGCGAGAAACAGTGCCAAGACAACCAGGCCAGCAAACCTTCTTGCAGGCCTTCGGCTCCTGCCTGCCAGCAACAAGGTTAGCGTAATGGCGATGACAATTAGCGCGATCCATATGGTCCGGTTCGTCGTTAAATAGACGGGAAGCAGCACCAGGACCGGTGCGCCCCGAACAATCCATCGCCAACGGGTACGCAAAGGTAAATGAAATATTAAAAGAACAACGAACGGTAACGTGGTGACGAGATAAGTGGTGTACTCACCAACGCCGTTATAGATGAATTGCGGCGTTATGGCGTTCCCGGTCGTGGCCCAAAGCCAGACGGCGGCCACGGATAACACGATGACGCCGAACGTGATGGTACCAATCCATATGTTCCAGTCCTGGGCGTTCCGCGTCTGGGTGAAGAACAGAAAAAACGCCAGGAAGGCATAGACGATTTCGGACTTGATCTCAGACAGCGAGTAGGCAGGATCGACGGCATAGAGCAAGGAAAGGCCCGCCACGACAGCCCAGGCGAGAAAGACCGACTTCAAAGGCAGATCCGGCATGCCCTCCCGACGCACGAGCAGCACGGCCAGCACAGCCCCCACGAACAAGCAGATCAGGCGGAGGGAAATCGTGCCCGGGATCGGCAGCACAAAGAGAAAGACCGCCCCCAACAGCAGCAAAGCGACGCGGTGACTATCTTGCCGCAGGTCTCTAACCGATGTGACGTGGCTCATCCTGACAGTCACCTCTTAAATTTATTTCGTAATCTGCAAGTGAAATGAAATGCTGTTCGCCGGGAACATGAAAGCGAAATGCTTCTCGTATTTATGGTGAGAGAGGGCGAATAAACCACGCGCGATAAGCGAGAACGGGAAGGATTTACCAAAATCTATTGTTCGCTTGACCATGCGAAAACGCTTGTCGGAGTAAAAATTCGAATGCTTTGTCTTTTCGATGAAATACTCCATGGAGTCGTACGCGAGGTGACGAACATGGGTCGGATCCTGATACGAATAAAGACTCGAGAAATGCGGCGTCGTGATGATGACATCGGCACCATTCTTCCCGACACGGTGAATCTCCTCCATCAAGCCCACCACATCCGGGACATGCTCAATCACATTCCGACAAAGAATCACTTCATAGGTATCGTCCGGGATGGGATAGGGAAAATCATCCAGATCATGCATGACGTCCGCCACGCTGTTCGCGGCATAGTCGATGCCGTCCGAGCCGGGAAACTTGTTCCGGCCACATCCTACATCGAGCACTTTCCGCCCTTGGGCCAGCTGGGTAATTTCGTTCGTGTTCATCGCTTCAAACTCCCTGTATACACCGCGTGGTTACCCGATTATGTCCGTATAGACCGAATTAGCAGTTGGTCAATGGCTCCCTTGACCATATCAACTGAAATAGCGGCCATGCAAAGATTGTTGTGACACTCATGTATATTTCTCACACAACGTTTCATCCAGGGAATCCGCCTTTTAAAAAGAAGGTCCTGATCGCGACAGGGGAAATCGGGGATCGTGACGGGAAGAAAACGGCTGTCCCGCCAGAATTCTCCAGCCCCGGACAAGACAGCGGAACCGGGACCAAACAAAACGACCGTGGGAATATCAACAATTCTGCCCAGGTGTGCCACGCCAGTGTCGAGGGTAACCAAAAGACTCGCTTTATTAAGCAAATGCCAAAGCTGATCAAGCGAGAGGGCTCCGGCATAGTTGGAATATTTCGAATCACGGTCGATCTCACTGACCAGGTGTTGCTCTTTCCGCCCTCCACTCCAAACTACCGTAAAACCGGCCTGGGTCAAATGCTCGGCCAGGATTCGCCATCTTTCGGCAAACCAGTACTTGAGCGGAGTGCTGGCCCCGACGTGCAAGACGCAGTACGGCGAAGCCGGATAATCGAACGGCTCACAATCCGGATCTGGCCATGAACTTCGGTGATACGGCCTCGGCGGGCCTCCGGACAACAGCGCGGCAATCATGTCGGCCCACGTCTGGGGCTTGTCCGGGAAGGAGACAAACTGGTCCACCGGCCAACTTTTGTATGGCGGACGATCACCGGCGAAGGCCACAATCCATTTTGCCCCGAGGGCCCGCGCTAACCAGCTGAAACGGTTATCGCCGGGGACAAAGGCCAGATCAAAGCCGGACATCTTTACCAGAGACAGAAGTGTTCCGAAATCACTCGGGTCGTACGGCACCGGTGTAATGCCGTAAGGTCTCTTGCCGTACAGCGGTGCGATCGCCTTGGGAACGGTCATCACAATTTCAGCGGACGGGTATTTTTCCCGCAATTTCGCCAGTAATGGCGTTATGGTTAACGTATCTCCCAAATACAGGTGATGCGCAATGAGAACACGTTTCGGGTCGGGATCCTGGAGCCGCCGGCGAAAAAACTTAAGTGTCTGCCATAAAACCAACCAAGCCACCAAGATACGAGAAGGCGCTCGGGTCGTCATGGTAATGCACGATTTTCCTGAAAAACGGCTTCCATCCGGTCCAACATTCGATTGATGCCGAAATTCGCCTGTACGAATTGAATCGCGGCCGTACCAAGCTTTTGTCGCAGGTCCGGACTGCTCATCAGGCGTTCAATGGCGGCGCTGAGGCATGAGGTGCAATGAGATTGCACCACCAGGCCCGTATCCTCGTCTTTCACCGCCTCACCGATGGAGCCCACTGGCGTGGTCACCACCGGCAACCCACAGGCCATCGCCTGCAGGACCGCCTGCGGTACACCTTCATTGGCATAAGATGGCAGTACAAAAATATCCAGGGCCTGCAACCAGGGAAGCACGTCAGGTTGATTGCCGGCCAGAATCACTTGGTTGTTAAGGTTAAGCTCGTTCACTTGGGACTGTATCGCACCACGTTGGGGGCCGTCGCCCACGATGACTAATTGCATGTTCTTGTGCCTGAGCGGCGCCATGGCTTCGATCAGATAGCGGTGACCCTTCCAGCTTCGAAGCGTCGCGATGATTCCAATGATCGGAACATCCAGTGGCAACCGCAGCTGACGACGGGCTGCCGCTTTGTCCCCCGGCACGAACTTCTCGGTATCGATGCCCGTGGGGATCGAGGTAATCCGCTCCGCGGGAAACCCGTTTTCGTGCACCAGGGTCTCACGCAGGCGTTCGCCCGTCGTGACGATGTGACGCGTCGCACGAGTATACAACCAGCGTGTCGCGGAATTGCCCGGTACCGGTGCAGAGATATGGCGGGTTCGCACCATCGGTGGTGGCCGGCGCAACATTAACGCCGAGATCGCCACCAGCCATGCATCGGTCGAGCTGTGAGTATTAACGATGTCCACCGGGTTTGCCCGCAACCAGCGGTGCATGGCCAGCAGACCGCGCAGACTTTTACGCGCGATTGGCAGTGCCGTCACGGGGAGACCGCGTCGCCTGGCTTCATCGTAGATATGCGCTTGCGGTGGGCACAACAGATGCACTCCGTGCCCGCGGCGCAGGAACCCAGCCGCTTCGGAGAGAATCCGGATTTCCTGTCCGCCCCAACCGCAGGATGCCTCAGTGTGAACGATCCGCAGCTTTGGCGAAGAAACTGATTCCGCCACGGATTCACTCACCGCGGTCAACCCGGCCCGTGCCGGGGCCGGCATTGTTCAGCTCACGTCGCACAGCATACAGGTACCCCACGTGGTTCTCGCGCTCCGACCGCTCCACTTGGTAGCCAAGACCTTCCAGGAAGCTGTGCAGCTCATTCCCCCCGCGATGATATTCCAGAACAATCCGATCCGGTTTCAAGTAATCGAGCAGCGTTGTATCCGCCAGCAACTCGTATTCGCAACCCTCGCAATCGAGCTTCAAAATATTGGCGTGCTTGATGCCGTGTGCCTGAAGATAGGGCACGGCCTCCACCAAACGCAATTCCTGCTCTAGCGCGTCGCCGCGCGCGACGGTTTCGGAAGTGGTAGCGCCCGCCGTGCCCGAGGCGTTCACCAGCGTCCGCACGATCGCATCACGCGAGGATAAACCAACCGCATGCGCCACGATCCTGCCACGCAAGTCGTTGAGGGCGATGTTTTCCTGCAGATATGGCTGCAATATCGGCAAGGGCTCGAAGGCATATACCTGGGCCCCGCGCGCCGCAAAGGCGACGCTCGCGCCACCAATATTGGCACCGACGTCGATTACCGTTTGACCACGCAGATCGGTATCCCCCAGACGGTAGACGTCGTCCACGAAAACTTCTTTCAGGATATGTACAGATTTCTCTCTCGGCGCAGCGACTAAGTGGAAGCGGCCGAGCGTGACCCGCAGGAACCCGTCGCGCCACTCGGGCCAGGCCCCGAACAACAGCAGACGACAAGCCGTTGGCAGCATGGTCCAGTAGCGCCGCGGAACAATCAGAACCCGTCCTTCCGAGCGCGTTCGGAACTCGCCGCGACCGATGAACGGAAACCACCAGGTGCGAGCCGTGTCCATCAGCGCTGCACGAAACAACGCGTGTGAACGATAATAAAGTCGCAGAGCCCGGATACCTCGGCGCAGACGCGTATGCTTTGTCATCGGATTAGTTCATAGCGATTGCCAAGTTACCGAACAGCTTGAGAAGCTTTGCACTCATTCATTCGAGGATCATAGGCTCGACCGTGCAGCAAGCCAACGATACCACCATATGCGCGTCGGCTCGCTGTAAAAAATGTGTATAGGCCCTACCTTTTCTGCGCAATGTTTCTTTCAACACGCACCTTCCATTCGCGGGCGGTGGCAGTCATGGTGCGGGCACGGTGCTCATAGGCGTGCTCACGGAACACCCGTTCGTGGGCGCGCTCGGCAATCTCGCGCGCCTGCGGAAAGTTTGTCAAATATTGCCGTATCTTTCCCACGCAATCCTCCATGCTCGAGAAATCGACCCACTCCAGGCCGGGTTCAAAGTCATCCTTGGCATGAACCCGCTCGTCGCTCAGGAGAAACCCTCCACAGGCCGGAACCCCGTAGCAACGCCCGGGCAAGCCCCAGCTCTTCTCTGCACCATTGTCGCTGCTGGCCCCGAAGTTCAGGTTGATTCGGCTGCGCTGGATCAGATCAATCTGCTCCCGAAGCGGCATTTTCTTTCCATGGCGGAACCAGGTCGTCACACCCACGGCCGTGAGGCGTCGTTCCAGCTCCTTGAAAAATTCCGCGCGCAATATGAACCGGGGATTTTTTTTCGCATCCAGAGTACCGACGAAGGAAACATCGTAGCGGTAACTCTGTGGATCACTCAGCTCCTCGAGCGTGCGGCCGGCGAGATTGTAGCGACTGACCCAGGCGGCGTTGGGCAGGTAGCGGGCATCAGGTGAAAAAGTGGACGCGTCCTGAAGACTGTGCGCCATGTAGACATCGAGCACCTTCAGCTTGCGAAACCACCAGAGCTGGCGCAGCTTGACTCCCTTGTTCCACGGCGCATCGCGATTCCATCCAATGAGCGGGATCCGCCGCCGGCGCAAACGCGACTTGAGGCGCAGTGTGTCCCAGGGGCGATTCATAGCTTCATACATGTCAATCAGGCAGCCTTCACAATCCTGCAACTGCTTGTCCGATGGTTTCCACAAATTTTCGTAAACTGTGTAACCACAGCTTTCCAAACCTTCGCGGAAGGGAACGAAGTTACTGTAATTGAGGATGAACTTCATGACTTCGTGACCAGCCTCTGGTAAAGCACAATCAGTTTTTCGCTCATGGCCGCCGGTGTCAGCGGTTCCACCGTCTTTCTCGCGGCCAGGCCCATGCGCCGGCGGATGGCTGGGTCGAGCAAATCTCGCAAAAAAGCCGTTTGTGCCTTCACATCCAGAGAGTCGCTGGCAAAACCGTTCTTTCCATTTTCAATTAACTCGGCCGCGCCGCATTGGTAACTGGTCACAATGGGCAAGCCGCTGGCCATTGCCTCGAGAGCCACGTTGGGAAACGGATCGTAGAGCGAGGGCAAGGTAAGTGCATCGGCAGCACCATAATAAGGTTTGACATCGTCCAGCGCGCCGGTGAAAACAACACGCGGGAACAGGCCAAGACGCTGGGCGTCACGCTGGTGCTTTGCCAGGGTTTTATCCCGCCCCACCACCAGCAGAAAGCAGTTCTCGGGAAGCCCGGACATGGCTCGTAACAGCGCCGGCAAACCCTTGCGCTCGAAACCGGAACCGACGAATAAAAAAACTACGGCATCCGGGGGAATACCATGGCGTGCCCGTATGGCTTCGCGGTGTTCTTTCAGCCCGGGATGATAGGCGTTCGTGTCCACTCCACTGTAAATGATGGGCAGTTTTTCATCCGGCAGCGCGAAGTGCTTCTTGATCTCGTCCCGCACCATGCGCGAATTGCAGATCACCGATTTGAGACGTGGGCTGGTGAACAGGTTTCGTTCCGCCATCTTCACGTAGGCGTGATACGGATTGAGGGCAAGGCCCAGACGAGCGGCCCGTCCGAGGACGCGGGAACGTTGCGCAAGCCATTCACGATGCACACCGTCTCCGGCGCGGTAGATGTCGCAACAGGCAATGCGCTCGTGGGATTGCACCAGGTCGAAGTGCCGGCCCGCCAGCTTGCGGCATACACAGCGCGCGAAGGACCAGTCGCGCCATAACCGACCCAGATAAAACGGTCGGCATGTCAATACTTCAAAGTCTTCTCCACCGTGCCACTCGCGCGTTATCAACGTCAGTCGCAGACTCTTTGCCTTGAGTGCCTCGAGAGCGCGTGCAACGAAGCGCTCGGCACCGCCGTCAGCCGCGTAGCGCTGGCGCACCAGGGCGATCGACAGGGATTTCATAGACCCGGGACAAGCTGCCGGATGGCCTTCATGACCTCATCCACGGAAATATCAGTCAGGCAGTCGCTGATTTTTCCGCCGCCGCAGCCATCCTGCCCGCAGGGGCGACAAGGATGATCGGATATCAGTACACGCGTTGGTACCTGCCACGGGCCCCACTCGAACTCGCCGCTGGGGCCAAATAAAACCACCGTCGGTGTTTGCATCGCGGCGGCGATGTGCATGGGCACGGAGTCCACGCCCACGAAACATTTCGCCTGGGCCGTCAGCGCCGCGAGCTGCTTGAGGTTGAGCTTGCCGGCGAGGTCCACTACCGGCTTCCTCAGGCGCGTGGTGATACGCGCGGCAAATTGGAGCTCGGGCTCGCTGGGTGCAGCCGTGAGTACGATGGATTCGCCCGCCTCTTGCAAAGCGCTGATCAACGCTGCATTTTTTTCAGTCTCCCAGCTCTTGAACATCCAGCGCGAGGTGGGATGGAGCTGGATAAAGCCCTTTGGCGTCAGGCCATGGCGCGCCAACAGATCGCGAACGGAGCGCTCGGCCTCGGCGCCGGGAACCAGCGTAAGCCCGCGTTCATCGGCACGCGGCTGGACACCAATGCGCCGCAGGGCGTCAAGATGCATTTCCACCGTATGACGCCGAGCCGGCGAAGGGTACAGGTGGGTGAAGCTGTTGCGCCACAGTCGGTTGCGCTTGGCACGATAATCGCGCGCCACGCTGTAAGGAGGTTTCAGCAACAGACTGAGTATGGCACCACGCGCATTTTCCGTAAGATGGATGATCAAGTCGTATTGGCGCGCGCGCATCGAACGCAACAAGCGCCACTCGTGCGCCAGGCGCGATGTCCATTCCTGCTGCTTCCAGCCGCGGTCGATGGTGAACACATTCGCGATTGCGGGATGACCGGATAACATCGGCTCGGTGTCGCGATACACCAAGGCATCGATCTCGAGCGACGGGGCATGATTTTTGAGAACGGTGAAAACCGGGGAAGTCAGGAGCACGTCACCCAGGTGGCGGAGCTTGATCACCAGCACGCGGTGCAGGGTGGAGAGATCGACGGCGTCCTTGAGCATCGCCCCAACGATAGCAGATTTTTTTCCGGCTTACCCCTTGAGCGCTGCGAGCACGCGCTCGGGTTTGAGCTGGCGCAGGCAATTGAGATGGCCTAGCGGGCACTCGCGCTCGAAACAAGGACTGCAGGAAAGACCGAGAGAAAGCACGCTGGCCTTCGGCGTCATGGGCGGCGTATGCCGCGGATCGGACGAGCCGTACAGGGCCACCACCGGACGCTCGAGCGCCGCGGCGACGTGCATCAGCCCAGAGTCGTTGGTCACTATCGCCGATGTCAATGACAGCAGGTCGATCGCCTCCGCGAGCGAGGTTTGCCCCCCGAGGTCAAAACAGCGGCCTTGTGTGAGTGTTTGTACGATGGTGGTCTCGGGTCTGTCCTTGTCCGAACCGAACAACCACACTTCCCAGCCCTCGGCCAGTTTCGATTTTGCCACCGCGGCAAAATACTCCGCCGGCCAGCGCTTGGCCGGGCCGTATTCCGCACCGGGACACAGGCCCAGGACCGGTGCAGCCGGGGGTACCCGGTTTAACCGACGCAGCGCATCACGGGCCTTGTCGGCATTCGCGATCAAACGCGGCGACGGGATCTCTGGAAGTTTCTCGCCGGGCGCCAGCGCCAGCGCGACGAACCGGTCCACGGTGCGCGGGAGTTTATTCCGGTCCAACCGGCGCGCATCATTGAGCAGGCCATAACGAAACTCGCCGGTATATCCGGTGCGCACGCGGGCTCGCGCCAAAAACGGCACGAGCGCGGATTTGAGTGAATTGGGCAGAACCATGGCGTGATCGTAATGGCGCGTGCGCAATTCGCGGCCGAGGCGCAGGCGCGCGCTAAGGTCGAGCCGTCCATGCACGAACGGCGCCACCACCGCCTCGTCCACCTCCGGCATGCGCGCGAGCAAAGGATGCGTCCAGGAAGGAGCGAGCACGTCGAGTTGTGAATCAGGATGTCGCTGCTTGATTGTCCTAAACAGGCTTTGCGCCAGCACCATGTCGCCAATCCAGGACGGTCCGACGATCAGGAAACGTTGTGCCATTGTGGCCAGTCGCGTGGCTGATCAGGAAAAAGATTCACAGATATCAATCGCCCATGGCACATCCGGGGATTCTAGGCAGTACGCAAAGCTGGTTCAACCGCCGTCACGCGTACCGTTTCAGATTTTCTCATGACTATCTGGTACGGTTTTTTTTCTCGAATCCCACCCGACCCGACTGATAAATCATGTCTAAAGAGTTAAAGTGCGTCCATGACAGTGACGATCCTGCTGTGGGTACTGGCCGCCGCATTCGTGCTCGTGGGACTTGCAGGCCTGTTTTTCCCGGCCATTCCCGGCGCGGTGCTGGTGTTCGCCGGGCTTGTGGTCGCGGCCTGGGCCGACGATTTCGCATACGCCGGCTGGGGCACGCTGACGGTGCTGGGGGTGCTGGCGCTGCTGACCTACCCGGCCGATTTCCTGGCCAGCGCCTTCGGCGCCAAACGCTACGGCGCTTCGCCGCGCGCCGTGACCGGTGCCGTCATCGGCGCCGTGGTCGGGATATTCTTCGGCCTGGTCGGGGTGTTGCTGGGGCCCTTCCTCGGTGCAGTCATTGGCGAGTTTTCGGCCCAACGCCACCTGGGGCAGGCCGGGCGCGCCGGCTTTGGCGCCACCGTGGGAATCGTGCTGGGAACGGCCGCCAAACTGGCGCTGGCTTTCACCATGCTGGGTATATTTGCCATCGTGCGTTTTTCCCGGGGAACATAGTGTTTCCCGAAAAGTTGAACTAGATCAATAACAGATTAGGCGGATTCGAATATATAAAAGCAGATTCACGATATAGTGCCACAATGACTGCATGATTCCAGAAAAGAGGAACACCATGAACTACTGTTATGCCGGAAAAGAAAATGACCGGGAAAAAGCCTTCAACGCCATCTGGTCGAATGAAATCAATGCCGTGTTCTCCGACGTGGCACGCTATTACGACCGCGCCAACAACTACGCCAGCCTCGGCCTGCTGAACCGGTTGCGCAACCGGTTCATCTCCACCATCGATATCCAGCCCCAACACAAGGTGCTGGACGTGTGCGCCGGTACCAATGTAATCGGGATCAGTCTTTTGAAAAAACAACCGGAACTCGATGTGTACGCGGCAGACCGAAGCATCGCGATGCAGCAGGTCGGCCGGGACCGCGCCCTGCATCATGGTTTTCAAATCAAGTCATTCATCTGCGACGTGCACCACCTGCCGTTCCCGGACAACTATTTCGACGTGGTGACGCTGCAATGGGCGACCCGGCACCTGCGCGTGATCAATGTGTTTTCCGAGATCAACCGGGTGCTCAAGCCTGGCGGTCATTTCTACCACTGCGACATGCTGCGACCGGCCAATAAGCTGGTGGAGCAGGCCTACTACATATATTTGAAGCTCCTCATGGGTGTTATCCCCAGGCTCTTTCGCAGCGGACCGGCGTCGCTGAAATGCCGCGATTACTTCATCCAGGCCATCCGCCTGTTTTACTCGACGGAAGAGTTGTCTGCCCTGCTCGCGGAGCTGGGATTCAAAAATGTCATCGGGAATTCGGTGCTGGGCGGGACGGTGGGATTCCACAAGGCACTCAAGCCGTTGACTGACGTCGCCTAGCCCCCGGCCAGCCATCGGATTCTTTTATTATTCCTTGAGCACGTACACCGCCCCGCAATAGGGGCAGCGCTCCTGGCCGCTGTCCTCGATCGGCAGGTAAACCCGCGGATGCGAGTTCCAAAGAGACATGCCCGGCATCGGGCAGGACAGCGGCAGGTCGGCGCGCGTGACCTCGTAGCGGTTCTGCGCGTTGGGTTCAATCAGGTTTTCTTCTTTCATGCTGGCTGCCACGACAATCTCTCTCACGTCACCGGCGTCAGCCATTCGACATGCTGGTGGCTACGTCCGTGCACCACGTCGAAATAAAGCGCCTGGAGTTTCTCGGTCACCGGTCCACGCCGGCCGGTACCGATGGCGCGTCCGTCGAGCTCGCGGATTGGCGTCACTTCCGCCGCGGTACCGGTGAAGAAAGCTTCATCAGCGATATACACCTCGTCGCGCGTGATGCGCTTCTCGACCACCTTGATGCCGAGCTCGGTGGCGAGCTGCACCACGGTCGCGCGCGTGATGCCGTCGAGCGCCGAGGTGAGGTCGGGCGTGTAGATCACGCCGTCGCGCACGATGAACAGGTTCTCGCCGCTGCCCTCGGAGACATAGCCCTCGGTGTCGAGCAGCAGCGCCTCGTCGCAGCCGGCCGAGAGCGCCTCGCGCAGCGCCAGCATCGAGTTCATGTAATTGCCGTTGGCCTTGGCGCGGCACATGTTGATGTTCACGTGGTGCCGGTTGAGCGAGGCGGTGCGCACCTTGATGCCGTTCTTCTGCCCGTCCTCGCCAAGGTAGGCGCCCCAGGACCAGGCGGCGACGATCACGTGCACCTTGAGCCCCTCGGCGCGCAGGCCCATGCCCTCGCTGCCATAGAAGCACATGGGGCGGATATAGGCGGATTCGAGTTTGTTTTCGCGCACCGCCGCGATCGTGGCGGCGTTGATCGCCTTCTTGTCGTAAGGAATATTCATGCCGAGGATATGCGCTGAGCGGAACAGCCGGTCGGTGTGCGAGGCCAAGCGGAAGATCGCCGTGCCCTTGGTGGTTTTGTACGCCCGCACGCCTTCGAACACACCCATGCCGTAATGCAGCGTGTGGGTCAACACGTGTGTGGTGGCCTCGCGCCACGGCACCAGCTTGCCGTCGTACCAGATGAGGCCGTCACGATCCGCCATCGACATCGTTCAATACTCCCCTTCAATCATTAAAGGTTTCATCCCACAGGCGCCTCACACGTTCCGGCCACTCACCGAGTTCCGCGGGATCGGCCAGCGAGCCGCGCTCCATCAGCTTGAGGCGATGCTCCACGGAAAGGTAGCGGCGGTAAGCCTCCGAAAGCCACCGTGCCCGCGCCGGTTCCAGCAGGCCCTCCGCCTCGAGGGCTTCCAGGATTTGGATGTTCTCCGTGTGGCGGGTGAGCCCGGGATGATCGTGTGCCCACCGCAAGACCCAGTATTGCACCATAAATTCGATATCGACGATACCACCCGGGTCGTGCTTGATATCGGCCTGGGTCGCGCCGTGATTCACTTTTTCCGCCGCCATCTTCTCCCGCATCTCCCGCACATCCATCTTAAGCTTATTGGGATCACGCGGCTGGCACAGGATTTCCTTTCTGATTTCGGCGAAGCCCTGCCGCAGGCGGGGATTGCCGGCCACCGGCCGGGCGCGCACCAACGCCTGATGCTCCCAGGTCCAGGCATGGTCGCGCTGATATTCCAGGAACGCATCCAGGCTCGAGACCAACGGACCGCTTTTGCCGCTCGGTCGCAGGCGCATGTCGACTTCGTACAGGATACCGCCCGGCGTACGCGTCGTCAGGATGTGAATCAGTCGCTGGCCGAGACGGGCAAAGTACGCCTCGTTCGGCAGCGAACGCGGTCCACGGGTCGCACCTTCAGTACAGCCTTCGTAAAGATAAATCATGTCTAAGTCGGAGCCGTAACCCAGCTCACGACTCCCCAGCTTGCCGTAACCGATGACGGCAAAACCGGGAGACGTCTCGCCATCTGGACAGCGCGGTGCCCCGTGCTTGCGCTCGAGATCGCGGTTTGCCAGCTCGAGCGCCGCTGCCACTACACACTCCGCGACCATCGCGAGCGCCGCACCAGTCTGCTCCGGGGCCAGTCCCGAACCAACATCTGTAGCGCCTCCGTCCCGAGGCGAAGCTCTTTCGGACGGAGGCGCAGGGCTGATAGAACTAGAAGTACCACGAGGTGCCTGACGACCATCGCGAGCGACAGTTATATCCCGGGCTAGGTCAGCCGCTGCCACGCGCAACACATGGCCGTGGCGAAATTCCCGCAATACTTCCATCTGCAGTTCCAGGTCTTCCTCGGGAATATGCGCCAGGCGTTGGCGCAGTTCATCCTGCAATGTCTCCGGTGTTGGCAACTCATGCAGGACAGGGTCGAGCAGTTCGTCGAGCAGGATCGGATGCTGTGCGATCCAGTTCGCGATCCATGGGCTCGCCCCGCCGAGCCGCACCAGCTGAGTCAACACGCGGGGGTTTTCCGCCATCAGCGAAAAATAAACGGTACGCCGGCCGATGGCCTCGAGCAGATGCACCAGCCGTTGCAAGGTCGTCAGGGGGTCATCGCTCTTCCCGGCCGCTTCCAGCACCAGCGGCAGCACCCGGTCCATGCGCGCGCGGGCACCGGTGGAAAACGCCTTGTACATTGGCCCCTCGCGCAGGGCGTTCACCAGATTCAATGCCTCGTCCGACCGGGCATAACCGCTGTCGCGCAGGATTTGCTTTGCGTTCTCGGCCTCGGCGGCTCCCAGCCATACCGCCGCGAGCGGATCGGGTTCACGTTTGCCGGCCGCCTCCTCCCCGGTGTGGAACAGTTGCGCGAAATGCCCGTGCACCTTCCCGCGTTGGCGCTCCAGTTCATCCATCAGCGCCGGCACATCATCGAATCCGGCGGCAAAGGCCAGCCGCTGCTGCGTTATTTCATCGGTGGGAAGTTGTTGGGTTTGCTGATCGGCCATCATTTGCAGACGATGTTCGATATTGCGCAAGAACACATAAGCCTGCGTCAGTTCGTCCGCTGCCGGGGGTGCGATGCAGCCCGCCGCCACCATGTGCGGCAACACCTTCAGCAGGCGCCGCTCCTGCAACTGTGGTTCACGGCCCCCGCGGATCAGCTGCTGCGTCTGAACGATGAATTCTATTTCCCGGATACCGCCACGCCCGAGCTTAATGTTGCCCTGCATCCCTTTGCGCGCCATTTCGCGCTCGATCATGCCCTTCATGTCGCGTATCGACTCGATCGTTCCGTAATCAAGATACTTGCGATACACGAAGGGCTTCAGCGTCTGAAGCAGTTCTTCGCCGGCCTTTCGGTCGCCGGCAATCACCCGCGCCTTGATAAAAGCGTAACGCTCCCACTCGCGTCCATGTGTCTGGTAGTAATGCTCCATGGCGGCGAAGGAAAGCGCCAGTGGCCCACTGGCCCCGTTCGGACGCAGGCGCATGTCCACTCGGAACACAAATCCGTCGGCGGTGTTCTCGTTCAGCGTATTGATCAGCGACTGGCCGAGGCGGAGGAAAAACTCGTGGTTGCTTAGCGCCACGGCACCCTTTGTCTCGCCCTCTTCCGGGTAAGCGAAAATGAGATCTACGTCGGAGGAAAAATTTAGTTCCTCCCCACCGAGCTTGCCCAGGGCCAGCACCACCAGCTTCTGGGGTTTGCCGCTGTGCTCACCGCGCGGCTCGCCACTATTCGCGCACGCCCAGACATGCAATTTCTCCAGCGCTTCATGCACGCAGGCATCAGCGAACTCGGAGAGCGTCGCGAGGGTCTCCTTCAGATCGGCCCAGCCGGCGAGATCGCGCCAGGCGATGCGAACCAGCTCGCGCTGGCGCAACCGGCGCAGACCGGTTTTAAGCGACAACTCGTCCTTGGCTCCCTCCAGCAATCGTGCGACACGTATCGCCAGCTCACCGGTTGGATAGGGACGCAGGAGATCGCCGGATGCAATCAAGTCAGTCAACAGATTTGGTTGCTGTATGCAGCGGCGTGCGACGAATTCGCTCGCGGCAAAAACGCGCGGCAGGGACTCAAACCACTTTTTCGCCGGCAGCGCCGCCACGTGCGGCGCGAGTTCTTGCCAGTAAGCGGAGACCTGCCCGTGCAACGGCACAGGAATCGCGGCAAGTGCCGCATTGATCAAACGGTAAGAGGGATCAGACATGCCGACATGATACCAAAGGGGCGCGGTTTACTCGCCGCGCCCGCGAACAACAATAGCTAGCCTTTTTTGCTTCTCGACTCCGTCACCGCAGTTTTCTCCACCGGCAGTCCCGCTTCGCGCCATTCCGGAAAACCGTCCTCCAGCCGGCGCGCTTGAAACCCCTTTTCGCGCAGTTGGGCCACGGCCTCGAAGGCCAACACGCAGTGAGGTCCGCGGCAGTAAGCGACAATTTCCTGGTCCTGCGGCAAATCCTTGAGCCGCTTCCCCAATTCTTTCAACGGAACGTTCACCGCGCCCGGAACATGGCCGCAGGCATACTCCTCCGGCGGGCGGACATCGAGAACCGTCACGATCCCCTGACGTGCGCGTTCAAGCAGTTCCTGTCTTGGGATTGGTTCAAGTTCATCCTTGACGGTAAGGTAGGCGCGCACCAGGCGATCCACGTCGGCCAAGTGCGATTCGGCGAGCTTGCGCATGCTGGCGAGCAGCCGGACGATTTCGTCGTCGGCCAGACTGTAATAAACATACAGGCCGTTCTTGCGCGCTTTCACCAGTCCGCTTTGGCGCATGACCTGCAGATGTTGTGAAGTATTCGCGACAGAAAGTCCGGTGAGATTGGCTAGCGCCTCGACCGTGCGTTCGCCCTGCGCCAGGTACTCGAGCAGCTCAAGCCGGTGGCCGTGACAAACCACCTTCCCGATGCGCGCGACCTGACTGTAAATCTGCTGTTTCAGGTTCTGGCTTGACATATTCGAGCCCTTTAATCTATTATTCAATTGAATTATTGAATAATAGCATAGACACATATAAATACAAGAAGTTACACGGGTGTGCAGGACAGTACCTGTTATAGAACCGCAGCTGAAAAAAAACGAAAAGGCGACACGACTGACGGCGTTCTTCGACGTGCTGGCCAGCGTGGCTGTCACCATCGTCCTCCGGAACGCGCTGTACAAGGACGACAACTAAGGAGGGAACTCATGGACTCCAAGACGATCGTGATTCTCGGCGCTGGTATCGGCGGCATCGTTGCCGCGAGTCTGCTGCGCAAGGCATTGCCGCGCACACATAGTGTCGTGCTGGTAGAGCGCGAGGAGCGCCATATATTTTCGCCTTCCTTGCTCTGGCTCATGACCGGCGAGCGCACGCCGGAGCGCATCTCACGTCCGCTCGAAGCGCTCCGAAAACGGGGAATTAAACTGATCCGGGGAAACATCGAGAGCATCGATCCCCAGGCGCGTGCGGTCATGGTGAATGGAAACGAATTGACTGGCGACTTTCTCGTCATCGCGCTGGGCGCGGAGCTGGCGCCGGAATCCGTGCCCGGTCTGGCGCCGGCGGGGCATAATTTCTACACCCTCGGGGGCGCGGAATCGCTGCGCGAGTCGCGCATTAATTTCCGCGCGGGACGTCTGGTGGTTCTGGTCAGCGGCATGCCCTTCAAATGCCCGGCGGCGCCGTATGAAGCAGCCATGCTGCTGGAAGCCGACCTGCGCCGGCGTGGTGTGCGCGATCACACCACCGTCGACCTTTACTCACCCGAACCCGGACCCATGGGCGTGGCCGGTCCAGAGGTTTCCGCCATGGTGCGGCAGATGGTCGAAAGCAAGGGCATCGCTTTTCATCCCGAACATGCCGTCAATAAAGTCGATCCATCGGCACGGCGAATTTACTTCACCAACAACACCACGGCGGATTACGATTTGCTGGCCTTTGTCCCGCCACATCGCGCACCGAAGGCGGTGCGCGACACCGGCCTATGTGGCGAAAGCGGATGGGTGTCGGTGGATCGCGGCACTCTCGAAACGAAATATCCTGGCGTCTACGCCATCGGCGATATCACCGGCATCTCGCTCGCCATCGGCAAGCCCTTGCCCAAGGCCGGCGTATTCGCCCACGAGGAAGCCGAGGTCGTCGCTCATAACATCGCCCGCGCCATCACCGGCCAAGGCGAGGCGCGAACCTTCCAGGGACACGGCGAATGCTTCATTGAATTCGGTGACGGCCGTGCGGGTTTCGGCAGCGGAAATTTCTACGCCGAGCCGAAACCCCAGGTCGCGATTTATCCTCCAAGCCGGCTGCGGCACCTCGGCAAGGTGGTTTATGAGAAGTACTGGTTGTTCAAATGGTTCTAACAAGGGAGGTTCCATTATGAAACTCGGGATGGTCGTATACACACCGGAAGCAGAAACCGTATCGAACGTCCTGCGCCTGGGCCTGTTCGCCTTGAAGCAAGGAGACAGCGTCAAGCTGTTCCTGCTGGCGCGCGGCGTGGAATGTGAAAAACTCGATACCGAACAGTTCCAGATTACCGCGCAGATGCGGGAATTTCTCAATCTCGGCGGCGATATTCTGGCCTGCGGGACCTGTCTCAAGCTGCGCCAGACGGAAGGCTCGGAACTTTGTCCGGTCTCGACCATGAAAGACCTGTACGAAATCGTGCGCGACAGCGATCGGGTGATCACCTTTTAGAATGCGGTTAAAATCACTGTGACTGAGGCCACAGGCACGATGCCAAGTTTGACAACCTTGGGCCCGGGCGAGTATGAGGCGTGGTACCAAACCGCGTGTGGCCGAAACAATGCTCCCCGGCGTGTTGTCGTGGGGTGGGTTCCTTGCGGTACGCTTGCGCAAACCGGACCAATAAAGAGCGCTCGGATAATCAGCCGCACCGGGAACAGAGAGGAAATATGACCAGCTACACAGACAAGCTCGAAAGCGTTCAGGATTATTATGGACATGTGCTCAAGACCAATCGCGATCTCAAAATCGGCGCCTGCTGCACGGGAGATTCGTTCGCATTGCCGGTGCGGGAGATTCTCAAGGACATCCACCCCGATGTCTTAGCCAAATTCTACGGCTGCGGCTCACCGATTCCACCCGGATTGACCGGCAAAACGGTGCTCGACCTGGGATCGGGTTCGGGGCGGGATTGTTTTATTCTCTCGAAACTTGTCGGCCCTAACGGGCGTGTGATCGGCGTGGACATGACGCCGGAACAGCTTGTTACCGCGCGTAGTCACATGAACTATCACACGGAAAAATTCGGCTATGCAAAACCCAACATTGAATTTCGATCGGGCTACATCGAAGACCTGAAAAGTCTCGGCATTGAAAACGACTCGGTCGACGTGGTGGTTTCCAACTGCGTCATCAATCTCTCGCCGGACAAGGAATGCGTGTTTGCGGAAATCTTCCGCGTACTCAAGCCGGGCGGGGAGCTGTACTTCTCCGACGTGTTAGCGGACCGCAGGGTCCCGAAACATCTGGCCGAAGACCCGGTGTTGCTGGGTGAGTGTCTCGGCGGCGCACTCTATATCGAGGATTTCCGGCGCCTGCTTGCCCGGGTTGGATGCTTCGATTATCGAGTCGTGAGCAATTCGAAACTTGCGCTCACTGATCCTGCGATCGAGCAAAAGGCGGGCATGATCGGCTTTTATTCAATCACGGTACGCGCCTTCAAACTCGACCTTGAGGATCGCTGCGAGGACTACGGACAGGTGGCGTATTACCTCGGCACCCTCCCGGAACAGCCGCATCGTTTTATGCTGGACGATCATCATGTGTTCGAGACTGGCAGGCCGCAGCCGGTTTGTGGCAACACTGCCGCCATGCTGGGTCGCACGCGTTATGCGCCACATTTCAATATCGTTGGTGATACCCGCATCCATTATGGCCTGTTCGACTGCGGGCCCAAGGGCGCCGACCGTGGCCCGGAAAACGATGCGTCACCCAGCGGGACTTGCTGCTGAACAAAACGCATTCGGAGCCAGGGAACCCATACGTGAAAGCGATAATCCCCCGAAAGGTCGAGGAGTATTGCCTGCGTCACAGTACTCCGCGTAACAAACTCCTGCGCGAGCTGGAAAAATATACCCAACGACACTGCGAATCTCCACAAATGCTGATCGGGCCGCACGAAGGGGCGCTGTTGGCTTTTCTCGTGCGCCTGACTGGCGCACGGCGCGTGCTTGAGATCGGCACCTTCACCGGCTATTCCGCCCTGTGCATGGCCGAAGCGTTGCCCAAGAACGGGCAGCTCGTCACCTGCGAGATCAACCCCGAACGTGCCGAGATTGCCCGCTCTTTTATCAAACGCAGTCCCCACGGGCACAAAATCAAGCTCTTATTAGGCCCGGCACTCGAATCGGTAACCAAACTGCCGCGCGCGACGAAATTCGATTTCGTTTTCATTGATGCGGATAAAGAGAATTACGTAAATTACTACGAAACGGTTTTGCCGCGATTGAAACCTGGCGGCGTGATCGCGGCCGACAATGTTTTATGGTCGGGTCGGGTGCTGGCGCCGAAGAAAGAATCCGACCGTGCCGTGGTCAAGTTCAACAAGCACGTGCGCCGCGACACGCGCGTCGAGTGCGTGATGCTGCCGGTGCGCGACGGTGTGTATCTCGTTCGCAAACGGTGAACATCTGAAAAGCCATTGCCCGCCCCGGTGGCGAGCGATGGCGATGATCTTCTCGTCGAGCATGCCGGTAAGTCGTCGTGTCGCTGCGCGGTCGGACACGCTGCTGCCGTGCGGCATGTGACCCGCTACAATGGCGCCAGTCCCGGGAGCCGCCTATGCCGAGTTCGCAACTTCCTCGCTCTCCACCGCCGCTGCAGCGTTGGCTCACACACCTGGTGAGCGTCGAGGCCGGCGAGTGGCGCGCGCTGTGCTGGTCGTTCGCCTATTTCTTCGCCTTGCTGTGCGGCTATTACATTTTACGCCCGGTGCGCGATGCCATGGGCATTGCCGGAGGCGTGCAGCAGTTGCAGTGGCTCTTCACCGCCACGTTTGTCGCCATGCTCGCAGCCATGCCGCTCTATGGTTGGGTGACCTCGCGCTTCCCACGCCGGCGTTTCCTGCCCTACGTCTATTATTTTTTCATTGCCAACTTGTTGTTGTTTCATGCGCTGTTCGAGGCGGGCGACCCCGGCGCCTGGGTGGCGCGTGCGTTTTTCATTTGGGCAAGCGTCTACAACCTGTTCGTGGTGTCGGTGTTCTGGAGTTTCATGGCCGATCTGTACAGCAACCCGCAAGCACGGCGGCTGTTCGGTTTCATCGCCGCCGGCGGCACGACCGGCGCGCTCGCCGGTCCGGCGCTGACCGCGGTGCTGGCCGTGCCGCTCGGCACCAACAACCTGCTGCTGGTTTCGGCGGCATTTCTGGCGGTGGCGGTACTCTGCATTCACCGGCTGATCGCATGGCGCAAGCAGGTGCCCGCCGCGCAATCTGAGCAGGCGGCGAGCGAGGAGCGGGCGATGGGTGGAGGGATCCTCGCTGGCATTCGACTCGCGGCACGCTCGCCCTATTTGCTTGGCATTTGCCTGTTGATGCTGCTGTTTACGACACTCTCGACTTTTATTTACTTCCAGCAGGCGCAGATCGTGCGCGACAGTTTCGTGAGTTCCGCCGAGCGCACGGCCGTGTTTGCGGCCATCGATCTCGCGGTAAATTCACTGACTATCTTGCTGCAGGTATTCCTCACCGCCCGCATCGTGCGCGTGCTTGGTGTGGGCGGGACGCTCGCGCTGATTCCGCTACTGCTGGCGGCGGGCTTTACTGCGCTCGGCATGGCGCCGGTACTGGCGGTGCTTGTCGTGGTGCAGGTATTGCGCCGCGCCGGTGAATACGCCATTACGCGCCCGGCGCGCGAGATGCTGTATGTGGTGCTCGCACGCGAGGAAAAATACAAGGCCAAGAATTTTATCGACACGGTGGTCTACCGCGGTGGCGATGCGGTGAGTGCCTGGGCGTATGCCGGCCTGCGTGCACTTGGCCTCGGTCTTGGCGCCATCGCCTTCATTGCCGTACCGCTCGCGCTCGCCTGGGCGTGGGTGGCCTTTAAGATTGGCCGGCGCCAGGAGGCTCTGGCCGCCCGTCCATAGCGCGCCGATCGCGGCGCAAGCGAGGAAACCATGAACGACCAGATTGATCGAGTGTCCCGACGGTTGTTTCTCAAGGCAACTCTGGCCGCAGCGGCGCTGCCGCTGCTACCTGCCGGCGCGCGCGCGGCGGCCGAGGTCATCACCAAGCCGATCCCCTCGAGTGGCAAGCGCTTGCCGGTCATTGGCATGGGCACATCACGGACCTTCGATGTGCGGCTGGATGGAGAACAGCGAGGTGCGCTAAGCGAGGTACTGCAAGCCTTCTTCGACCAGGGCGGCACATTGATCGATTCGTCGCCCATGTATGGAGCAGCAGAGCAGGTGATCGGTGAGTTGCTCAAGACCACCCGGCGCAGCGCGTTGTTTGCCGCCACCAAAGTCTGGATCGATGGCCGGCAGGCCGGTATCGAGCAGATGGAGAACTCACGCGCGCTCTGGGGCATTCCCCGCTTCGATCTCATGCAGATCCACAACCTGCGCGACTGGCAGGTGCACATCGAGACACTGAAAGCGTGGAAGACGCAGGGCAAGATTCGCTACATCGGCATCACCACCTCGCATGGGCGTGAGCACGACGAGCTGGAGCGTGCGTTGAAAAAGGAGCGTTTTGATTTCGTGCAGCTTACCTACAACCTCGAGGAACGCGAGGCGGAGAAGCAACTGCTGCCGCTTGCGGCCGAGCGCGGCGTGGCGGTGCTGGTCAACCGGCCGTTCCAGCGCGGCGGCCTGTTCGGCAAGGTTCAGGGTAAACCGCTGCCGGAATGGGCGAAGGAATTCGACTGTGCCAGCTGGGGACAGTTCTTCTTGAAATTCGCCGTCTCGCACCCGGCCGTCACCTGCGCGATTCCCGCGACCAGCAAGGTCAAGCACATGCTCGACAATATGGGCGCAGGCCAAGGCCGGCTGCCCGAAGCGACGATGCGTGAGCGCATGATTGGCTACATCGCGGGTTTGTAATTAGCCTTGGGAGTCTCTCGACTGCGGTCGTAGCACCAATCGCGCCGCCGCAGGCGGAGATAATCGGGGCTTCCACCCGGCGGCGCTATTCCACCGCCTTGAACGACCATCCTTCCTGGTATTGATTCCGAACGTTGTGCGCGCAACCTCCCTTGCGGTTTAGGCTGAGGTCCGTCACATCGGCGTACTGCGGATAAAACTCCTTCAGGGCGCAAGGATCCCCTTGATTCATGGCATGACCCCCGGAAAAGTACGTCTCCACCCATTGGGCATCCCCACGGCGGCAGGCTCTCGTTTGCTCGGCGTCGCCGACGAGGTTTATCAGGAATTCATATTTTTTGTCGTCAAATACCTTGAGCCGGCCTTCCACCGGAACGTTGGAGAATTCCGCGGGCGTGCCACAGCCTTTGCGACTAATGCGCAAGGCGGCGGTGCCGCTACCTGTATACTCGCGCCAGGCTCCTTCCTCGTAGTAGTCGTCGAATTCCCAGCGGATATTGCCCGTCAGATTTGTCGTATATTCCGAAAACACACTCACATCGGACATAGAGAACGTGCCGGTGTAGGTTTTGACCTCGTCCAGAATCGTGATGCGGGACAGCAGTGTCTGCTTTGCCTTGGGGTAGTTTTTTCCACCGGTAGTCAGTGGGTATTTGAACGTCACCGCCACCGTCGCCTGGTTCGGCTTCGGCCTGGACGCCGGCGCGTGATAGGTGGCGCCTTTATTGTCCCCACTTACGCGGCCCTGGCCGTCGATCACCCGCCACTGCACTTCAAGTGGCACCAGCGGCGCCAGCTCATCCCCATAGCCCTCATCACCTTCGCATACCAGCTTCATCACCGGCAATGGCGCCAGATCATCGTCAGGGATTTCCTCTCCGCGATATTTTTCTCTCAAAGGCGCCAGTTCATCGTCCGATACGTTTTCCCCATAGTACTTCCCCCTCGGTTTGTCGCTGGATTGACCTTTTGGATTCGTTCTTGAAGCGCTGGATTTCACAATGCAGTAAACAAGGTCCAGCTTTGCCGTTGCGCCCACTTTTACGACTGCGGAAGCTGGCATCAGATGATAACCGTCCACCAGCTCGCCGGCACCGCCGGCGGCCAGGCTGAACAGCCACATCACGGACCCAACAAGCCATTTCTGTTTCTTTATAGACATGGCTTTCGTCTCCCCCGTTACGCAACCACCGCAGCGAACAGATTCATAACGATGGTACTTTCGGCTAAAGCCCGAGTTCTTTTTCGAGCGACTTCTGGTCCTTCTTGAATTTGTCTTGGCGCTTCACTTCGGCCTTTTCCTTTTCCGCCTCGTGGGCTTCCTCCAGTTTCGCGGCCTTGTCGCCGAGACCGGCAAGGTTGTAATAGTCGGCGGCGATCTTTTTCTCGCCCTTCTTTAGGTGGGCATCTCCCAGGCGGCGCGCCTTGTCCCTGACCTTCTGGACGTTCCCTTCCTTGCGATTGTTCGGGAACTCGTAATAAGAGATCGCGAGCTCAAGCGATTTCCGGGAGTCATCAGCAAGCAAGGTATCCCCGCGCTTTTCCGCCCGATCATTTGCCCGCTTCTCCTGCCCGAACAGGCCAAGCCAGTCTCTCGCCTTTTTCAGCTCGGCAAGGGAATCGCTCTTCGCGGTCATGGACGTCTTGCGCGCGTTGAATATCTTGTCTTCGTCAGACAGAAATTTTTCTCCGTTTTTTGTCGCTATGGCTTGAAGTTTGTCGAGATGGCCGGCAATCGCCTTAAGACGGGGATCACGCTCGGTCATCATTGGCCCAAACTGGTGAGGGGAATAGCCTCTGCGCGCAATGGCATCGTGGTCGTTCGGATTGATCTTTCTCAGTTCGTTCATATCCAAGCGATTCAGGTGCTCCCGCGTTTCGCGAAAACGATAAACTGCCTTTGACATGGCCTGGAAATCATCCGGCCTGGCTGTCGCCATCTTCATCTCCACCCGGTCGGCGGCGATTCCGTAGTAGTACTCGCTAAAGTACTTGTGGGCCTCGGCGAATTTTCCCTTGCTCTCGGCTTGCTCGCCCAGCTTTAGGCTCGTCTTCCTGAGCATCGCCCAGCGTGTGGCGCTGAAGCGATCGATTTCCTGCTCGTTCTTGCTCATGCAGGAGGCATTGAACTCTCTTGCGGCATCGAAGGCCTCTTTCGTTCGCCCGGCCTTGTCATGGGCCAGCATGTCTGCGTAATTTTTCTTCGCGGCATTCTTGATGTTCAAGTACTTGGGATCGTGACAGTCTATCCCCTCGCCGTCGGCAAAAACCGGCGTGGCCATGCCGGCGAGCAAGAGCGTCACGAAAAAGATTTTCGCTGTAGTGGTCATGTTGGTTTCCCCTATTTCAGAAGATCAATGGCGTCTTTGAGGCCGAATCCGCTCTTGCTCTTGTTTTTGCTCTCGGGCGCCGGCTTGTCATCGCCCTTGCCGTGCCCACCCATCATCATCTTGCCGAGCCCGCCCATGCCCATGTCCATCTTGGTGAAATCGGCCGGGATCTCGAACATGGCGGGATTCTGCCTGCCAACCTTGAGGTTATTGAGCTCGATCTTGAATCGTTCCTTGCTGTTCTTGTCCACGGCGATGGCATCGAGTTTGACGACGATGTTTTCCTTCGTTCTCCACCCGAATCCGCCCAGCTTGTCGCCCTTGGGACCGGTCATGATCATCTTGCTCTTGGTGGTTTTCACGCCATTGACCGTCTCCGGCCCGACCGTGGACGTTTCGATCTTGTAGCCGCTCATATCGTCCTTGCGGCCCTCTTTGGGCATCTTCATCTCCATGTACGTCTTGTCTTCGGGCATCAGCATCCATATGACCTTCTTGTCGTGGCGCATGATCATGATCATCTTCTCGCCATCCTGGACAAATTCGCGCCGTTCCTTGCCGGGGGCGGAATAAACGGCTCCCTCCATCACCCCTTCGGCTGATTCCATGTACGAATCGGCCGAGTACTCGACATTGGTGGACTGCATCGCCAACGCCGGCGCCGTCAATGCGCAACCTGCCACGATCAGCCATTTGTTCATTTTCATTGAGATGATCTCCTGACTTGTTAACGTTGAACGCCGCGCCCCGAAAACCGTTGCACACCGGGGCATATGAGACTGCCGGAACCGGATCAGCCTAGAGGAGGAATCTCTCCTAGGGCAAGGGCTATACCATCCTGTGAAACAAAAAAGAAAGGCCCCGTTGCCGGGGCCTTCCGTGACAGCATTAACCGAGTGGAATGGTCGATTACATGTCCATGCCGCCCATGCCACCCATCCCGCCCATGCCACCCATGCCACCGCCAGCCGGAGATTCATCCTTCGGCATTTCGGCGACCATGGCCTCGGTCGTGATCATGAGACCGGCGACGGAAGCCGCGTTCTGCAACGCGATGCGCTCCACCTTGGTCGGGTCGAGGATGCCCATCTTGAACATGTCTCCGTACTCGCCGGTCTGGGCGTTATAGCCGTAGTTGACTTCCTTGGACTCGGCAACCTTATGGTATACGACCGAGCCTTCGATGCCGGCAT
>Ga0224512_10000773_pt1 | contig 32931 bp, 34 predicted proteins | sample SF_May12_sed_USG_4_FD_169103 | JGI IMG/M metagenome (GOLD analysis project Ga0224512, IMG submission 169103) | Sediment microbial communities from San Francisco Bay, California, United States - SF_May12_sed_USGS_13 | ecosystem: Environmental > Aquatic > Marine > Sediment | place: USA... | reverse complement strand
GACGATATCGAGGCCGTCGAGTACCCCCACGGTCTCGGTCACGATCAGGTCGCATTTTTTGCGATTGGTAATATCGCCAGCGACGAAAATAATGCTGCCCCTGGCGGCCTTGCAGCGGGCCATGACGCTCCGCGCACGTTCCTGGTTGCGGCCCGTGATAACGACCCGGGCGCCGGCCCTGACGAAAGCCGTCGCGGTGGCGGCGCCTACGCCCGAGGTTCCGCCCGTGACCAGCACACGTTTACCGTGGAAATCGAAACTTACGCAGGCCGTGGACACGAGACTATCCCGCCATCGCGCCGGTGATCGCCTTGAGCTCGAGAAACTCCTCGAGCCCCCACCTGCCTTTTTCGCGTCCGTTACCGGACTGCTTATAGCCGCCAAAAGGTGTATCGGCGCCGCCACCGGCGTAGTTGATCGCGACCTGGCCGGCCCGCAGACGCCGGGCGACCGCCTTGGCACGCTCCATTTCGGTCGAACAGACATAAGCAGAAAGACCGTAATCGGTATCGTTGGCGATCTCGACCGCCTCCTCCTCGCTGTCGTACCCGATGATCACGAGCACCGGCCCGAAGATTTCCTCGCGCGCGATCGTCATGCTGTTGTCGACGTTGGCGAACACGGTTGGTTTGACGTAATAACCCTTCGGCAGGTGCTCCGGCCGACCGGTGCCGCCGGTGACCAGGGTCGCACCCTCGTCTATACCCTGCTGTATCAGCGCCTGGATCTTGTCGAACTGGTTCCTGTTGACGACCGGACCGATATGGTCTCCGTGCTTCGCCGGATCGTCGACAGCGATGCTTTCGGCGGCGGCTTTCGCCGCCTCGACCGCCTGGTCCAGCATCGAGTTGGGCACCAGCATACGCGTCGGCGCGTTACAGGACTGGCCGCTGTTGCCCATCATATAGTGCACGCCCTCGGTTACCGCGGCGACGATATCGGTGTCCTTGAGGATGATATTGGGCGACTTGCCGCCAAGCTCCTGGCTGACACGCTTGACCGTGTCGGCGGCTGCTCTGGCCACCGCGATGCCGCCGCGGGTCGAACCGGTAAAAGACATCATATCGATACCCGGATGTCGCGACATCGCTTCGCCGACTACCGGGCCGTAGCCGTTGACGAGGTTGAATACGCCCGCAGGTACACCCGCCTGGTGCAGCATCTCGGCGAAAATCATCGCGTCCAGCGGCGATTCCTCGCTCGGTTTCAGCAACATCGTGCAACCGGCGGCAAGCGCCGGAATGACCTTGACTGCAACCTGGTTCATCGGCCAGTTCCACGGCGTGATCATGCCGCAGACACCGATCGGTTCGTAGCGCAGTATCATGTCTTCCTCGATACTTTCGAACCTGAAGTTAAGCAACGCCTTGATCGCACTCTTGATATGCCCGGCGCCAAGCTTGGCCTGCGAACCGCGCGCTAGATCAACCGGCGCCCCCATTTCATCGGAAATCGCCTGCGCGATATCGTCGAAATAATCCTTGTACAGAACTCGGATTTTTTCGAGCAGTTCGAGCCTTTGCTGGACGCTCCACTCCGAGTAACTGGTAAACGCCCGGCGCGCCGCGTCCACGGCACGGTCGACATCTTCGGCGCTGCCCGCGCTAATCCGGGTAAAGGCTTCTTCGGTTGCAGGATTGATAACATCGATCGTTGCCGGCGTCAGCGGGTCGACCCATGCGCCGTCGATAAAAAACTTGAGGTGATCCATCATTTATCACTTTCCTGGACTAGCAAGAGATATTACGAATGTGAAATGTGCCGTGAAGCGCCCTGTTGTGCAAGTGAATTTTCAGAAGTCCCGCAACAACCGCGTTGTTTCCGGATCGAGAAAGCCGTCAACCGTGGCATCGGTTTCGAGTTGCAGGGCGGTCTCGATCGACTGCGTCGCGACCCGGTTCAGGACTCTTTTCATCGCTCGCGACGACGATGTCGGCAGGTTCGCGAGCCGAACCGCCAACGCACGGGCCTCGTCCTGCAAACCGTCATCGTCGACCACGCGCCAGGCGATGCCCATATCTTGCAACGCCTGCGCATCGTAGTGCTCGCCCAGCAACAACATTTCGCGCGCCGTGCCGAGCCCGACAATCGCCGGCAGCAACGACGTGACGCCACCGGTAACCAGCAGGTTCAGCGATACTTCGGGGAAAAACGCGCGCGCGCCCCTGCCCCATACCGAAAGATCGCAGTTGAGTGCCCACTCGAAGCCGCCGCCGACCGCCCATCCCTGCACCGCGCCGACGACGAGCTTGTCGCCGAGCAGGATTTCACGTGTCGCCTGCTGGATCGCGTCGACAAACTCGCGCGCGCTGGCTTCATCGGAAAAATGCTGATGCGCCCTGCGATCGTCCCCGGCGCAAAAGGCGCGCCCGGCGCCGCAAAACAGGATTACGCTGGCCCGCGGGTCGCGATTGGCCTGCCGAAAGGCGTTCGCGACATCGTCGATCAGTTGCCGATTCATCGCGTTCAGGCATTCGGGCCGGTTCAGGCGCACGGTAGCGATTCGATCCCGGACCTCGTATTCGACTGTTTGATAGTTCATCGCATTTCCGACGCAGCTGCCAGTAGCCGATTGTCGTCGACTGGCCGCGAAAAATACATACCGGTACGGCAGTTTGCTCACTATAATCGGCGTTTTACGGGAACCCTGTCCCGCCGGAACCTTGATGACCGAGCATCGACTCTTTCCCTACCTGATGATCCTCGGATCCGGTGTGATCTGGGGCGTGACCTTTTCGTTCGCGCTAATCGCGACCGCGCAGGGCGCGCACCCGCTCGGACTGTCGGCGTGGCAGGTGGTGCTGACCGCGCTGTTCTTCCTGGCCGCCTGCCTGGTGTCGCGCGTCACCCTGTTCGATCCGAGGAATCTGCGCCATTACGTGGTGCTAGCGCTGGTCGGCATTACCGCGCCGAACCTCCTCTATTACTACGCCGCGCCGCATCTGTCGGCCGGCATTCTCGCAATCACAGTGTCGACGGTACCGCTGTTTACCTACGCGATCATGCTGGTGCTGCGATTCGAATCCATCATCGCACGCCGCCTCGCGGGAATCGTGCTCGGCATGATCGCGATCCTGTTGCTGGTCGTTCCCGACCAGGGACTCAGCAGCGACGACGCGAGTTTCTGGATCCTGCTGGTAGTGGTCTGCGCGCTGCTGTACGCGATCGAAAACGTCTACATAAGCCGGGGTATTCCGGCACATATCGACATCCGTGAATTCCTGTTCGGTTCGAACCTGATCGCAATCCTGTTGCAGTTTCCGCTCGCGATTTACCTCGGTGTCGATGAATCCTGGACCTGGCTCGCGACCGACGCGGGCATCGCGGTCATCGGCATCGCCGTCGGCAGTGGCTTCGCCTACTCGATGTTTTTTTACACGATCAAGACCTCGGGACCCGTATTCGCGAGCCAGTGCGCCTACGTCGTGACCATTTCGGGCGTGATCTGGGGTATCATTATCTTCGCGGAGCAGCATAGCGTCTGGGTCTGGATATCGGTGATCGTCATGTTGCTGGGGCTGGTACTGGTGACGCCGGACGAAGAAGATGAACTCGAAAAGGTTAAAAAAATTGCAACCGCCGAATCATCGTAACGATCGAGGCCAATGAAAATCACCTGTTATGGAGTCAGAGGATCGATCGCGGATTCGGGGCGCTGCTGGCAAATCCTGAAATTGCGCCCGCCGCTGTCCTTTGCGCGTTCCGACCGGGACAAAATGATCGCCGCGACAGGCACCACGCAGGACGGGTTTTCGATATGAACGGAGCTAACCACGCGAGCGCATTCAACCCGGTCGGAATAGAGGAACTGATGGCGAGCTATGTCGCCTCCGGCAAGACGGCCGGTATGCTGACCCTGGTGAGCCGCCGCGGCGAAATCGAGCATCTTGGTTGTCACGGCTACGCCGATATCGCGAGCGGGACGCCACTTCGCGAGGATACGATTTTTCGCATCTACTCGATGACCAAGCCGATTACCAGCGTCGCGCTGATGACGCTGATGGAGCAGGGTCACTTCAACCTGGACGATGCCGCCAGGCGCTGGATTCCCGCGCTCGGGAACCTCGAGGTTTACCAGCAGGGCAAGATCGAATCCGATATCACGATTCGCCAGCTGCTGACCCACACCGCGGGCTTCAGCTACGGCTTCGAACCAGACAGGAATCCGGTCGATGAGCTGTATGCAAAAGTCTGGCGCGGCAGAATCCAGGACCAGACCATGGAACAGGTGATGCAGACCCTGCTCGAGTTCCCCCTGGTCGCGCAGCCCGGCACCCTGTGGCATTACAGCATCGCAACCGATATCTGCGGCTACCTGGTCGAGCTGATGAGCGGCATGCCGCTGGCCGATTACCTGCAGCGTACCATTCTCGACCCGCTCGACATGACGGACACGGCTTTCGAAGTGACCGCGGAGCGGATCGATCGCTTTGCAACCCTGTACGGTTATAGCGAAGACGATCCGCTGGCGCAGCTCGAGCGCAACGAGACGTCACCCTACATATCGGCGATGTCGGGCATACCGGTGCGGCTGCATTCGGGCGGCGGCGGCCTGACGTCGACCGCGGGCGACTACTGGAGATTCGCGCAGATGATGTTGAACGATGGAGAACTCGACGGCCGACGTATCATAAACCCGGATACCGTCAGCCTGATGACCCAGAACCATGTCTCCGAAAAGCTGCTGCCGATGAGCTTCAATGGGATCGCCCCAGGGGAATTCAGCGGCTACGGCTTCGGCCTCGGTTACTGCATCAACATCGATCCGGCCCGCACCGCAGCCGCCGGCTCGGCGGGCGACTTCGGCTGGGGCGGCATGGCGGACACCTACTGCTGGGTCGATCCCGCCAGGCAGCTGGTCGCTATCCTGATGCAACAATACCTGCCCTCGCTACACCACCCCGGCAGAAAAGATTTCCGCAACGCGGTCTACCGGGCAATTTGACTACAAAGATCTTGAGCCAGGTCATTCGATCGGCGCACCCGGGTACACCCGGTCACCATTTAAAAATAACGGAGAAGCATTAAATCGGAAACGGGATGGTCGTTTTATTGCAAAAGCATCATGCCCGCGTAACCCGAGCGAGCGGCCGCCCTGCTACGGGGCCAATCCCATAAAGTATTTCGAGAAGCGGAAAATGGTCGAACGAGAACATTGCTAGGATTTCGACTCTTCGGAGTCGCTACCGTTTTCCGCTGGGAGATGCCCACCAAAGTATTCATAATACTTCTTGATCCAGAATGGGGATACCAGAGTCGTATAAGCGATCACGAGTACTATCCCGGCGTATACCGTGGCACCGAATACACCTGTCGCTCTCCCAAGTTCGGCAAATATGAGGCCTACCTCCCCTCTCGGCACCATGGCCATGCCGATGGCTATTCGCATTGGTATCGATATCTTGATTAACCAGGGGCCAACAAGCTTGCCAAAGATTGCGACCGCTCCCATGAGTATCGAAAACGTCCAGATAAATGGCGACGACCAGTCGACTGCGTTGAAATCCAGCGAGAGCCCCACGACAACGAAAAAAATGGGCGTAAACAACTGGATTATGGGACGCATCTGGTCGTGAACCCTCTGCGTAAACTCGGGGTCGAGATGCAATGCAGCGCCGAATGGCAGGAAGAAGCGTCTCGAAAGCGCTATGCCTGCAACAAAACCTCCGAGCAAGTGCGGCGCACCTACACTGTGTGCAAGCGAGGCGAATAACAGCACCACGGAAACCAGCACGATCGGGATCATCCCCGGCAGATCACTGTAGTCGTGATAACGTTTGAAAAACGGTGACAGTATTTTCGCCACCAGCGGCGCAAGAACGAAGTATGCCCCCACGTAAAGAATAATCTGACCCGTGTGAGCCATCGTGACCGAACCGCTTAAGGTGAATTCATAAAGCACCGCCAGTAGAAACACGCCAAGAAGGTCATCGATTACGGCGGCACCTAGAACAATCTGTCCCTCCAGTTCCCGGTGCCGGCCTAAATCAGACAAGATGCGAATGGTTATGCCGATACTTGTCGCCGTCAAGGTGCCGCCAACGAAAAGCGACACCATCGGGGATAATCCGAATATCCAGTAACTGCAGGAAGCTCCAAGAAAAAAAGGTAACACGAACCCAACCAGTGCAACGATTACCGATTTCGGGCCAGCCTTGACGAGACGTTCCAGATCAGTTTCGAGTCCAACTTCGAACAGCAAAAGAATAATTCCAATTTCGGCCAGGAAACTTAAGACTTCGTTCGGTGCAATCCACCCGAAGAGACTGGGACCAAGGATAATGCCCGCACAGAGCTCGCCGATGATCGGTGGCGCCTTCAGGCGCAGCGCGATTTCGCCGCAAATACGTGCCGCGAGCAGTATCGCGGCGATCTGCAGTAGCAAGATATGGATTTCTGCAACTTCTTGCATCGCCGGCAGTGTAACGTCATTACCTGATCGAATTAACAATTTTCCGGTGTTTGACCGGTGAGTAGACGGCAGCCGGCTTTAGCATTCCCGTGCGCATCTATTCCGAACGAAATGCCGGCATCCAGTGTTTTCGGGAGAGAACAGATGCAGGGATTCCGTGATGGTCGCAGCTCTAAACCCTGGATTCTTTTTTGCGTAGTGCGCCCGCGAGATATCGGGCGCTTAAAAACTCGTAAATCGAGAGCTATAAACGGCCCGGAACAGATCCTTAAACTCGATGCGCACAAAAAACCGGGGCAAATGATAATCATTTGCGAAATAGCCCGGTAACACCTCCGCTAATGTCGAAAATGAGAATGGCATGAATATGTCGACGAGCCCTTTTTGATTTCGCTGATGGTATTGACAGCTACAGCTATCCAGGTATACACAACATTGGTATCAGCGCAACAGGAATTAATCGATGGCAGGTATCGGGCCGGTCACGACCAATCTGGGAGATCTAATACGACGTGCCGGCGTGCGGCCCGGTATCAGCGCTCCGAAAAACGAACTCGAAATTTTTTGCAGCTTGTGTGTGGGCCGCGTCTACTATCGAGACGAGAATCGCTCGCTCTATTTCGTCGATTCGCCGGCCCTGTCCATTAGCGATATTATCGAGCAGGTTTTCAAGGGTCTGGAACAGTCCCCGGTCGTCCGGCAGCTTTACATGGAACAGCACAAGCTGTTTCAGGCCGCCCTGTGCATCCAGCTGACCGAGGGGCAGCGCAAAGCACTGTTTGCCGCATTCGCGTTGTCCGGTATTCACATCAAGCGATCTGCGAAAGCGGAAACAACCTCCCTCCCTGAAAAACCCGACATCGAGGTGAATCCGCAACAGGTTACGGCAGGCGAAAGCATTTCAGCGTAATCGCCGCAGTGTTTTAGAGGGGTCGAAAATTACCGATTGCTGTTATCCTGCGGTGCTTGGCGGCCCTCTCGCAAGTACCTTTCGTCGATCGCGCGCAGGATGTCAAAGCGACTGATCTGCCCGACCAAGCGACCGTCCCGTACTACCGGAAAGCGCCGGAAACTGGAATTAAGGAATTTCTCGGCGGCTTCGAGAATACTGCTTGCGGCGTCGATGGTTTCCACTTTGCGGCTCATGTACTGCTCCACCCGACCACCCCAGTCCTGGTGGTAGGCGGTGTTGTAGACGATCGCGAGGCAATCCTTTTTCGACAGTACGCCAACCAGCTGCCCATCCCGGTCAAGCACCGGGGCACCCGAATACCGCGTCTCCAGCAGTATGCGCATCGCGCGGACGATATCCTCCTCTGGCGAAAAGGTAACCAGGTCGGTCGCCATGTAATCTTCGATGGTCGCGTTCATGGCCGACTCCTGCGTGTGATACACGCGCTGCAATTGCCGCAACTGCCGCAAAGCGGTCGCTTTTTCAGTATCAAGCCGATGGACAGCCCGGACACCGCCAGCAGGAAAATCGGAATCGCGATAAACAATGTCGTCATGTCGAGCCTCTCCAGGAGTGTTTAACCGCCAAAGTCGTCAAAGTGTATATTCTCCGCGTCGACACCGAGTTCGTCGAGCATTGCCTGCACCGACTGCACCATGAGTGGCGGGCCGCATAAATAATACTCGCAGTGCTCCGGAGCCGCATGTCGCGCCAGGTAATTGTCGCAGGCTACCTGGTGAATGAACCCGGTGTAACCTTCCCAGGCGTCCCCCTCTTCCGGCTCGGACAGGGCGGGGTGCCATTCGAAATTATCATGCTTTCGCTGCAGTGCCTCGAATACATCCTCGTAGTAAAGTTCGCGTCGAGACCGCGCGCCGTACCAATAAGTGATCTTGCGCTCGCTATGCTGCGTTTCGAGCAAATCGAGTATCTGCGCGCGTAACGGCGCCATCCCCGCGCCGCCGCCGATAAACACCAGCTCCCGTTCGGAAGGCTCGACCGCAAAGTGCCCGTAGGGCCCTCGCAGGGTTACCGGGTCTCCGGGTTTCAGCGAGAATAACCAGCTCGAAACCACCCCGGGCGGGGCCTCGGCTTCCCCGGGTGGCGGCAACGCAATGCGAATATTGAGTATGATCAATCCCTGCTCCGCGGGATGATTCGCCATCGAGTAGGCTCGCGTGACTTCGACGTCGCTGCCCGCCTTCAGCCGCCACAGACCCATCCTGTCCCAGACGTCGCGAAACTCGGGCTCGATATCGAGAGCGCTGAACTCGAGCCGATAAGGCGGGCTGGTCAACTCGACGAAACCGCCGGCGCGAAACTCCATCGGCTCGCCCTCGGGTAGGCGCAATACTATCTCGCGGATCAGCGTGCTGACGTTATGCGTTCGCTCGACCCGGCAGTGCCAGGTTTTGACATCGAAGTAGGCTTCGTCGACCTCGATCGACATCGGCGCCAGCACCCGTACCTGGCACGCGAGTCGCCCGCCCCTGCTAGCCTCGCGCCGGTTCATATGCGCAAGTTCCTGCGGCCCCGCCTCTCCGCCGCCGTCGACCACCCGGATCTTGCACAGACCGCAGGTGCCTGCACCCGCGCAGGCGCTTGGCAAATGAATGCCGGCCTGCTGGCAGACTTCGAGTAGCCGCTGCCCGATCTGCGCCTCGACGGCCTTACGCCCGTTGATCTGGATATTGCATTCGCCTCTCGGCACGAGTAGGCGCCGCGCGCCGAGCACGAACAGCGTCAACGACAGTACGATTGCCGAGAAAAAGACGACACCGAGGATCGCTTCCTGCATCAAGCCATTCCTGCAAAAGCGAGAAAACCCAGCGACATGATGCCGGCGACGATGAAGTTCATGCCGAGGCCCTGCAGACCGTCGGGAATATCCGCGTACTTGAGCCGTTCGCGAATCGCGGCAAACATGACGATCGCGAGCGCCCAGCCGAATCCCGAGCCGAAACCGAAAACCAGGCTCTCGCCGAAGCCGTAGCTGCGCTCCACCATGAACAGACTGCCACCCAGAATCGCGCAGTTGACCGTGATCAGCGGCAGGAAGATCCCCATCGCGCGATGCAGTCGGGGCACGTGAAACTCGAGCGTCATTTCGAGCACCTGCACCATCGCCGCAATCACGCCGATAAACGTAATCAGCTTCAGGAACGATAAGTCGATATCGCCGAGCCCGGCCCATCCGAGCGCACCGGGCGCCAGCAACCAGGTGAAAATCAGGTTATTGACCGGCACCGTTACGGTCTGCACGAACATTACCGCCAGGCCGACGCCGAGCGCGGTATCGACACGCTTCGAAACCGCCAGGAATGTGCACATGCCGAGGAAGAACGACAACGCGAGGTTGTCGAGAAATACCGAACGCAGCATTAACTCGGCGAGCGCGCTCATTCCGTGCCCTGCTCGTGCGGACGCAGCGTAAACTCCGGTTTTTCGGCCTGCTGCGGGCGCTTACGTCGGATATACCAGATAAGGCCGCCGATGATGAAGAACGCGCTCGGCGGCAACAGCATCAGGTGCAGCGGTTCGAACGCACCGCCGTCGCTGACCGGTACCAGGATCTGCAGGTTGAGCAGGCTGCCCTTGCCGAAGAATTCGCGGATCGCGCCGACGATGACCAGGACCAGCGAATAACCGAGACCGTTGCCGATTCCGTCGAGGACGCTGGCGCAGAAACCGTTGTGCATCGCGAAACCCTCGGCACGTCCGAGCACGATGCAGTTGGTAATGACCAGCCCGACGAACACCGACAACCGCTTGCTCATCTCGAATGCATAGGCCTGTAGTATCTGGTCGACGACGATCACCAGCGACGCGATTATCGTGATCTGCACGATAATGCGCACCGAATGCGGTAGCTGCCTGCGAATCAGGCTGACCGAACCGTTACCGAGCGCGAGCACGCAAACCACCACCACGCTCATCAGCAACGCCGTATCCAGCGCCGTGGTCACCGCAAGCGCCGAGCAGATACCGAGAATCTGCAGGGTCAGCGGGTTTTCATCGACCAACGGTCGGGTCAGTATTTTCCAGTAATTATTTCCTGTCATCGATTCGCCTCGCGGATACGTTGCAAAAAAGGACCGAAGCCGAAGTCTCCGAGCCAGAAGCGCACCATGCCATCGACGCCGCGGGCGGTGCGAGTGGCACCCGAGATACCGTCGACCAGGTATTTTGCATATTCGTCGGTCTCGGCGCCGCCACGCGTTCTAACCCCTATTCGCAGCACGCCGGCATCGTCATAGATGGGCCGGTCGCGCCACTGCGCCTGCCAGTCGGGATCCTCGATGCGGGAACCGACCCCCGGTGTGTCGCTCTGCTCGTATATCCTGAGCGCGCGCACCTTGCTCGCGGCGCCATCCAGCAGCAGCCAGGCGCGCAGGATGGACTGGTAACCGCGCCCCGAGACCGGCAGGATTATGGTGTGGATTGCATTGTCGCTACCGCGCAGCAGGTAGACCGGAGCGTGCAACGCGCGCCGCCTGAGCCTGGCCAGGTCGAACTCGCGGGGTATCTCGACGCTGGTGTCCGGATTACTTGCCGCGATTTCCGCATCGAAGGTCGCCGGATCGATGCCGTCGTCGAACTGGCCACTGGCGAGCTCGACGACATGTGCCTCGAGATTTTCCGTCTTCACCATCGGGGCGATACCCGAGAGGGCTTCACGCACCAGCTGGTTGACGCGTTCGGCCTTGACATTTGCCTGCTGGACCGGCCGCAGGCTTACCGCGACCACGGATACCAGCAACGCGCACACAAACGCGACCGCGAGCGTGACGCCGAGCGCGCGCGCGGTGCCGTCCCGGTTCGCCGTTTCAGACATGACGGCGCGCCCGCTGCCGTATATTCAGCGCGATCACCGCCTGATCGATCAGCGGCGCAAGAATCGAGGCCAGCAGCATCGCCGGTATCACCGCGTCGGGGTGGTTGGCGTTGACAACCCGGATCAGCACGACCAGCGCACCGATCAGTAACCCCTGTATCCACCTGCCCGGGTTGGTGCAGCAGGAGGCGACCGGATCGCAGGCGAGAAACACCGCGCCGAAGGCAAAGCTGCCGAGCAACAGGTGCCAGTAAGCCGGCATAGCGCCGGCACCTGAACCGTCACCCAGCAGGTTGAAAAGAGAAGCCACGACGGTCAGACCGATCAACTGCGCCAGCAGCAGACGCCAGGCGATCACGCGGGTAACCAGCAACAGCATAGCGCCGATGGCGACCGCGAGCACCGACGTGGTGCCCATGCTGCCGCTGACGCTGCCGACGAAGGCCGATCCGAGATCGATCCCGGCATCGGCGAGAGCAGCTTCGCTGCCGCGATGGAACAGCGAGATCGCGTCGCTGCCGGCATAACCCGTCAATCCCTGCCACAGTGGATGCGCCCCGTCGACGTTCGGGAAGCTGACCTGCACGATGGCGAAACCAAGCAGCGCCGGGCTCAGAAAGGTTCTTCCATCGCCACCGAATATCGCGGAACCCAGCAGGATCGCGAACGACATGCCGAAAACGATATGATAAAACGGCGCGGCGCCAGGTAACAGCAGGGTAAACAGCAGCGCGATCAGCACGAAACCGCGCGCCGGCGGGAGTCCACGGCCTCGCGCGATCAGCCATTCCCAGAATGCGCCAGTCAACAGCGCCAGCGCCAGCATCGGCAACAGGTGCGCCATGCCGGCGGCAAGCCAGTCATAAACACCGGCATCCGCGTAGCCCGCACCAAGCCCCCGCGCAATTTTGCCGCGAATATCGTCGCCGGCGCTGGCCGGATCAAGCGCCAGCCGCTTCAGGTATTGATACCCGGTATTGAGCAGCGCCGCGATGCTGACCGGCAGTAACGCCAGCAGGCGCAGACCGAGTATTCCCCGATAGCCATCGAAAAGGCCGCCGGCCAGTTTAATCGACTCCGTCAATGTCCCCCCTCTAGCTGCTCCAGCACGTGACGTAGCAATTTCCCGTAATCGCTTCCGGAAAAGCAGGCGTGGCTGAGCGGGGCCAGGTCTTCTTCGCCAAGCTCCAGCGCGCCCAGTTCGCGGGCTCGTTCGGCATCCCCGACCTGCAGGGCGCGCATCAACGGCACCGCATAGATACCGGGCGGCGCTACCCGCTCGAGCCGCTCGCTCGGGATCAACGGCGCGCGGCGCGGCGCGGCCTCATCTTCGTCGATTGCGCTGATATCCAGCGCGGTAATCTGCCGTTGTCCCGCGCCCAGAAACCTTTCGGAGGCAGCGAGCGGGCGCCCAAAGATCTGCGATCCAGCCAGGATGCGAAATGGCGGATCGAAAAGCTCGCCCACCAGGATTTCATCGATTGATGCCCCGGGGGGCACCAGCAGACTGCGCGGATTCCTCACCGCGCTGCCGCCCAGCGATATCACCCGCTGCAGCCATGGTGAACCCTGCAGCAGCAAATGCCCCAGTGCAATGACATCCTGGTAACCCAGATGCCAGACCTCGCCGCCGGCAAAGCCGATCGGGCATAGCGCATGGATGTGTGTTCCGGGAAGACCCGCGGAGTAGCCACCACTGAACGGGACGCAACGGATTTTCCTGGACTCCGCAAAGGCCAGTTCGTGACCCGGAGCGTGACAGACATAGAGCGGCGCGGCGCTGATCGCGGACAGCAGCACCACCGCGGCCCGAAATTCGTCGAGGTATGCGTCGATGATCGGTTGCGCCTCGGGCGCCATTGGCTCGGTGTCGAGTGCGGTAACGAAAATGGCGGCGGGCTCCGCGTGCGGGTGCGGGATATTGCCGAAAGGACGCGTGCGCAGGCTACTCCAGGATCCGGTTTCGAGCAGGAAGCGCCGCAGCGTACCGGGCTCCCGGTTCGACGGGGCTGCGTGGCTGATCGCTCCGAGGCCATCGTCGATCTCGATTTGCACGGCAACCAGGCGACGGCGCGCGCCCCGCACGACGCGGTCGATCCGGCCGGCCCGCGGCGCGCAAATAAGGATTTCCGGCCTGCGGGAATCGCGCATCAGCGCGGCGCCGGCCTGGACCTGGTCGCCCTCCGCACAAAGCATTTCGAAATTAACGCCACGATAGTCACGCCCCAATAAAGCGGCGCGCGTTACATTCCTCGCTTCAAGGTCTGTCAACCCGGGCATACGCGCCCCCTGCATTGCGTCCACGGTGCCAGATTCTAACGAAAAGAGCTCTTTTTTTGATGATCCATATCAGCTTGTCATCACCTTTACTCAGCTGAGCGCACCAACGAAAAAGTCATGTTAACAGCGACCCTGGCATACTATGGACCCAGGTTACCCGGTCGCCGCGAATACCGGACGCGGCAGCTTCCTGGCCAGTTTTTCGGGTTGGTGATATCCTTCATTGGGTAAAATAAAGGCTGTCTGGAGTGACAACGGATGCGATTCGCAACTTTCAATACTACCATACTGATGCTGTTATTCGCCCTGCCGGCTGCGAACGGTAGTGACCTTCAGTTGCCGCGGGAAGGCAGCGGCAAGATTGCAGCCTACCTCGCATCGCCGATCGACGAAGTGCAGGATTCGTCCTACCACGCCGACGGACTGCAGCTGGCAAGCGCAAGCCCGGCGACGAGATTCCAGGACGAATGTGGCCAATGCCACGGAGAGGCGGTCGAGTTCGTGCGCGAGTCGTTAACGGTCAGAAACGGCGCGTTGATCGGTCAGTACTCGGAAATGCTGTTAGTCGATTTCTTGAAAACCCACCAGGGCTTGAAGCCTGCCGATGTCAAATTTTACGCGGACCTGCTGACCCGTGTGGCCAGTGAAATTGGCCTTCAATGACGATCCTGGCCGCGCCCCGGGCGTGATTCATCGAGCAAAATCGACCCGGGTACCTGGCGTATCAAGTGGCTGTTTTCGAGCGAAGATACCGGTGCTTCCGCATTGACGAGCCGGGGTAAAATAGACAGGCTTCGCGATCGCCGCACAGGCGCGTTACCGGATGCCCGATAGCATGCCATGCAGCGCGCGTATATGTTCGGGACCGGTGCCGCAGCAACCGCCGACGATCTGAACGCCATACTCGCGTATCCAGCCCGCGATAACCGTGGCATATTCCTCCGGCGAACTGACCTCCTCGTAGCGCCAGTCGGGCAATACCAGCTTGCCGGTTTCGGCATAGGCAAGCGTCGGACCCGACCAGTGCTCGCGCAGCACTTTGAGCGCGGGCGCCGTGTCCTCGACCCTTGTATGCATGATGCCGGCAGCCTGTCCGCCCAGCGGTTTGAGCGCTTCGACCATTTCCCCGAAATCATGGGCGCTGTTGGTATCGTCCCTGTTCTTCCAGCGCAGGCTGCGCACGTCGACGCCATTGTCTGCCATCATCGCGCTGAATCCGATCCAGACCGGCAACCCGGTCGCAACCGCGGCCTCGATGACGATGCTCGCGTTCTCGATGTCGCGCATCATTTCGGCGACGATAAGGTCCACCCCGGCTTCCGCCAACACCTCGGCAAGTTCACGGTAGCTCGAGGCCACGTGCTCGCCCGTGGCCACTTCGTGATGACTGGTCAGCGGCGGCATGCTCGACATCGATCCGGCGATATAGACTTCCCCGGTGGCCACGTTGTCGCGCGCCTGCTGCGCCAGCTGCACCGACTTCAAGTTCAGCAGCTTGGATTCGTGGCCGAGGTTGATGCTTTCGAGGACATGGCGTGCGGTGGAGTAAGTGTTGGCGGTGATAACCTGCGCGCCGGCGCGGATGTAATCCTCGTGCACTTCGCGCACCTGGTCCGGGTGGGTCTTGGTGGTTAGCCCGCTCCAGACGTTCTCGTCCAGCGCAACTCCACGCCTGCGAATTTCGGTACTGACGCCGCCATCGAGCAGCAGGATTTCATTGTTGTCCAGGCGTTCGGTCAGACTCGTCATAACGGTATCAATGTATCGGAATGCTGGCTCCGAGTGTACCAGAGATAAACGGACATTCGCTCGACAAATTACCGTTCGTTGAGATACCTTTCGCCCGGTGATAACAGGTAAAACCTGATGACCCTCGAAATGCGCATACTTCTAATCTTCTGCTTTCTCGTCGCGCTGCCGATTGTTTCTGGCGGTTGCGCCGGCAGGGTTGCGGTACCCGATCTGCCGCCGATCGTCGAAACGCGGCGCATCGAGGAGCTGAACCTCGCGATTCTGTCGCTGCGGGCGGACGTCGATTCCGGCGAAGCGCGGCGTGCGGCGACGATAGCAATAAGATACAGCCAGCAGCTGGCGCGCGAGTACGAGATCACGGATTCCGCAATCGTTCATAACCTAAAGGTCAACCTCGGTCTCAGGCCCCGGGGGCTGTGCGTCGACTGGACCGCCGACTTGCTGGCCCGCCTCGCGCAGGAGCGGTTTCGCAGCCTCGACCTGCACTGGGCAATCGCCAACTACGAATCGGCATTCCGGCTGGAACACAGCACCGTAGTCATCAGCGCTCGCGGCGAAGCCATGCAGCGGGGCCTGGTGCTCGATCCCTGGCGTCATTCCGGCTGGCTTTACTGGGCACCGGCAAGCAACGATCCAGGGTATCCGTGGAAACCCCAGGCCGAGGTTCACGCGCTCAAAGAATTGGTCGAGAATGACGTCAGGAATGCCCGGACCCGTTAATATCGGTAGCCGCGAGCCAACAATTTCCAGGTAATCGAATGACCGTAACAATCGGCCTTGTCAGCGATGTACACTCCAGCCCCGCTCCGCTCAGGCAGGCGCTGGAAATTTTCGCCGCTGAAAGGGTCGATGAAATCATTTGCGCGGGCGATATCGCCGGGTACTTCGACACCTTGGCGCCGACGGTGGCGCTGCTGCGACAATTCAACTGCATGGCCGTGGTCGGTAACCATGACCAGTCCTACCTGCAGCAGCCGCCCGAAAACAGCGAACCCGCGGTGCGTGCTTATCTGCAGGGCCTGCCGCAAACACTCGAGCTGTCACTGGAGGATAAAAGCCTGTTCGTAGTGCACGCGAATCCCCCTTCGGAACAGCATGGCGGCATAAAGCTGCTGAACCAGCAGGGCGAAATCCGCGATGACAGGAAGGCGGAATGGGCGGAATACCTGCGCGACTTCGAGCACGACGTGCTGATCGTCGGCCATACCCACCAGGTTTACGCCGAGCATGTCGGAGACACGTTCGTCGTCAATCCGGGAAGTTCTGTGTTCAACCATAGCTGCATGATTCTGAAGTTGCCGGATATGACCGTGCAGACGTTTGCGCTCGGCGATCGGAAGGTCACCAGATGCTGGAACTTCGGCATGCTGTATCGTTAGACTGGAAACAACCAGAACCAGGGCTGCCCAACGGGACCCGCAGCGATTCCGGGCCGAGCACAGCCTCATGCCTCACACGGCAACTATCATCGGGGCAGTGAAAAACAAAAACTGGCGCCGGCGTCTCTACCGGGAGACTCCACCCAGATCCGGCCCTGATGCACCTCGACGATGCGTTTCACCAGGGCCAGACCGATTCCGGTTCCTTCGTAGGAATGATTTAGACGATTGAAAAGTCCGAATATTTGTTCCTGGAACTCTGGCTCGATACCAATGCCGTTGTCCTCCACGCAACAAACCACCTCATCCTCCTTGAAACCGGCGCTGATCCGGATCTCTGGTGGATTGCCTTCGGCGCCGAACTTGAGCGCGTTCTCCAGCAGGTTCTGAGCCACTTCCGTCATACGTTGGCGATCAACGAGAACCTGCGGCATTTGTTCCTGGATGACAAGCCTGACGCCCTTACGATCCATTTGTATCTGCAGATTTTTTGCCGCCTGCGCAAACGGCTCGGAAAGCGATATTCGCTCGGGTTCATTGACAACACGACCGACTCTGGAAAGTTCCAGCAAATCCTCCAGCAATTGCGCCATGGTATCCGTGGCGGACATGATATGTTCGAAATCCTCCTCGATGCGGCCACGGTTATTTTCCTGTAAATCTTTTTTCAACAGGCCGACATACCCTTTTACGGTTACCAGCGGACTTTTCAGATCGTGGGAAACGGTATAGGCGAACTGCTCCAATTCCGCGTTCTTTTCCGAAAGCTGGTTGATCAGTATTTTTGCCTCATCGTTAGAGGCCTGAAGACTGTCGGCCATCTTGTCAAAAGTCCGCCCCAGGTCTCCCATCTCGTCTTCACCACGGATTCCGGTGCGAAGATCCGTATCGCCCTGCGCGAAACGGTTGGCGGTGTCGGTCACGATTGCCAGTCTCCGCGTCAGCAGTTGGCCCGCCACCAATCCGACAATGGCAATAATGATCATACCGGCCGTGGCGATACCGATTCCCAGCTGTCTTGCATCCGACGTCGCCGCAAGCAGGGCGGCGTCAGAAATTTCGATGGCGAGCACTCCGAGCAAGCGGTCTGGATCCCTGATTTCGGTGCTTCTCCAGATTCTGCGCGCCTGTGTCGATTCGTCAATGCTGACTGCGCCCGAGAAGACGGCCGGAAACTTGCCGATCGATTCGGGTCGTGTCCCGGCCACGACGATCCCGCGTGCGTCTACCAGCATCACCTGAGCAATGCGAGAGTCACCAAGCAGATTATCTAGATAGGGTTGCAGCTGTGTGTATTCGCGAGTCGACAACGCGATATGGCTGATACCGCTCATGACTTCGAGAATTGCCCGTTCGCTACTCGCAAACTGGATGCGAGTAGCCTCCTCGGTTTGGTCAAGGGTATAAAACAGTACCGCCGAGATCATGATCGCTTCCAGCACAAAAATGATTATCGCGATCCGATACTTGAGAGAAAACCGCAGGTTCACCTGTTTATTACCAACAAAACGCTGAATTCCAGCATGCCTCAATAATCCGGGGTTTCACTCGGTGTTTACGAAACTCGAGTAAGAGACGCCAATATATCTCTGGTAAATATCATCCACGAAACCTTCTTCGATCAGTACCCTGAACACCCTATCGAATTCGGGCTGCAACTCGACTCGCTTCGCGTTGAACGAAACGTATAGCGTATTCACCGAAAACGGTGGCAATATAGGGTGCAGTGACAGATTCTGCTGGCGCACGAATAAAAAAGTGCTGGCGAGATCGGCGATGATGACATCGACCTGCCCGCGAGCGAGGCTTAAAATATTTGCCGGATCGTCCTTGGCATAAGACACTCTCAGGTTGAGTCCCTCGATCTGGGCAAGTAGTGTGTCGTCGTAACTGTAACCGTCCACGAGCCCTATTTTGCCGCCCTGCAGATCTCCGTAGCGGCTGATATCGCTCTCGTTCTTGACCCAGAAGGTATCGGTGAAAACGCTAAAACTTGTCGGCCCCTGCAGGTACTCGTCGCGCCGCGCAGCGTCGATCACGGCATCGATTTCCCCCTCACGGACCTGCTCGAGACATTCGTTCCAGGCCAATTCGACAAAGAGAACCGGCCTGCCGAGCCTGCGGCCTGCCTCCGCGATTATTTCTATCGAAATTCCGCTCGGATTCGCGTCGGATACTATCGCGTAAGGAGGCCAGTCATTAAAGCAAAACGAAATGATGTCATCGGCATATATCGGTGCGGATGACAACAAGAGAACGATTGGAATTAACCAGTAGTCGAGGCCATAACGACGATTTGGGTAAGCTGGGTTTCTCATTGCCCTTTATCCCTGTATTGCCTTGCTTATCAAGCATAGCAGAACATTCTGTCCCTAATTAATATATCCGGTTGCTGCTTTAGATTAGGCCGAAGCGGCCGATTCAGGAAGTTATCGATATTTGTGCGAGAATTTAGTGTGGCCCGGTTGCGTTGATTCGCGGCGGCCATTCGACCTTCGACCCAATTTCCCCATGGCACTGGACTTAATAAACACCTGCGTTCTGTTGCTTGCACTGAGCTTATTGCAGGGCTTTATCGCGCGCGTGTTCCGCAATGACGCGGCCCTCCAGCAGCTGGTGTCAGGGCTGTTGTTTACCGGCGCCTGCCTGTTTGCGATGACGATACAAATCCACCTGGTGAACGGCAGCACCATCGACGCTCGCGCCCTGATTCTGAGCCTCGGCGGACTCTTCGGCGGACCGATCGTCGCCGTGATTAGCGCAAGCCTGGTGACCGCGTATCTCGTCGGTATGAGTGCGGTTAGTTACACCGATATCGCCATTCTATTAGCCAGCACCCTGCTCGGTCTCACGTTCCGGCAGGCGGTATCACGAGACTGGATAAAACCCGGCTTTTTCCAGCTGATGGCGCTGGGCTTCGTCGTGCACGCCTGTGCCGGGCTGCTGTTGAACCTGGTGGCGGTCGATCCCAGACCCGGTCAATGGGCTTATCTCAGCCTGCCCATGGTATTTATCTTTTCGCTGGCTACCGCAATGCTCGGACTGCTGCTGGTCGATATCGAAAAACGGGCCAAATCCGAGTCTGCGTTGATCGAAAGCCAGGCGCTGATGTCACATCACCTCGAGAACACGCCACTGGCCGCAATCACCTGGGACAAGGATTTTCGCTGCACGCAATGGAACAAGGCTGCCGAAAAGATCTTCGGCTATAGCGCCGCGGAAGCCCTGGGTCGGCATGGCGCAGATTTGCTGATCCCGCAGCACCTGAAGCAGGACATCCTTAACCAGTACCAGGAGTTGATCAATAACAGGACCGGATCACAGAAAGTCAACGAGAACATGACCAGGGACGGCAAGATTATCGTTTGTGAATGGTATAACACCCCGGTATTCGACGAGCATGGCGAAACTATCGGGATCGCCTCGCTGGGCGAGGATATCACCTCGAAAAAGAAAGCCGAGGAGCTTATCTGGCAGCAGGCCAACTACGACGGCCTTACCGGTCTCGCCAATCGCAAACTGCTGCAGGACCGGCTCGAACAGGAGATCAGAAAAGCGAAACGCGCGGGTCAGAGCGTCGCATTGCTATACCTGGATCTCGATCAGTTCAAGGATATCAACGATACACTGGGACATCAGATCGGCGACAGCCTGCTGCGGGAAGCCGCGCACCGGCTGACCGGCTTTATTCGCGAGGCAGATACCGTCGCGCGGCTCGGGGGTGACGAATTTACGATCGTCATGGGCGGCCTCGACGAGGTTAACAGCGTCGAACGGGTAGCCAGTGGGATCCTCGACCAAATGTCGCAACCGTTTCAACTGGCGCAGGAAACCGCATATATCTCGGCCAGTATAGGCATTACGTTTTATCCCCAGGACGGCACGCAAATCGACGAGCTGCTAAAAAATGCCGACCAGGCCATGTATGCCGCGAAAAATATGGGGCGTAACTGTTTTCAGTATTTTACGCCTTCGATGCAGCAGTCCGCGCTAAGGCGAATGTCCACGGTCAAGGACCTGCATGCCGCCGTTGCCAACAATGAATTCGAGCTCCATTATCAGCCCATCGTCGATCTGACGAGCGGAATTATCTGCAAGGGGGAGGCCTTGCTGCGCTGGCAGCATCCCGAGCACGGACTGATGATGCCGGACAGTTTTATCTGCTATGCCGAGGAAACCAGGCTGATCAATCCGATCGGCGACTGGGTCTACCAGCAGGCGCTGCGCCAGGTAAATCGCTGGCGGCGGACTTACGACCCGGATTTCCAGATTTGCATCAATGCGTCGCCAGTCCAGTTCGACCTGACCAGCCCCAGTATCGACCACTGGATAGATGGTCTGCGGCAGCAGAACCTGCCCGGGAAGGCTGTCGCGATAGAGATCACCGAGGGCCTGCTGATGGAAAACGTCGGTAAATTCACGCGCAACCTACTGAAACTCAGGGACGCCGGAATCCAGGTTTCGCTAGACGACTTCGGCACTGGTTATTCGTCGCTGGCTTACCTGAAGAGACTGGATATCGACTACCTGAAAATCGACCGTTCATTCGTGAAAAACCTCGGCATGGATTCCGACGACATGGTGCTGTGCCACGCGATTATCGCGATGGCTCACAAGCTGGGGTTGCGCGTGGTTGCCGAGGGCATCGAAACCAGGCAGCAACGCGCGTTATTGGAATCGGCGGGATGCGACTACGGCCAGGGCTACTATTTTTCGAAGCCGGTCACCGCGGCGAGCTTCGAGGTTCTACTCGCCGAAGTAGGCATCGCGAGTTAACTAGCGCCCCTGACGAAGCGACTGATCCGCGGCAGCGATCGCCGCGTATTATCGTCCATGTCTGAAATTCCTAATGCACATCAAGATGCCTGCTAGCCCGCGGAACATTATTCTCATCGGCGCCAGCGGCGGAATCGGCCATGCAATGCTCGCCGCGCTGGTCGAACGTTTCCGCGACGCTAACGTAGCCGCTACCCGTTTTCGCAGCCCCGCGCCGGTTCAGCATGAGCGCGTCCAATGGCACTTGCTGGATGTACGGGATCCCGGCGCCATTGCTGGCTGGGCCGCGACCTTCGACCGCGTCGACTGGGTGGTGAACTGTGCAGGATTCCTGCACGGGCCCGCGGGCGGCCCGGAAAAGACCATCCGCTCGCTGGAGGCGGAATTCCTGCTCGAAAACATTCGAGTCAACACCCTGCCTACGATGCTGCTCGCGAAACATTTGTCGGCTGCGCTGAAAAAAAGCGCGGCTCCACTTCTTGCCAGCGTTTCCGCCCGGGTCGGCAGCATCGAGGATAATCGCCTCGGCGGGTGGTATAGTTATCGTGTTTCGAAGGCGGCACTCAACATGGCGCTGAAGACGCTGAGCATCGAATGGAAACACAGCCATCCCCGAGGCTGCGTGGCCGCGCTGCACCCCGGTACCAACGATACCGCGCTCTCCAGACCCTTTCAGGCCAACGTGCCGCCGGAGAACCTGTTCGATCCCGTCTACACCGCGGAAATGTTCGTCACCCTCCTGTCGGAACTCGACCCTGCGCGCAGTGGAAACTTCTGGGCCTGGGACGGGACCCCTGTCCCCTGGTAAACATCTCACGGAGAAAACATGAAACTTTCCAGATATCTCGTTGCGGTGCCTCTGCTGCTGTTCGCCAACGGCGCTTATGCCGCCTGCAACTCGCTACTCGACTTTGAAGCGCGCAAACTTCGCTCCGAAGAGACCGTCAATTTCTGCAGCCAGTTCGAGGACAAGGTACTGCTGGTCGTCAACACCGCGAGTCATTGCGGTTTTACGCCGCAGTTCAAGGGCCTGGAGTCGCTGTACCAGAAATATCGCGATCAGGGGCTGGAAATCGTCGGCTTCCCATCGAACGATTTTTTCCAGGAAGCGAGTCAGGAAAGCGAGACCGCGGAGGTCTGTTACATCAACTACGGCGTGACCTTCACGATGCTGTCGCCCAGCGCGGTCAGAGGTAGCGACGCAAACCCGCTGTATCGGCAGCTCGCGCAGAAGACCGGCAGCGCCCCGGGCTGGAACTTCAACAAGTACCTGATCGACCGTGACGGCAAGACAGCGAAGCACTATGGCTCGTCGGTCAAGCCGTTGAACAGCTCGCTGGAACGGGACATTCTGCAGTCCTTAAAGCAGTAGGCTCCAGTGACCAACGTAACTCGCGTCGTCAGCCTGCTGGGCTATGCCGGGCTGGTTCCATTCGTCTTCCCGGCGCTCCTGGTCGCTACCGGATCGGAATTTTCGCAGCTGTCGCTGCAGCTTGCCGGGATCTACGCTTTCGCTATCACCAGCTTCCTGACCGGAAGCTGGTGGGGAATGGCGTTATCAACCGGGTCACGCGCTTTGCTCGTTTCCAGCAATCTACTGTTCCTGGTCGGCTTTTTCGTGTTCGTTTTTGCGCCAGACTGGTGGCCCCTGGCTGCCGCCCTGGTATTGCTCACGATACTGGTCGCGGAGCGCAGTGGCTCGTTCTTTCCGGCGTTTCCCGATCGCTATCGTGGCATGCGCACCTGGCTGACGCTGATAGCGAGCGCAGCGATGCTGACGCTGCAAATTGCCGGTTAATAGCGCTAACCGCGGGTGATCCAATCACCCGGCCGGACCGTATCACTGGCAGTCCACAACGAATCCAAGGCGTCATGAAATCAGTTTCCAGCATACATGCACTCGGCAAGCCTCTGCGCATCAGCGAGGCAATCATCAACATCAGTAACCTGCGGCTGCGCACCTACATCGGCTTCAACCCCGAAGAAAAGACCAAACAGCAGGACGTGATCGTCAACGCCGAGATCCGCTACCGCGCGGATGCCGCCTTCGCCAGCGACGACGAAGCCGATGCGCTCAACTACAAGAGCATCACCAAGCGCATGATCGAGCATATCGAGCACGGTCGTTTCCAGCTGCTCGAAAAGCTGACCGCCGACCTGCTCGCGATCGCATCCGAATCGGAGCGGGTCAGCTACGCCGAGGTACGCGTCGACAAGCCGCACGCGTTGCGTTTCGCCGATTCGGTATCGGTCACCCTGAGCGCTCGTCACGACTGAGGCTGTGACCATGACCGATAGCGTATCACCTGTGGTTATCACCGGCGGCGCCCAGCGGCTCGGACTCGCGGCGGCGTTGGCGCTGAAAGCCGAAAATTACCCGGTCGTCATCACCTATCGCAAGCTGCGCCCGCTGCTCGAGCAACTAGAGCAAAAAGGCATCATTACCATCCAGGCCGATTTTTCGACCAGCGGCGGCGCGCTGCGCTTTGCGCAACAGCTACGCGCTCGCTACCGCTCGCTCAGGGCCATTATCCACAACGCGTCAGAGTGGGTGCCGGAAGGCGGCGATCAACCCGACGCGCTCGTCCTGGAGCGCATGCTGAACGTGCACGTGACCGCGCCTTACCTGCTCAACCAGGAATGCGGCGACATGCTGCGCCGCCACGGAGAACTGCGCGGGCATGCCGACATTATTCACATGAGCGACTACGTCGCCGGCACCGGCAGCAGGAAACACATCGCCTACGCGGCCAGCAAGGCGGCCCTCGACAATCTGACGCTGTCGTTTGCGAGCAAGTACGCGCCCCTGGTCAAGGTCAACAGCATTGCGCCCGCGCTGCTGATGTTCAATCAGGAAGACGATGCGGACTACCGGGAAAAGGCGCTCAAAAAATCGTTGCTCGGCATCGCACCCGGCGAGACAGAAGGGGTCAACGCGATTCGCTACGTCCTTGAAAGCCGCTACCTCACCGGCAAAACCATCGGGCTGGACGGCGGTCGCCATCTCGCCCAGGCCAGCTAACCAAGGCTCTCGCAGCATTAATCTTCGAAGAATCAACTGAAAAGGAATCTAACCATGCAAAACAACCTCGCCCGATCAGCAACACAAATCCCTTCTCCGTTTTCGCAGGAGGCCGACCTGGTGCGTCACGCCCTGCTCGAGCGCGGCCTGGAAACCCCGCTGCTGCCGCATCAGTACGAGCGGGACGACAAATATCAGCGCATCAAGAAGTCTTTTACCGACATCGCCAAAACATTGGGGCTGGATCTCAGCGACGACAGCCTGTGCGAAACCCCGCACCGCATCGCCAAGATGTACGTCGACGAAATGTTTTCCGGTCTCGACTACTTCAACTTCCCCAAGATTACCGTCATCGACAACAAGATGGGCGTGGAGGAAATGGTCAAGGTCAGCGATATCAGCCTCACCAGCACCTGCGAGCACCACTTCGTGACGATCGACGGCACCGCCAAGGTGGCCTACATCCCCAAGGGCAAGATCATTGGCCTGTCCAAGATCAACCGCATCGTGCGTTTCTTTGCGCAGCGTCCGCAGGTGCAGGAAAGACTCACGCAACAGGTGCTGGTCGCGCTGCAAACCCTGCTCGAAACCGACGACGTGGCCGTAACCATCGACGCGACCCACTACTGTGTCAAGGCGCGCGGCGTCATGGATTCGAATTCGCGCACGCAGACCACCGCGCTTGGCGGTACCTTCAAGGCCCGTCACAAGACCCGCGCCGAATTTCTCGCCTGATCCACGATGAAATCGAGCACCATCGATCCACAGGAAGTCGCCTACTACGAGCGACTAGCGGAGCAATGGTGGGATCGTCAGGGCAAGTTCTGGCCGCTGCACCGGCTCAACGAGCTGCGCGTAGATTACCTGAAACGCGCTATCTGCGATCACTTCGGCAGGAATCCCGATGACGCAATGCCGCTGGCCGGCATCGCTATCGTCGACATCGGTTGCGGCGGCGGCATCCTGTCGGAATCGATGGCCGCGCTCGGCGCGCGGGTGCTCGGTATCGACGTGGTCGAAAAAAATATCAGCGTCGCGCGTCAGCACAGCCTCAACAAGGACCTCGCGCTGGAGTACCGGCACCTGACCGTCGAGGACCTCGCCGACAGCGGCGAGCGCTTCGACGTGGTGCTCAACATGGAGGTCGTCGAGCACGTGCAGGACCTGGCGCTGTTCATGGCCGCCTGTAACCGCCTGGTAGCCGACCGGGGCATGATGTTTGTCGCGACGATCAACCGCAACCCTGTTGCCTGGCTGATCGCGATCTTCGGCGCCGAATATGTTCTCGGCTGGCTACCGAGGGGAACCCACTCGTACCGCAAGCTCGTCAGGCCCGGCGAGCTGAAACGGCTGCTCGAACTCGGAACAATGCGCGTAATAGACTCTGCCGGCGTGGGTATCAATCCGCTCAGCAAGCGCTTCAGTCTGAGCGGGCGCCTGACGGTCAACTATATGCTGGCAGCGGTTCGTGCAGAAACCGACCAAGCTGGCAAGGCATAACCGGCTAACAGTCCCCTGCGACTCAACTTCTCGGGCATCATTGCCATCTGCCTGCTCGCCGAATTTGCAGGGGACGCCACCGCCGGACCGGCCATGCTCGAATCTTACACCTGGCAGAATCGACTGCTGCTGCTGTTCACGCCACGCAGTGACGACCCGCGCCTGCAGCGGCAAAACCAAATTCTCGACCACCTGGAACCCGACCTCGTCGATCGCGACCTCGTCGCGATCCGGCTGGCATCCGACACGCCGGTAACCGTCGACAGGATTCCCGCCGCCGATGCCAGTCCGGGAGACCTTTATCGAGCATTCGGCGTAGCGCAGGATGCCTTCGCCGTGCTGCTGATCGGCAAGGACGGGGGCGTTAAACTCACGCATGCGGCGCCGGTCGACGCCGCCTCAGTTTTCGATTTAATCGACGCCATGCCCATGCGACAATGGGAGATGCAGAACAAAGGCGCTTTCAACAAACAGGATTAACTATCCCCTCATGACCCGGCCGCTCCGACCCACGCTCGCTCCCGAAGATGATCTCACGGCGGCGGCAGGCGTGGACATCAGCGCCGCCATAGCCCCGTTACACGAGCAGCGCTACCGCTCGCCGATCGTGCGGCCATCCCTGGCGGCCGACGTCGCTGCGCTGATCGATACCAGCTTCCCCGCGGGCGGCGACTCGCTCGAACAGCTGGTCGCACAGGTAACCAACGCGACAGACCGTTACCCGCGCCGCAACACGCATCCGGGATTCTTCGGCTGGATCGCGCCATCCGGTTTACCGAGCGACCCGCTCGCCCACGCGATGGTCAGCGAATTGAACGAGAACGTAGGCGGCTACTGGTCGTCGCCGGTAGGGACCACGATCGAAAAGACCGTGATCCGCTGGCTCGCCGACCTGGTAAAATTTCCGCAGCAGTCCGAGGGCGTGCTGCTTAGCGGCGGCTCCATGGCGAACATGTCGGGGCTTGCGGCGGCCCTGGCAAAGCGCTGCGGGCCCGGTTACCGCGAGCAGGGACTGGCCGCATTCAGCGACTCCTCGAAACCGATTATCGTTTGCTCCGAGGCCGTGCATTTCTCGATTCGGCGCGCCGCGGTCATGCTCGGCATCGGTACCGACAATATCGTCGCGGTCGAGACGGACGACCAGTTCCGTATGCGCATCGACCGGCTGGCCGAAATCCTGCAACGTCATCGTAACGTCGTATGCGTCGTCGCCTCGGCGGGCACCACCAACACCGGCGCCATCGACCCGCTCGAGCAAATCGCCGGGCTTTGCGCCAGCCACGACACCTGGCTGCACGTCGATGCGGCCTACGGTGGCGGTGGCCTGATGTCGGCGGAGTTGCAGCCGCGCTATCGCGGTATCGAACATGCCGACTCGGTCGTCATGGATTTGCACAAGTGGTTCTTCCAGTCGCTCGACGGCAGCCTGCTGCTTTATCGCGACGCCACCTGGGCGCGCCAGTTATTCTTCGAGACCTCGGATTACCTGCGCTCCAGCGCAGAACCGACCCCCGAGCAGTACATGTTTTTCCACATTGCGCCGGAACTGTCGCGCCGCTTTCGCGCGCTGCCGTTTTATATGGCGATGCGCTGCTACGGTATTCCGCGGCTGGGCCGTAACGCGCTGCACAACGTGCAGTGCGCCGAATACCTGGCCGACCTGATCCGCCAGCAGGATGAGCTGGAACTGATCGTTACACCGCAACTGTCGATACTGTGTTTCCGCTTCAGGCCCGCGGGCCTGAGCGACGACGAAATTGACCGCATCAACAGCGAAATCCGCGACCGGATTCAGCTCGAGGGAGAGTACCTGATGTCGGCGACCCTGGTCCGCGGCCGTCCGGTGCTGCGGGTTTGCGTCATGAACCACGCCACCCGCGCGAGGCACATCGAGGGTTTGCTCGCGAGCGTTCTGCGTATCGGCAAATCCCTGCGCTGATAGCCTGTGATCGCCAAACCTGTATAACGGAGCAGGCGCCTGCAGGTTTGATCATTTCAGGCAGAACAAACGTTTCCAGCTGTCAGGATTTTGACCCGATCTCAAACTCACGCAATTCGGTCTATACACGATGCTGGGAACTTTCGTCACCTGGAGGTATTCTGTGTTGCAACGACGAGCGATCCTGCCTCGCGATCGATAAGCGGCAGGTAAAAGTCTATTTGTTAATCCATACCGGAGTCGACATGAACAAAACAAGACCTACCATCACCTGCGCCGGCAATGGCCCCTATTTGCTGAAAAACGACGAAACGTCGACGATCGAGCTTTACGTTTCCGGCCCCGAAGGGGAAACCGTCTCCAGCGTCAGCGGGGTCGCGCTGTGCCGCTGCGGCGCTTCGGGCAACAAGCCGTTGTGCGATGGCACGCATCGCAAAAACGGCTTCAGCGATCGCAACGAAGCCGACGCCGCGGCCAATCGCAGCGTCGATTACACCGGCGCGAGCATCACGATCCACGACAATCGCGGCATCTGCGCACATGCCGGTTACTGTACCGACCAGTTGAGTTCGGTATTCAAAATGGGTTCGGAGCCCTGGATCGACCCCGACGGCGCCAGCGTCGAGGCAATAATCGCGCTGGTCGGGCAGTGCCCATCGGGCGCCCTCAGTTACACGCTCGAGAATTCCGGGGCCGGCGAACAGGATATAACTCCTCGGATCAGGGTCATGAAGAATGGTCCCTACGCGGTCAGCGGGGTCGAACTCGGCGACCATGAACTCGGTGACGGCGCGACGTCGGCACGCTACACGCTTTGCCGCTGCGGCGCATCGAAGAACAAGCCGTTTTGCGATGGCAGCCACTGGGACATCGGCTTCGAAGGATAACTTCAGGATATTCGGGGACAGTTTACTTAATTCTCTCCAATATTCGGGGGCAGTCTACTTACTCTCGCAAACACGGGGATGCTCTACATAACTGGATTGACTAATCTTCGAAATAAGTAAACTGTCCCCGAACTGCGAGGCCAGGCGCGACCGCGGCAAGCCGGGAAGTCGGGTGAAGAACAATGGCCAGGCCGATGTCTATTGCCTTACACTTCCCGCACCTTGAAAACCCGATAACAACAAATCCCGGTAGAATGAGATTCAGCCTGTTTCACCATCCGAGCGGCGACCGCCCGTTGCCCGCCCTGGCCATGTTGCTGATGGGGGTGTTCGTCATCGCCTTGCAGGACTCGCTGGTCAAGCTAATGTCGTCGGAGACATCTTTCTGGCAATTTCAGACCCTGCGCTCGATCGGTAATCTCAGCTTTATCGTCATTCTCGCGCTGGCGAGCGGCAGCCTCGGCTTGACGATGCCGAAAAACTGGCGCCCGGTATGCCTGCGCGCCGGCTTCCTGGTGATTTGCATGTTCTGTTTTTTCGCCGGGGCGCCCTTCCTGACGGTGCCGCAGATGGCGGCGGGGCTTTACACCTACCCCCTGTTCGTGTCGTTGCTGGCGGGCCCGGTGCTCGGCGAAGCGGTGGGTCCATGGCGAGTCGGCGCGCTGATCCTCGGCGCCATCGGCGCCGCCTTCGTACTCAGCCCGTGGCAGGATGACTTCTCGGCGGTGCAGATATTGCCGATTATCGCCGGCTTTTTTTATGCCACCAATATTCTGACCGTGCGGCGCGCCTGCCGCAACGAGAGTCCGCTCGCGCTCGCTTTCGCGGTCGGCGTCGCCTTCGTCGTTTCGGGAGTTCTCGGCATCCTGCTGCTGTCCATGTTCCCGCCCTCCGCGGAGACCAGGGCCGCGATTCCTTTCGTTGCTATCGGCTGGCCCGAACTGACCCTGCTGGTCGCCGGTTTTGCGCTATTCGCATCGGTGCTGAACCTGACGGGCAATATCTGCATCAGCCGCGCCTACCAGACCGCGGACGCGAGCTGGCTCGCGCCGATGGATTTCACCTACCTGATATTCGCGGCGATGTGGAGTCGCGCCATCTTCGATCAGTGGCCCACCCGCGAGGCCATTATCGGTATGACATTGATCGGCTCGGCAGGGGTGATTACCGCCTGGCGCGAACGCGTTACCGCAGCCGCCAGGCGGCACACCGGATAATCGACCGGCTTAATATTCATCGGTCAAAGCGCACAGGTACAGCAGCGATTGTGAGATTTCGTCGCCGATTAGATCGTCGTGCGGCTACCGCGCCCGGTGCACCATTCCCGGTGATCCAGCGCGGCCGCCAGCCCTCACCCTAGCAGCTGCCACGCATCGGATCGGCCGCCTCTTCGTCGGGCTCACTCCCGGGCAGCCTGTTCGCGGCAAGTTTCTGAATTGAACCGACCCGCAAACCGGCGTTTTCCAGGCGTGCTGCCTGATCCAGGATCTATGTGCTCGCGTATACAATGCCAAATGTTCAAGCAAGTAAACCGTCGGCCCCTGCCATGATTCGTTCCCGTTTGCCGCAAGGCTCGCTCCTTTTACTCCTGTGCGCGATGCTGTCGGGCTGCTATACGCACCTGCGCGACCACAACCAGGAGCCGCCAGCCGATGCCGCCTACACGCTCGAGCGTACCGTCGAAAACATCGTCTATACCGAAGAATCATGGCCGCAACCGCTGCGCGCGGATCTGTACCTGCCGCGCAAGCGCGGTCCGCATCCCGTCGTGCTGGTGATACATGGCGGTGGCTGGGCGAATCGCAGCCGCGACGACATGGTCGACGTCAGTCGCAAACTGGTGCGGCACGGTTACGCGGTAATGAACGTCAGTTACCGGTTTGCACCACGCTTTACCTTCCCCGCACAGCTGCAGGACCTGCAGCAGGCGCTGGCGTGGATTTCGCAAAACGCGGATCGCTTTAATTTCGATACGGACCGCGTCAACACCTGGGGCTATTCTTCCGGCGCCCACCTGGCGGCGCTGGTTGCCAGTATCGACTCGGTCGGACCGCCGGCTGGCGGCGGGGATTCCCTGCCACGCGTCAGGGCCGTGGTCGCCGGCGGTATTCCGTCGGACCTGCGCAAATACAGCGGCAGCCCCGTCGTCACGCGTTTCATGGGTGGCGACCGCGATGAAATGCCCGATCGCTACGCGCAGGCATCACCGGTCTACCATATCTCCGCCGACGATCCTCCGGTATTCCTCTACCATGGCGAACTCGATTTTCTGGTCACCGACGACCAGGCGACCGACTATTACGAGGCGCTGAAACAACGCGGCGTCGAAACCGAGCTATACCTGCACAACTGGCGCGGACACATGACCATGTTCTTGTTCGGGGATGATGCCGAAAACAGGGCGATCGATTTTCTCAACCGAAAGAACTCGAGAACCCTGACGGTTACGCAACAATAGTGAAAGAGGACGATTCGATCGTCATTCCTGCCGGGAAGGTAATGTAACAACGCCTTGTTGCCTACGATGCCTTGCCTCGCCATGATGCGTATTCAAGCAGTCATGCAGCGCAGGCATAATGACGAACCAGCCCGATGTTAAATAAACAGGGGACAGGACTTGCTGCCCCCTGTCTACTCGCTATTATTTTGCCGACAGGGTTTGTGCATAAGCGATGATATCAACGATGTCCTGTATATCGAGAACGCCCAAAGCCACCATGGGGACCCCTGGCTGCCCGTTACGCGCCTTGTGCATTGTTTCCTGAGGGTTCTCCTGTGCGACGGTGCCAATATATTCTGGCTTCTCGGCGGTTTTGAAATTGATCGTTTTTCCGTCGAAGCCATGGCACACGGAGCAGATCGCCTGGTAGAAACGCGCCCCTCTCGTCGCGTCCCCGCGAGCTTTCTTGGTTGCATAATCGATATACTGCGGCATATCGACCTGCCCTCGACTGACGAACAACGCCAGGCTCCTGACCGCCTCGTCGGGGATCATTTCGCTGGTATAACGATGTGTATCGTTGCGAATAATTTTCTCGATATCCGATATCGAAGCTCCGACCCAGTCGCGTATTCCCTTGATACCGCTATAGTGCGATCCCTTGGCGTAGGCACCCTCGGCTCCTCGATAGTCCCAGCCATGGCATTCCTTGCAGCGCCAGGTGCCCGCGCCTTTCTGTTTTCCTTTTGCGGGATAGGAAGGATGCGTTTGCTCCGGTGCTTTTTTGAACAGTAATTTTGCCCAGTTATCATACAGCTGACCTCCCTGCAAGGTATGCCAGAAATCGGATACCTGCGGATTGTCATCCGCAACTGCGGTCATCGGCGATGCAAGCGTTAAAGCAAGCGCGGCCAAAATTAATTTACCCATTTTCATATTACTCTCCTCAGGTTAAGACGATGGTTAGTCAAAGATCGCATCGGCGCGGAACAATGCCTCTCGAGCTAAGTATTCGTTCCGAGTCGATTTGCTCAAGTCATCATCCACCCTGCCGCCCGATAAATTTTTTTTATTTAAGATAATCCCCCGTTTAATCGTTGTTTGCTTGACATATATCAACCGGGGCAGCCCTTAGACCTGTCGACAAGGCCTGGATTCATGTCCACCGAAAAGTATAGTAGTCAGAATAGCTTTACCCGGAATTGCGACTCCCGGATTGCAAGCCATTGATTTGCCCGCGCGCACCGGCCTGATATAGTTCGCGCAGAAGCGGTCCTTACAGATACAACACGAGGTCTATCGTGGTGACGCGCCAGGAAGTGTTCTCCGAATCGGAACTACGTCAGCGACTGGACAGGGTCAGAGCTGTGATGAAAGTCCGTGGCATCGATGCGCTCGTGGTCTCCGTGCCCGAGAATATCTATTATCTTACCGGTCTCGATCACTGGGGATTTTTTGCCTGCCACGTACTGGTGGTACCTGTCGAAGGAACGCTTGCGCTCGCCTGCCGCGCGATGGAACGCATCACCGTCGAAAACCAGGTCGGAAACGCCGAGTTTTACGGCCATGCCGATACCGAGGAGCTGTCCGACTACGTGCTGAAGATGCTCGCCGACCGGGGCCTGTCCCGGGCCCGGCTCGGTATCGAAAAGCGCAGCCTGTTCATGACGCCGCGCATCTACGAATTGATAATCGCGGGCGCTCCCAAGGCGGACTGGTCGGATGGCTCGGGCATCATCGACGAGTTGCGGCTGGTT
>Ga0224512_10000772_pt1 | contig 32944 bp, 20 predicted proteins | sample SF_May12_sed_USG_4_FD_169103 | JGI IMG/M metagenome (GOLD analysis project Ga0224512, IMG submission 169103) | Sediment microbial communities from San Francisco Bay, California, United States - SF_May12_sed_USGS_13 | ecosystem: Environmental > Aquatic > Marine > Sediment | place: USA... | reverse complement strand
AAATCCGGCTGACATTGGCGTTCTGCAACGCAAACCCGAACTGAATGCCAAGGAATCCGAAACACATGTTCCAGATCTGCCAGAAACTCAAATTAGGCTTCTTTTCCATTATTCTGTTGCCTTTCCGGTCGCTAGTAGCCGGTCACTGCATTGTAGCAATTCGATGATTTCGCAAGGCCCGTCTGCAAACGTATTCATCCCCGTGAAACCGGCTAAATGACTATATTTACAGGAATAACGAAGGGGGCGAAATGACGAAACTTGCATTCATCGCGGCCGGCTGCTGCCTGCTCCTGGGTTTCAGTGATTCGGCTCTTGCGGCCGGCGCAGACGACATAGAACGCGTGGAGCCGCCTTTCTGGTGGCAAGGATTCAAACATCGGGAACTCCAGTTGCTGGTACATGGCGACAACGTCAGCGAGCTGTCGCCTTCGGTCGATTACGCCGGTGTGGAGATTATCCGCAGCGAGCGCGGCGACAGCCCCAACTACCTGTTCGTCTATCTCGATATCGGTGAATCGGCCGATCCCGGGACGTTCGAACTCGAATTCACAGGGCCGGAGCAGACACTGTCTTACAGTTACGAACTGCGCGAAAAAAATGCGGATCCTGCCTATACGAAGGCATTCAGTTCCGCGGACGTCGTTTACCTGATCACGCCGGATCGCTTTGCAAATGGAGACGAAGGCAACGATTCGATCGATGGCTATGACGACAAGCTGAACCGTAAAGACAATTATGGCCGTCACGGTGGCGATATTCGCGGTATCTTGCAGCATCTGGATTACATCTCGGATATGGGGTTCACACAGATCTGGCTCAACCCGATTCTCGAGAATGCCGTATCCCGGGCGTCCTATCACGGCTACTCGACAACGGATTACTACAAGGTCGACCCGCGTTTCGGCAGCAATGAAAGTTACCGCGAGTTCGTCACAGCCGCTCGTGGCAAAGGTATCGGCATCATCCAGGACATGATTGCCAATCATGCCGGTAGCGGGCACTGGTGGAGTGACGATCTGCCAACGTCGGACTGGTATAACCTGCCGGACAGCAAGACCATAACGTCACATGCGCGCACGACCAACCAGGATCCATACGCCTCGGCTTTTGACAAGGCCGCACATGCCAACGGCTGGTTCGTGGAGACGATGCCCGACCTCAATCAAAGAAATCCGCTACTGGCCGATTACCTCATCCAGAATTCATTATGGTGGATCGAGTACGTCGGGCTCTCCGGGATTAGGCAGGACACGTACCCGTATCCCGATAAACATTTCATGAGCGAGTGGACGCGTCGCATCATGGACGAGTATCCGCATTTCAATATCGTCGGCGAGGAATGGAGCCCGAGCCCGGCGATCGTCTCGTACTGGCAGCGCGGCAAGAAAAACCACGATGGCTACGAATCGTCACTGCCGAGCCTTATGGATTTCCCCCTGCAGATCGTTATGAAGCAATCACTGACGGATCCTGAGAAACCCTGGGGCAGTGTCTGGACCCCGGTCTACGAAATGCTCGGGCATGACTTCCTGTACGCCGACCCGTTCAACCTGATGATCTTCCCGGACAACCACGACATGAGCCGCATTTACACGCAGCTGGATGAGGACTACGCGCTGTTCCGCATCGCGACGGTTTTCTATCTCACGATGCGCGGCATCCCGCAGGTATTCTATGGCACTGAAATCCTGATGTCGCACCCGGGCACGGAGAGTCACGGTGCCTTGCGCATGGACTTCCCCGGCGGTTGGGAAGGCGACAGGCGCAATGCTTTCACCGGCACAGGCATGAGCGAGAAGGAACTGGATGCGCAACGATTCATGCGCAAACTGCTGAACTGGCGCAAAAACGCAGACGTTATCCACCGCGGTAAACTCATGCAGTATTCGCCCATCGGCAACGTCTATGCCTATTTCCGCTACAACGATGACGAGAGCGTCATGGTCGTATTCAACCGCGGCAAGAAAGCCAGGAAACTGGATCTCGATCGATTCCACGAACGGCTGGACCCGGGACAGCCGGCCGTCGACGTGCTGTCAGGCAAATCCTACGTACTGTCAGGTTCGCTGGAAGTCGGGCCACGCTCCGTGCTGCTGCTCGAAGTAAAGAAAAAATAAGTATTAGTAAACGGAGCTTGTCTTGAGACTACTGTTTCTGTTCATCACCGCTGTATTTTCGGTTAGCCCTGCTTCTGCAGATTTCGGCCAGTATCAAAGCCACGCACTCGACGGTCAGTCATTGATCGTCATAAGCAACCGTGGTCGGCTTCGGGTCACGCCATTGGACGACGCCGCATTCGAAGTTCACTACCTCGAGAATGGCGTAAAACAGCTGCCGTCGTTCGCAATAGCGGGCGGCGACACACCCGACATCGTCACCGCCGTCAGCGAAACCGAATCTGCGCTCGAATTCACGATCGACGGGCTGACGGCACGCATCGAGAAATCGCCGCTTCGAGTCTCTTTTATGAAAGATGGCGAAGTCCTGGTTGCCGAGGAGCACGGCTATTTCGCCTACGACACGGTACGCGGCTTTCGTTTCGATCTCGATGACGGCGAGAAGATCCTGGGCGGCGGCCAGCGCGTCATGGGCATGGATCGGCGCGGCAAGCGAATGCCGCTCTACAACAAGGCGTCCTACGGCTACGAGACCGATGCCGATCAGATGTACTACGGCCTGCCGGCGGTCCTGTCGTCCGACAAGTACGCAGTCGTTTTCGACAACACGGCCAGCGGCTGGCTCGATATCGGCCACACGGAAGCAGACGTTCTGAAGTTCGAAGCCGTGAGCGGGCGCACGGCGTATCTCGTGATTGCCGGGAACAGCTACCCTGACCTGATCGAAAACTACGTCGAGGTCACGGGCAAGCAGCCGCTGCCGCCGCGCTGGGCTTTCGGCAACTACGCGTCCCGATTCGGTTACCACACTGAGAAAGAAGCCCGCGACGTCGTCAGGCGCTTCAAAAAAGCCGATATCCCGCTCGACGCGATTATTCTTGACATCTACTGGTTCGGCCCCGACATCCAGGGCCACATGGGCAAGCTCGACTGGGATGGCGCTGCGTGGCCGACGCCGGAAAAAATGATCGGGGACTTCGCGGCGCAGGGCGTCAAGACGATCGTAATTACAGAGCCCTTTATTCTGAGTACCTCCGAGAAATGGCAGAGCGCCGTCGACCACGGGGCACTGGCTAAAACTCCAACGGGCGAGCCGCGCCGTTTCGACTTCTACTTTGGCAATACCGGCCTGGTCGATGTGTTCAACGACACGGCGCAGAAATGGTTCTGGGAGCCCTATGAAATGCTGTTTGAACAGGGCAACGCGGCAACCTGGGGTGACCTCGGTGAACCCGAGGTGCATCCCGGCGATGCGCTGCACTGGTTGAGCGACGCCGGAATCGAAGCAACCGGCGACGAGATTCACAACGCCTATGGCCATGTCTGGGCCAGGATGGTCTACGAGCGCCAGGTCGAGAAGTACCCGGACATGCGCGCGCTGATCCTGATGCGCTCAGGATTTGCGGGCTCGCAGCGCTACGGAATGGTGCCGTGGACCGGAGACGTCAATCGCAGCTGGGGTGGCTTCAAGCCCCAGGTTGAACTGAGCCTGCAAATGAGCATGTTCGGCCTCGCTTACAACCATTCGGATCTCGGTGGTTTCGCCGGCGGTGAAGAATTCGACAAGGAGCTTTACATTCGCTGGCTGCAGTACGGTGTCTTCCAGCCGGTCTATCGTCCACACGCGCAGGAACATATCCCGGCCGAACCCGTGTTTCACGATCGCGAGACACGCAATATCATTCGCGACTACATCAAGCTTCGCTATCGATTGCTGCCGTACAATTACACGCTGGCATATGAAAACAGTACGTCGGGCATGCCGCTCATGCGGCCACTGTTTTTCGAAGATGAGAGCGACTTAGAGTTAATCGACGAGAAAGACGCCTATCTCTGGGGCAATGCGTTTCTAGTTGCACCGGTCACGGATCCCGGCGTCAAGACCGTGAATGTCGACGTACCTGCCGGCGCCTGGTTCGACTTCTGGAACGACCGGCGTTACGACGGCGCACAAAACGTCGGCATTCCCGTGACGCTCGAGACGATTCCCGTGCTCGTGCGCGCCGGTTCGTTTATTCCGATGATTGATGACATAGCAACGACCGAGGACTATTCAAGCGCTAATCTCACTTTGCATTACTACGCCGACGCATCGGTTGCCGACGCCGACGGCCAGATGTATGACGATGACGGGAAAAGCCGAACCAGTCTCGAAGACGGCCGCTTTGAACTGCTGAAGTTCAACGCGCGTCACGCTGCTGATGCACTGACCATCGAGATGCACCGCGACGCCACGACCTACGACGGCATGCCGGCGCAACGGGAAATCACCCTGGTTATCCACAACTGGACAAGCCCGGTTGAATCCGTCGATGTCAATGGCCGGGACATTCCCGTCGCGAAGCGCATGCCGAGGAAGGGTGCCGGTGCAGCCTTTGACAAACGCGCAAACACATTGGAAGTGCGCTTCGACTGGCACAGATCGAACGCGATTCTGAAAATCAACGAGTCCGACCAAACGTCGACAGCCGGCAAGCCCGTTGTGTACCAGGTGTTCACGCGCCTGTTCGGGAACAAGGTCACCACGAACAAGCCCTGGGGCACGATCGAAGAAAACGGCGTTGGCAAGTTCAGCGATTTCGATGACAAAGCGCTTGATGGCATCCGCGAGCTGGGTACGACGCATATCTGGTACACGGGCGTGCCGCACCATGCCCTTATCCGCGACTATACCGACTACGGCATCAGCAGCGACGATCCCGACGTCGTAAAAGGCCGTGCGGGATCGCCGTACGCCGTGAAAGATTATTACAACGTCAGTCCCGATCTTGCCGATGATCCGGCGCGGCGTCTCGAAGAGTTCGAGGCGCTCATAGGACGAACACATGCGCACGGCATGAAGGTCATTATCGATATCGTGCCCAATCACATCGCGCGAGGCTACGAATCAATCAGCCGGCCCAAAGGCGTATCCAGCTTTGGCGCCGACGATGACACGTCCGTCGAATGGGATCGGAACAATAACTTCTATTACGTTCCGGGCCAGGACTTCCGGGTTCCGGCCTCACCCGACGGATACAGCCCGTTGGGCGGTGACGAACATCTGCTCGCCGACGGCCTGTTTACCGAGTCGCCGGCGAAGTGGACCGGCAATGGCGCACGCGAACCGCAGCCGCGCTTCGACGACTGGTTCGAGACGGTCAAGATCAACTACGGCGTGCAGCCGGACGGCAGCTATGCGTTCGATCGCCTGCCCGAGGCTGCGCGCGACTGGTCCATCGAGCAACATGCGGCATTCTGGGCGGGCAAGGACGTTCCGGACAGCTGGGGCAAATTCCGCGACATCGTTCTTTACTGGCTTGACAAAGGCGTCGACGGCTTTCGCTACGACATGGCCGAGATGGTTCCCGTCGAATTCTGGAGCTACCTGAACTCCTCGATAAAGACCCGAAACGCGAATGCTTTCCTGCTCGCTGAGGTCTATAACCCGAACGAGTATCGCAATTACCTGCAGCTCGGGCGCATGGATTACCTGTATGACAAAGTCGGCTTTTACGACACGCTGAAAGCAATCATGCAGGGCACCGCATCGACGGATGCGCTGGCCCCTGCGCATGCCGAGGTCCTCGACATCGAGGAACACATGCTGCACTTCCTCGAGAACCATGATGAACAGCGTATCGCGAGTCCGGGTTTCGCCGGCGATGCGAATAAAGGCCGCCCGGCTATGGTGGTTTCAGCTTTGATCAGCCGCTCACCGACGATGCTGTATTTCGCGCAGGACGTCGGCGAACCGGGGGATGGCGACGCGGGGTTCGGTGATCCGACGCGCACGACGATTTTCGACTACTGGGGTGTGCCCTCCCACCAGCGCTGGATGAATGACGGCAAGTTTGACGGCGCCAAACTGACAGAGGAAGAAAAGAGCCTGCGCGACTTTTATCGCCGCCTGATGACATTCAGCGCCTCGAGCGCCGCGCTGAACGGTGATTACGCCGAGATTCACGGCTTTAACCGGGCAGAAGACAATGATGCCTACAACGACAGGGTCTTCTCCTTCGTTCGTTGGAACGATAAAGAGCGCCTGATCGTGCTCAGTAATTTTGACCCGGACACCCGCTACGAACTCGAAGTCCGGGTTCCCGCCGCCATCATTTCATCATGGCGGCTCGGAGACGGCCGCTACATGCTCGACGAGCAGCTGTACCGCCGTAATCACGCGCAGCTGATTGTCAGTAAAGGGCAAGGCATGCTGCGAATCACGCTGCCGCCGCTGGATTCTGCCGTGCTCAAGGTCGGTGCACCGAATATCTCAGGGCTGTCCGACGTAAACCACCGCTGATCGCGAGGGTACGTTGAGCGTGAGCTTGCCAACACCGTCGGCAGTCAACTGGCCGCTTAGCCCAAATACGGCTTCGAATGTGGCATCGGCCAGCGCCGTTGACGCGACGGCCTGGCGTACCACCGAGTCGTAGTTGATCGCGATCACGACGCTGCCTCCCGCCCCCGAGCGCGTCAGTAGCAGCACCGGATCGCCGCCATTCGACTGCACGTCCAGGGCGCCGTTCGCGACCAGGGGATAAGACCGCCGAAGCTGGTACAGGCCGCGGTAGTACTCGAGCAGGGAATTCGAATCGCCCTCCTCATCCTCAACGTTGTTCGTCGATACATTGGCGGACAGCTCGCGAAACGGCATGACCGCAGAGAATCCCGCGTTGTTCGGGTCGCTGGTCCAGCTCATCGGCGTCCGCAGCGCTGGGTCTCCCGAGAGACCGGCTGCATTCGCCATGCCGATTTCTTCACCGTAGTAGCTAAAAGGCGTCTGCGCCGCAAGCAGGTAGCTCGCGGCCGCCAGCTTGTAGTCTCCGACTTCACCATTCAGCTGGTTCCAGGGCCGATCGCCGGCAAAGCTGTCGTGGTTGGAGAGAATCAGCGGCATGCGGTCCGTGTCGGGCCGGTTGAGCTGATTCACGAAGGTGCCGTCCACAGCGTTGTTGCGCGGCGAGTTCAGAATCGCACCCGCAGTCTGGAACGCAAATGCACGCCCGCAGGATGCACCGTTCGCGTACGCGGCCGGATCCGACGGCGATTCGCAGACCAGGAAACGCTTGTTATAGCCATCAATGACTGCCTGTGCTTCGCCGAGCAGGACGTGATTCTCGGCCTGGTCTTCCCAGTTTGTCGAACCGTTCTCGAACAACACACCGACGGCGTCGAAGCGAAAACCGTCCACGCCCTTGTTGAGCCAGAATCGCAGGGTGTCCTTGTGGTACTCACGCACTTCAGCGTTGCGCAGATTGAAGTCGGGCATCAGCGCAGAGAATATGCCGTAGTACCAGCCGTTGCCGTTATTGCGCCAGGGATCACCGGCAAACGTGTTCCATCCCTGCGGTTTCACGTCCTCCCAGACGAACCAGTCGCGCTTGTCATTAACTGCCGTTGTCGACGCGTCGAGAAACAGCGCGTTCGTGCTCGCCGCGTGATTCATCACGTAGTCGATGATGATGGCAATACCGCGCGCATGCGCTTCATCGAGCAAGCTCTCGAAATCGGCCATCGTGCCGTAGTCGCTCTCGATCGCCCGATGATCCTGCACCGCGTAGCCGTGATCGTTGTCTGCGCTTTCCGTGACCGGCATCAGCCAGATGCCCGTGATGCCGAGCGACTGCAGGTAGTCAAGCCTCGAAATCAGTCCCTGCAGGTCGCCGATTCCATCGCCGTCCGAGTCCTGGTAGCCGCGCACGTAGATCTCCAGAAAGCTCGCCGAATCGGCCCAGTCGGCGGCAAGGCCCGAGTCCACATCATTCGGAACCACGACTGACAGATCCAATTCTGCTGATTTGTTGCCCAGTGCGTTCAGGGCCGCCAGTGCCGCGGACTGGGTGGCGAATGGCGTGCCGATGTTTCCACTCAGCGACGCGACCTCGTCCTGAACGATCCAGACCTCGGTGCCGAACGTTTCCGGCACGATGCCAAGATCGTAGATGGGGCTCTTCAGATCCCCGTTGTGTGCAATCAGGTTGAGGACCATTGCGCCATCGATGACCGGTATCTCGAAAACGGCGGCGTCGTTCTCGATGCGATCGGGCAGTCGCGGCGACGACCATTCGGTCGCGACGCTGGCGGCGATTGCACCGCCCCAGAGATGCAGTCCCCAGCCATCGTAGGACGGGTCTGCCCGCAGGTAATAGACCGTTACCGTCGTTCCAGGATCCGGGGGTGGTGGCTGCACCGGCGGCGCTGAGCCGCCACCTCCCCCACAGCCTGCTGAGACCGCTGCCAGTATCAGCAGTACTAATGCACGGCCGGCGCGCATCCTTTCTCCAGTGCGATCATTGCCTCTGCGAACGCCGTGCCCATCCGGATGAAACCATCCGTGTCGTAATGCCAGCCGTCGTCGAGGTAGGCGAGACCGTCGGTAACCGTGACGTAGGCCGCACAAGCATCGCTGTCCACATAATCCTGCTGCGCCTGCTGCACGGTGGCGATGTAATCCATGACGCTGCCGTCGTCCGCCATACCCGAATCGGTGATCTTTCCAATGACGACGGGCAGATCGTCGACACGCAATGCGGCTCGCAGCAAGCCCATCAGTCGCTCGATATTCGCGCGGTATTCGTCGGCAGCCGCCTGGCTGTCGTAGGCGTCTGCCTCGCCCTGCATCCAGACGATGCCGGAGGGTACCAGGCGATCGGCGACCCCATCGCCGTCGATGTCGGAATGCGAGAACGCATTACGCATCGTCTTCAACGCATGGTCGTACTGGTTCAGGCCCGCGCCAACCGAAAAATCCGGGTACCAATTGCCGTAACCGACACCTTCTGCCAGACCGGAACCGCCCAGCGCATACTTTATGATCGCAATTTTCGAGCCGGGCGAGTGCGCCGCCATCGTCCGCCCGAACGTGAGCTCTGGCCCGAATCGATCTGAAAGCCGATTGGTTTTGCCATCTGACCTGAATCCGGTGCCATAGCCCGGCTCAAGGGGTTGCCAGACACCCACCCCGCCGTGCGTCTCGTTGTCGAGCGCCATCTGTCCTGCGAAAATCATTACGTGTTCAGACGAAGTGGCGATTGCTCCGGGCAATTCTTCAACGTAACCAAAACCCTCCATGTTCGACTGGCCACCCAGGAAATACAGCCTGTAGATCGTTGGTTGCTGTTCGACCGTTGCACAGCCGCACTGCAGCAGCATGAAACCGGCGATTACCAGGCATCTAGTGTTTGTCTTCATTTGCCAGCTGTCTTTCGAACCAGTCGTCACGCGAGTGTTCCGTCGGCTCGTACCTGAAGAATTCGAAGTCAGCGTAGTTCCGGGCCTCCGCACCGTTGGATGTCGCATACAGTCCGAGGTATACGCCCGTGTAATTGTAGCCGGCGATCGCGGCTGGCGACAAAGCAGTGCCATCTGTATCGCCGCCCAACGTGGTCCAGGTCCCACCGTCGACTGAATACTGGAATCGATAGATAAGGTAATCGCCGGTCACTCTTAAAAACACGGCGTCATGCTTGTAAGGCACGGCATCGAGTTGCTTCGACTGGCCGTGCAGCGCCTGCGTAAGTTTCAACATGTTCCCGTCTGGCCCGGCCGACATCGTCATCAGAAAGGCCGAGCGATCGTTCTGAATGACGACGAGACCGGCTTCCTCCTCACCGACGGGTGCGAAGGTCATTTTCGTTACGGCATCGAACTCGAAATGTCGCTGACGAATGCCAATGAAGCTGTATTGCTCGCGTTCGCCGAGCGCTCCGGCCTGCAACACAAGCCTGAGCGATCCCGGATTATCGTCCAGATCATAGAAGCGCTTTTCGGGCGCGCGCCTGAAATTCCACTGCAGGTCGAGTGTTCTTGCATCGAATTTATCGCTGAACTCGCCGTCACTTGGTTTGCTGTCGCCACCAAACGGCAACGGATAATGAAGTTCGATCTTGCCGGTCGCCGGACTGAAGACGGGAAACGTCAGCTTGTCCTCTTTCCAGGAATAGGGCTCCGTCTCCCAGGTGACGGGCAACAGGAACGTCTCCCGGCCGAGGATGCCGTGAATGCCGTCCACCAGTCGCCAGCCCAATGCGACGGCATACCACCGGCCGTCCTCGAGTTCCACGAGATCGGCGTGACCAACACCCGTGATCGGGTGGTCGTAGCTGAGCTGCCGGTGGCTCAGGACCGGGTTCCTCGGGTTGTTCAGATACGGCCCCGTGATCTCCCGGCTGATTGCAACGGCGAGCGCATGCTCGTAGGCCGTGCCGCCTTCCGAAATCAGGAGATAGTAATAACCGTCTTTCTTGTAAATATGCGGGCCTTCCGCCCAGACGCCCTGGCAGCAGCCGCGCCAGAGATAGTGGCGCTCGCCGACCAGCCGCATTGAATCGATATCGACTTGCTGCAGCCAGATCTCCGCCTGGCCCGCGAATTCCGGATCCGGCGGCACGTGATTGCCGACATACCATACGCGGCCATCGTCATCGAAAAACAGCGACGGGTCGATGCCCGGTGCACCTTCGAGTACTTGTGGTGCCGACCACGGTCCGCGTGGATTGGCCGCGGTAACGATGAAGTTCACCATGTTGCCGTCGACGTTGTTCGTCGTGATGATGTAGTAAGTACCGTCGTGATAGCGAATCGTTGATGCGTGGATACCGTCGCTCGACCTGATGCGGCCAAGGTCGACCTGCTGCGGATCGTTCAACGCGTAGCCGATCAGCTCCCAGTTCACGAGGTCCCTGCTGTGGTAGATCGGGATACCCGGAAAGTACTCGAAGGTCGAGTTGACGAGGTAGAAGTCGTCGTCGACACGAACGATGGACGGGTCGGGCGCGAAGCCCGGGATGATCGGGTTGCTGAATAGTTTATTGCTCTCGCCCGCCGAATTTCCACACCCTGCGGATAGCGCCGCCAGCAGGGCAATGAGTAGCAGGCGCTTCACGATCACTTTGAACAGGTCTTTAGGAATTCAGGATAAGGCTGCAGCCTATCAACCGTGGTTTTCAGGATCGTGTGCAAGTTTTGCAAGTATTCACCGAGCTGCGCCGACGAAAGCGTATCAGCCAGTGCATTGTATTGCTTCGGTCGAATGCCCTGCCCCAGCATTACCTGTAGCCAACCCACTTCGGTGAAAAGTTCATCATCGATGCGGTACAGGTGCCCGGATTCCGAAAAGGATGCCATCTTATCCTGCAGGTTCTTCGGGATGTCCATATTCTTGACGTGCTTCCAGAACGGCGTGTCCTCGCGGCTCGTCTGGTGATAATGGAGGATAATGAAATCACGGATCGCCTCGTACTCAAAACGCATACGGCGGTTGTACTCGCGCGCCTTGGCCGCATTGTCGCCCTTCGTCGGAAAGACTTTTAAGAGATTCGTAATACCGATCTGAATCAGGTGAATGCTGGTGCTTTCGAGTGGCTCAATGAAACCGCTGGAGAGGCCTAGGGCAACACAATTTCGATGCCATAACTTTTTGCGGCAGCCCGGTGTGAAGCGCAGCGAAAGAGGGTCCTTGAGCGGTTCGCCTTCCAGGTTATCAAGGAGCACCTGGGTTGCTTCGTCTTCGCTGATGAAACGGTCGCAATATACATGTCCGTTACCGGTCCGGTGTTGCAGCGGTATTCGCCACTGCCAACCCGCCTGGTGTGCAATGCTTTGTGTGTAGGGTCGCAACGAGCGTGGTTCGCTGCTGCTGGGCACGGCAATAGCACGATTGCACAGCAGCCACTCGCTCCAGTCGTCGTATTCGACACCCAGCGACTGGTTGAAGAGCAGGCTGTTAAAGCCACTGCAGTCGATGAAGAAATCGCCGCTCACTTCCACAGCATCTTCCATCTTCAGACCTGCCACACCGCCTGAATCGGGATCGAGCAGGACCTCCTGGATGCGTCCTTCGCGCCGCTTGACGCCTCGTGCCTCGCTCTGTGTACGCAGGAATCTCGCGTACAGGCCCGCATCAAAATGATAGGCGTAAGTAATCCCGGGCAGTGGCGTATCTTCGATCCTCGCCAGGCGATTAAATCGGCCCGCGGCGGCGGCCAGGTTATTCAATGAGTAGTCCGAAAGCGGACCGGCGACACCGTCCGCCAAGGCTTTCAGGTACGCGTGCTGGAACGAAATCGCGCCGACATTTCTGCCGACGAAACCGAAACCGTGAAGATAACGATCGCCAATCGCGCCCCAGTTCTGAAACTCAATTGCAAGTTTAATTGTGGCCTTGGTATCGCGCAGAAATTCCTGTTCGTCGACGCCAGCCAGGTCATTGAACACCTGGATAGGCGGAATTGTCGCTTCGCCGACCCCCACTGTGCCAATGGCGTTGGACTCGATCAGCTCGATGTTCAACGTGCCTGCAAACAAGCGGCTGATCAATGCGGCGCTCATCCAGCCGGCCGTGCCACCTCCGACGATCACCAGTTTTTCAATCGCTTGTTCGTTCATCATCGTGTGCTCAAGTAAAAAAACCCCCGCCGGTTGCCCGACGGGGGTTCGTTCATGACGATGTCAAGACACAATTACCTTCGGTAGTTGAAGCCAATCATATAGCTGCGTCCGTACGTGTGGAAGTTCTTGATCTTCCTTGTGTCGCCGTCCAGGTATTGCACGAACGGCTCGTTGGTCAGGTTGTACCCCTGCAGGTACAGGGAAAACCCTTCGGCGCCGACATTCGAAAGATCGTACGAGAACTGTGCATCGACGATCGTCTCCTTCTTGGCGGTCGTTTCCTGACGAGACAGACCAATCGCAAATGATTCTGCAAGGAACTCGTCGCGCTGGCGCGCGCTTACGCGTGCCTGGAAGCCGGCGTCGTTCTCGTAGTAGACCGTGCCGTTCAGCACCAGCTTCGAGAGGCCAGGCAGTTCCAGCTTCGGGCTGCTGGACGTCTCCTGGACCTCCGAGTCGGTGTAGGACGCACTGACGTAGGCGCCAAAGTCCTTGAGGCTGTCAGACATCAGGTCGAACGGCAGCGATGCCGAAAATTCCACACCACGGATCCAGCCGCCTTCACCATTATCGGGTGCCGACACAAATCCCTGATCGAGCACCGGGTCGATAATTGCCGGCAGTTGCACACCTGAAAAGTCCGTGAGCACCTGCTTGGTGTAGACGTAGTTCTCCAGGTCCTTGTGGTAAACAGCCAAAGCGGCGTAACCGGAACTACCGAAGTAGGTTTCCAGTGAGACGTCGAACTGCCAGGCCATCCATGGCTCGAGGAACGCATTGCCGCCATTGCCGCCCCATGGCGAATCCTCAAGGTCGGTTTCATTGATGTTCTGCTCGTTGAAACTGAACTCACGGCTGGCACGCATGTCCTCGATGCGCGGACGCGCGAGGATACGGGCAACGCCAAGGCGCAACTTCCAGTCATCACTGATGTGATAGGACGCGTTGATGCTCGGCAGCAACTCCCAGAAATCGGTGCCTTCCGTGACATTATTGAACTCGACGCCTTGCGAAGTCGTTCCAGCCTGCGTTCCGATGGAAGTCTGGTCCGTGTACACCGCCTGCAGGCCGAAGTTACCTGACCACATTTCGGTCTCGAATTCGGCCATCGCATACAAATTGGCCACGTCTTCTTCGACCGCCCAACGGTTGAGTGCCGCTGCGATGTTATTTTCCGGCGAGAAGTAGTACAGGCCGGAATTCACCGCGGCGCGGGCATTGAAACTCATGATGCCGCCGACGCCAATGAAATCCAGCGAGGTCGGGCCTATCTGCCACTCCGTAGGAACAGGAACAGTATTCGGATAATCATTCAGCGTCAGGAACTCACCCGTCCGCGAGTGTCCCTTTTCGCGAATCACGTAACGCACGCCGAACTCAACGTTTTGCACAAAATTACTATCGATAATTCGCTCAGCTGCCAGCTTAATCGCCGTCATTTCGTCGTCCGACGTCTCCGTATTGCGGAACCCGTCCTGGCTGTCACATTGCCAACCCAGAGCCTCTGTGCACAGCGGCCCACCCCAGCCTAGGTTGTCGCCCAGCTGCCAGATGCTGGCATCGGAGAAGTCCTGGTCCGAAGCGACACTCAGCCCGTTGCCGCCGCCCAGGGTGTAAGTAAATTCGCCGGTCGAGCCGGACTGGCCGCGCCCATCGCTGAAGTAGACTTCGTTGGCGGCATACTCGCGCACAGCGCGGGACCAACTGACGTCGCCCTCGAGGCGCCAGGCGTCGTTCAGATCGTAGGTCACATTGAACCCGAGCGCGTTCGTTTCCACGTCGCGATCTGAAAAGTCGTTGCGATTCTGTGTCCTGAGGCCTGTCCAAGTGCCTTGCTGCACGAGGCCACCATCGACAGAGAGAATGTCGCGGTCAGAAGCCGTGTAGCCGGCGATTTCCGCACCGCGCAGCGTCTGCTCGTCATCGAATTTCGAGTAGAACACATCAACGCGAGCCCGAAGCTGATCGTTCGGTGCAAACTCAACCACACCGAGCACGCCGTCTCGCGTCAGTTCATTCGACTTCACAAAGGGCTTGATGCCGTCCATAAACAGCCCACTCTCACCCTGCGCATCGGTGACATCGCTATAACCCCAGACATGCACATACTCTTCCTGGATCGGCTGGAACATTCTCGAGTAGCCGAACGCCCAACCAATAGTGCCGTCCTCGTTCTGGTCGATCCACGCGATGTTGCCGCGGTAGCCTATGTCCTCCGTATCCCCGTTGAGCTTGCCTTCCTGGGCGTATTCACCGCGCAGACCCATCGCAAGAACCTGATCCGTGTAGTTCAGCGGACGCACCGTCTGCATGTCGACCGTGCCACCCACGGCCTGGGAAGTGAGGGCGGCATCCGGCGTCTTGTAAACGGTGGCGCCGGTGATTAGCTCCGACGGAAACTGGTCGTACTCGACCGCACGGTTGTTGTCGGACGACACGAGTTCGCGGCCGTTCAGCGTTGTGGTTGTGAAATCGGGCGCAAGGCCGCGAATCGAAATTTTGTTAGCGCGACCGTCGAATCGCTGCGCGGCAAGACCAGGCAAACGCGCCAGCGATTCACCTATTGATGAGTCGGGCAGCTTGCCGATGTCCTCTGCCGAAATTGCCTCGACGATAGAAGACGAATCTCGCTTGGTGGCAATGGAATTCATGAGGCTCTGACGGTAGCCGGTAGTAATGATTTCCTCGATCACCTCGTCGTCTGCATCCTGCGCGTACGCGGACACGGGCATGGCGATCGCGCCCGGCAGCGCCGCTGCAACCGCAAGCGACAGCGCCGTGCGGCGGACGTTCAAAGTCAGGTTATTGGTTTCGTCTGCAACTAAAGACGCACTCTGGCGTTTCTTGGCCATATGGTTTTCCCCCGGGAATGCTTTGATGTGGTGATACAACTATTTCCGCATTTTAAGAAGGGATCGGGACTTCGGCAACGATATGCATACGTATTCATTGCCTGAATACGTATGCACTGCATTGCGGTCCGGCTGCGCGCTGATTAGTTTGCCCTGTAAATACTTATGAACCCGCAAGACCAGCCAACGACGAGTGACACCGAGCCGCCCATCCTGCCGACCGAACGGCGGGCAGGCGTTTGCCTGCATATCGCGTCGTTGCCAGGACCCTGTGGCATTGGCGAGATCGGCGCCGAGGCCCGGGCGTTCGTCGACAAGATGCGCGACATGCACCTGGGCGTATGGCAGTTTTTGCCGACGGGACCAACGGCCTACGGCGACTCGCCCTATCAACCGCTGTCGACGTTTGCCGGCAACGAGATGCTGATCAGCATCGGCGACCTGGTGGATATGGGACTGCTTGTGGAACACGAGGTCGAAGAACTGGCGAAACTGCCCACCGGTTTCGTGGATTACGGTGCCCTTATCCCGGGGAAGAACCGGTTGCTCGACACCGCGGCAAGACGATTCCCACAAGAAGCCAGTGACGAAGTCCAGGCGCGCTGCGCCGCGTTCATTGCGGCAAACGACGCTGCCTGGCTGCATGACTATGCCCTGTTCCGCATACTCAAGACCCGGCACGGCGAGCGTCCCTGGCCGGAGTGGACGCCCGAATACGTGCACCGCGACGAACAGGCGCTCAAGGACCTCGAGGTCGATGAGGCCGCGACGATCGGGGCGATCAAGGTCATCCAGTTCCTTTTTGACCACCAGTGGCAGCGCTTCCGCAATCATGCAAACGCCAGCGGCATCCTGCTGTTCGGCGACATGCCGATTTACATTGCGCTGGACAGTTCCGATGCCTGGGCCAATCGCGACATCCTGCGCCTGGGGGAAGACGGCCAACCGGACTGCGTCGCAGGCGTACCCCCCGACTACTTCAGCGAAGACGGTCAGCTCTGGGGCAACCCGCTCTACGACTGGGCCAAGCATGCCGCCAACGGCTATCGGTGGTGGATCGATCGCCTGCAGGCATCAGCAAAACTCACTGATCTGGTCAGAATCGACCATTTCCGGGGATTTGAGGCCTTCTGGTCGATTCCGGCGGACTCGGCGACGGCGCGCGTGGGCGCCTGGGAACCCGGTCCCGGAGACGCGATTTTTGATGCAATGAAAGCATCGCTCGGGGTACTGCCGATCGTGGCCGAGGATCTCGGCGTCATCACGCCGGAAGTGGAAGCACTGCGCGACCGCCACCACATTCCGGGCATGCGCGTGCTGCAGTTCGACGTGTGCGACGACGATTTCGCGCTGTCGGACGTGGGCCGGAACAGCGTCTGCTACACGGGCACGCACGACAACGACACAACCATCGGCTGGTTTCACGGCAGCCCCGGCGACATTCGCAGCGCAGAGGAAATCGAGCGCACGCAGAAAGCCGTCCTCGACATCACGGGCGGCACACCCGAGACAATTCACAATGATCTGATCAAGGCCGCTTTCTCGACAGAGGCACAGCTCGCAATCGCGCCTATGCAGGACTATCTCGGCCTGGGATCTGAAGCTCGCCTCAACACACCCGGAAAGCCTGGCGGCAACTGGCGCTGGCGCGTAACTGACGCACAATTGACCCGCAAAGTTTGCGACAATGTGGCCGACATGGTACGGGCATCGGGTCGCGAACTCACCCACTGAGGCAACTCACCGGCAAGGGCGTATCCGGAGTTTGCCGCGATACACGACGCCTGAAAGGACGAGTTGCAAGATGAACGAACCTCGACTCAAGGAAGAAGCCCGATTTGTCAGTCGCCTGACCCGGCAGACGGTGGCACTGATTCTCGCGGGCGGGCAAGGCTCGCGGCTTCGCGAGCTGACGACCTGGCGCGCCAAACCCGGTCTTCATTTCGGCGGCAAGTATCGGATTATCGATTTCCCGCTGTCGAACTGTATTAACTCGGGAATTCGTCGCATCGGTGTGTTGACACAGTACAAGGCACATTCACTTATTCGCCATTTATTACACGGTTGGTCCTGGCTCAATTCCGGTGCCGGTGAACGCGAGTTCGTCGAGATCCTGCCGGCTTCGCAGCGGGTCGGCGGTGAGTGGTATCGCGGCACGGCCGATGCCGTCTACCAGAATCTCGACATCATTCGGCAGCATGCTCCACGTTTCGTCCTGATCCTCGCAGGGGACCACATTTACAAGATGGATTACGGCTCCTTTCTCGCTTATCACGTCGACGAGGGGGCGGATATGACCATCTGCTGTCTCGAAGTACCGCTGGCCGAGGCGGCCGGTGAGCTCGGTGTCATGACGGTAGACGAGGAGGGCCGCATTATCGGCTTCCATGAAAAACCCGAGAAACCGAACCCGGTTCCGGGCAAACCCGACGTGTGCCTCGCGTCCATGGGCAACTACGTCTTCAACACCGAGTTCCTTTACGAACAGGTCATCCGGGACGCCGACACGCCGGGCACCCAGCATGACTTCGGCCGCAACATCATTCCTTCCATCATTAAAGACTACCGTGTTTATGCCTACCCGCTGCGTGACCCGGAGACAGGCGACCAGGCGTACTGGCGCGATGTCGGTACGCTCGATGCCTTTTGGGAAGCCAACATGGAGCTGGTGTCGGTAACGCCGCAGCTCAACCTTTACGACAAGGTCTGGCCGATCTGGACGCACCAGATTCAGTCGCCACCCGCCAAGTTCGTATTCGACGATCCGGACCGGCAGGGCGAAGCCATCCAGTCGATGGTATCGGGTGGCTGCGTCGTTTCCGGCGCAACCATAAGACGCTCGCTGTTGTTTTCGGACTGTGTCGTCGAGTCGTACAGCAAGGTAAACGATTCTGTCGTGCTGCCGGAGGTGAATATCGGCCAGCACTGCACCATCAATCGGGCCATTATCGATCGCGGCGCGAGGATCGATTCCGGCACCATCATAGGTCTAGACCACGACGCCGACCGGGCGCGCGGGTTTCGGGTCACGGAAAGCGGGCTGACGCTGGTTACGCCTGACATGCTCGGGCAGCATCTGCACTTCACACGCTAGGAAAGCGATCATCGAGACCCGGTCAGTCATCTTCCTGGCGTCGGAGAACGGCGCCCTCAGCGGCGGTAAGGTCGGCGGCGTGGGCGACGTCGTTCGTGACCTGCCTCTTGCACTGTCGGTGGAAGGCTGGCAGGCGTCGGTTGCGACACCGTCGTATGGCTCACTGCACAAACTGCCGGGTGCATCTCGGCTGGCGACAATCGACGTCGACTTTCGCGGCAGTTCGCACCCTGTCGATATCTGGGATATCCCGGCCGATGACAGCAGCGTACGAAACGTCGTTTTCGATCACCCTTTGTTCGCCCAATACGGCAGCGGGCGGATCTACCATCGGGACGAAGCGGCCCGTCCTTTTGCGAGCGACGCCAATACGTTTGCTTTTTATTGCGCGGCGGCGGCCGAGTGGATATGCGCCGGCGAAAAACAGCCCGACGTCGTGCACCTGCACGACTGGCATGCCGCCTTCTACCTGATTCTCGCGAAGTATGCCGAGCATTTCGCCAGTCTTCGCGACATTCGCACCGTGCTTACGATTCACAATCTTTCCTACCAGGGCACGCGTCCTTTTCGGGGCGATGAATCATCGCTCGAAGCCTGGTACCCGAAACTGCGCCCGGATTACGGGACAATCGTTGACCCGCGTTACTCTGACTGCGTGAACCCTATGGCCAGTGCCATTCGCCTCGCGGACCGGGTGAGCACGGTATCACCTACCTACGCGGGCGAGATCTGCAGACCGAGTAATCCCGAGATTGGATTCATAGGCGGCGAAGGACTGGAAGTTGATCTTGCGCGGGTGCGCGATGACGGCCGTCTGTTCGGCATACTCAACGGCTGTTATTACGACCAGCCGATCGGTCGCCGCCCGGGCTGGCAGCGATTGCTCGGCATGATCGAGGCACAGCTTCAGACCTGGCAGAAGGAGCAGCCGTCGAATGAGGCACACAGCCTCGCGCTCCAGCGCCTGGCCGCTTTGCCGAAACGGCGGCCCAGTCACCTCATGACGAGCGTTGGCAGGCTGGTCGAGCAAAAAACGGCCCTGCTGCTGCACAAGTTCCACGACGGCAGCACGCCGCTGGATCGTATTGCCGAAGCTGTTGGCGGGAAAAGCGTGATCGTGGTGCTCGGAAACGGCAACCCGGAACTCGAAGAACGCATGCTGGAAGTCGCGAGGCAAAGGCCAAACATCGTCTTTCTTCAGGGGTACTCGGAGGACCTTGCGGCACCGCTTTACAGCGGTGGCGACCTCTTCCTGATGCCGTCGAGTTTCGAACCCTGCGGCATCAGCCAGATGCTCGCGATGCGCGGCGCCCAACCCTGTATCGTTCATGGCGTCGGCGGCCTCAAGGACACGGTCGAAGACGGCGTTACCGGGTTCGTTTTCGATGGCCGCAGCCCGGAAGCGCAGGCCAGGGAATTCATCAGAACCACGACGCGTGCGCTGTCCATTCGCTCCGGCGACCCAATTGCGTGGCAGAATGTCTGCCAGGCTGCGGCGGCCCGCCGATTCGACTGGGCGACCGCTGCCAAAACTACGATCGAAACGCTATATGGCGAGGACGATGGCCGCTAAAGCAGACAGGAACAGTGAATACGAGGCGCTCGTCGCCGGCCGTCACGGCAACCCCTTCGGCATACTCGGCCCGCACGCGGAAGCCGGGGGACGGGTTGTGCGCACGCTGCAGCCGCACGCGGCCAGGGCAGAGCTGGTCGATGCGGCGGGCGCACCCATTGCCGACATGAAGAAAATTCATGCCGGCGGTCTGTTCGAGGCACTCTTGCCGCCCCGCAAACGACGTTACGCCCTGCGCATAACGGATGGCTCCGGTCTGTCCTATGTCATCGAAGATCCCTATCGATTTCCGCCTGCTTTGGGCGAAATGGACTTGTACTTTTTGGGCGAAGGATCGGACCGTTACATCTACAGGAAGCTCGGCGCACAGCTGCGCCAGCTCCAAGGCATCGCCGGAACGCGTTTCGCCGTCTGGGCACCGAACGCATCACGCGTCAGCGTCATTGGCGATTTCAATGGCTGGGACGGCCGGCAGCACGTAATGCGTCTGCATCCGGGCAACGGTATCTGGGAAATTTTCATACCGGCCGTCGGCGACGGCGCATTGTACAAATACGAGATTCAGGACCGAAACGGCAACGTCCTGCCGCTCAAGGGCGATCCGTTCGCAAGCTATCATGAGCCGCCACCGGGGAATGCATCGATCGTTTTTGACAGCGACTACGATTGGCAGGACGGCGAGTGGATGCAACGCCTAACCGTTGAACCGCGGCTCCACAAGCCCATCAGTATTTATGAAGTACATCTCGGTTCATGGCGCCGCAAGGATGACGGCGGCTACCTGTCGTACCGAAATTTTGCCGACGAGCTCGTGGACTATGTTGTCGACATGGGCTTCACGCACATTGAGCTGATGCCCGTATCCGAACATCCGTTCGACGGTTCCTGGGGCTATCAGCCGATCGGTCTGTTCGCGCCGACCCAGCGTTTCGGCACACCGGATGAATTTCGCTATTTCGTCGATCGCTGCCACGCCAATAACATCGGTGTGCTGATGGACTGGGTGCCGGCGCATTTCCCGAACGATGAACACGGCCTGCGCCGTTTTGACGGGACCGCGCTGTATGAACATGAAGATCCTCGGAAAGGTGCGCACGCGGACTGGGGTACGTTGATCTTCAACTTTGGCCGACGCGAGGTCATGAACTATTTGCTCGGCAGCGCGCTTTACTGGATCAGCGAGTTTCACATCGACGGTCTGCGCGTCGACGCCGTCGCCTCGATGCTGTATCTCGACTACTCGCGTAAGCAGGGCGAGTGGCTGCCGAACGAGTATGGCGGCAACGAGAACCTCGAGGCTGTTGCGTTCCTGCGGCGCCTCAATACGGAGGTTCATGCGCATCGCGCCACGTCGTTCGCCGAAGAATCCACTGCATGGCCGGGCGTATCAAAACCGGTTCACGCGGGCGGGCTTGGCTTCACCTACAAATGGAACATGGGCTGGATGAATGACACGTTGTCGTACATGTCGGAGGACCCGGTTCATCGCAAACACCATCACGACAAAATGACCTTTGGTCTCGTTTACGCATTCAACGAGAACTTTGTCCTGCCGCTCTCCCATGACGAAGTCGTGCACGGCAAGCGCTCGATACTGGGGCGCATGCCCGGAGACGACTGGCAGCAGTTCGCGAATTTACGGGCCTATTACGCGGCCATGTTCGCCCACCCGGGCAAGAAACTGCTGTTCATGGGCAACGAGATCGCCCAGCGCAACGAATGGAATCACGATCGGTCGCTCGACTGGCACCTGCTGCAGCACGCACCGCACCAGGGCGTGCAAAAACTGGTGCGCGACCTGAATCGCCTGTACCGGGACACGCCGGCACTGCACGAGGTTGATTTCAGCGGGGATGGGTTCGAGTGGATCCGGTGGGATGACCGTGACAACAGCGTCCTGAGCTGGCTGCGCCGGGACAAATCCGGCGGTATCATCATCTGCGTCGTAAACTTGACGCCCGTCGTAAGAAACGACTACCAGATTGGCGTACCTTTGGCGGGCGAATACCGCGTCGCGCTGAACAGCGACAGCGAAAAGTACGGCGGCGGCGGTCTTGGTGCAGCAGCTTATGAAGCTACCTCGCCGGGCCATCGCGGCCGGCCGTACTCGATGCGATTGCGGCTACCGCCGCTCGCGACATTGATTTTGGAACCGGCGCGCGTGGATGGCGGCGCCTGACGGAGACGGATGCATGGCCGCAACACCTGAAGACACCACCGGCATCGGCGATATCGAGCTGCTGCAGGCGCCCAATCTGCCGATGACCGCAGACGCGATCCTCAAGGATTTCACCCATTACTTCGGCCGACTGATGGGACGGCGTACGATCCGCATCAGTTCCCCGTTCCTTTACCAGGCCCTGGTTTTCGCCGCGCGCGACCGGCTCATGGAGCGCTGGGCGGAAACTCGCAAGGCAACCGAAAGTGCGGGCAAGTGCCGCGTCGCCTATATGTCGCTCGAGTTCCTGATGGGTCGCCTCTTGTCCAACGCCTTACTCAATCTCGGTATCGAAGACGAGACGACCGAGGCGCTTTCCCGCCTCGGCATCAAGCTCGAGGATGTGTACGAACGCGAGCATGACGCCGGGTTGGGCAACGGCGGTCTTGGCCGCCTTGCCGCGTGCTTCCTGGACAGTTGTGCAACACTGGCGCTGCCGGTCATCGGCTACGGCATCCGCTATCAGTACGGCATGTTTCATCAGCGCATCGAGGACGGGTACCAGGTCGAAGAAGCAGACGCCTGGTTGCGCGAGGGCTTCCCCTGGGAAATCGAGCGAATCGAATACGCCCAGACTGTGCGTTTCGGCGGTCGCAGCATCGTCTATACGGACCACGCCGGGCATACGCGGCACGATTGGGTCGATACGCAGGACGTGCTGGCAATACCGTTTGACATTCCCATTCCGGGCTACAAGAACGGCATCGTCAACACGCTGCGGCTGTGGTCTGCGTCCGCCACGGAGAAGTTCAACCTGACGGAATTCAACGCCGGCAGCTACGCAGACGCGGTCGCCGAAAAGAACGCAGCCGAAAATATCACGATGGTCCTTTACCCGAACGCGACCACGGAAAACGGCCAGGAGCTGCGGCTGCGGCAGCAGTATTTTCTCGCCTCGGCGAGCCTGCAGGATCAGCTGCGCAACCGAACCAAGAATTACGGCCCGGACCACAGCGAATTTGCCGAGAAACACTGTATTCAACTCAACGATACGCATCCCGCCATTGCCGTTGCCGAACTCATGCGCTTGCTCATTGACGTGCACATGATGGATTGGGACAAAGCCTGGGAAATCACACGAAATACGATGGCCTATACCAATCACACCTTGCTGCCGGAAGCGCTCGAGATGTGGCCTGTCTCGATGTTCCGAAGGCTGCTGCCGAGAATTCTCGATATCATCTATGAAATCAACGCGCGCTTTATCGTCGAGATCAGCCAGCGCTGGCCCGGTGACAACGACCGCATCGCCCGCATGTCGCTGATCAGGGAAGGCCCGGTACCCATGGTCCGGATGGCGTATCTTGCGATCGTGGGAAGTTTCTCGGTCAACGGCGTAGCGGCACTTCATTCGAAGTTGCTTCGTGAAGGACTTTTCCGCGATTTTGCCGAAATGTGGCCGGAAAAATTCAACAACAAGACCAACGGAGTGACGCAGCGACGCTGGCTGGCTGCCTGCAACAAGGGGCTCGCCAAGCTGATTAACGAAAAAATCGGGGACGCCTGGATCACGAACTTGTCCGAGCTCGAGAAACTGCGGGAATTCGCGGATGACCCGGAGTTTCACAAGGCCTGGCGTTCGGTGAAGCTGAGCAACAAGGTAAGGCTCGCGCGTGCGGTGCAGAAAAAGACCGGACTCGTCATTGATCCAAGTACGCTGTTTGACGTACAGGTCAAACGCATCCACGAATACAAGCGGCAGTTCCTGAATCTGTTGCATGCGGTCTATCTTTACGACCGCGTTCGTCGTGGCAACGATATTGTGCCACGCACGATCCTAATCGGCGGTAAAGCCGCACCCGGCTACGTCATGGCAAAGAATGTCATCAAATGCATCAACAACGTCGCTCATGTGATCAACACCGATCCCGCGATGGAAGACAAGCTGCAGGTCGTTTTTTACCCTGACTACAACGTCTCCGCGATGGAAGTCATTTGTCCGGCCGCCGACCTGTCGGAGCAGATTTCGACGGCGGGCAAGGAAGCGTCGGGTACCGGGAATATGAAGTTCATGATGAACGGTGCCGTCACCATCGGCACCCTTGACGGTGCGAACGTCGAGATTCGGGAAGCCGTCGGCAGCGAGAATTTCTTCCTTTTCGGCCTGAACGTTGATGAAATCGCAGAGCTGCGCGAGCAATACAATCCGCGCGCGATCATCGACTCGGACAAAGACTTCAGCCGTGTCGTGCAGCTCCTGGAAAGCGGCCACTTCAGTCGTTTCGAGACCAATGTGTTTGCTCCGGTGATCCAGTCCATTCGCGATTCGTCGGATCCCTGGATGACAGCCGCCGACTTTCGCAGCTTCGTCGATACCCAGACGGCGGCGGCCGAGGCGTATCGCGATGCCGAGCACTGGACGCGCATGAGCATACTGAATACCGCGGCATCCGGTCGTTTCTCGACCGATCGCACGATGCGCGACTACAACGAGGGCATCTGGCGGCTCGAGCCGATCTCTTTGCCCAAACGCTGATGCAGCCCGGCAACCCGGAAATCCTCGGCGCGACGCCGGATGCATCGGGCACTAATTTCGCCCTGTACTCGGCCGTGGCCGAGCGCGTCGAGCTGTGCCTCTTCAACCCGGACGGCAGTTTGATCGGGCAGCGAGATCTGCCCGAATGCAGCAGCGCCGTGTGGCACGGCTACCTGCCCGGCTGCGGTCCCGGCCAGCAGTACGGTTTCCGTGTTCACGGACCGTTCGACCCGCCGGAAGGTCTGCGCTGCAATCCGGCGAAACTGCTCCTGGATCCCTATGCGCGCGAGATTGTCGGCAGCCTCACCTGGAATCCCGCGGTATTCGATTACAGGATCGAGCGCGGTGAGCTTCACCCTAACTACGACGACAGTGCTCCGTTCGTGCCGAAAAGCGTCGTACGTGGCCAATTTGACAGTGAAATTCCCGCCGGCCCGGCCGTTCCCTGGGGCGATACTATTTTTTACGAGTGCAATGTTCGCGGATTTACGATGCGTCATCCTGCCCTGGAGGAGTCGGCGCGCGGCACGTTCGACGGGCTACGTCAAAATGAGGTAATTGCTCACCTGAAGTCGCTCGGCGTCAGCGCCATCGAACTGATGCCCGTGCAGACTTTTGTTGATGAATGGCATCTGGCCGAAAAGAACTTAAGAAATTTCTGGGGATACAATACGGTCGGTTTTTTCGCGCCGATGCAGCGCTACGCTCGCGGAAACGCCGTCAACGAGTTTCGCGACATGGTGCGCACCCTGCATGACGCGGGCCTCGAGGTAATCATGGACGTTGCCTACAACCACACCGGCGAAGCCGATCACCGGGGACCTACGCTGTTCTTCCGCGGCATTGACAATCTCACCTACTACCGCACCGAGCCGTATGACCACGGCGTTTATGTCAATGACACCGGCTGCGGTAATACGGTCGATCTCGACCATGTCCGTGTCCGGCAGCTGATCCTGGACAGCCTCGGCTACTGGGCCGGCGACATGGGCGTCGACGGGTTTCGCTTCGATCTGGCAACCATCCTCGGCCGCCGCCGCGACGGCTTTTCGTCAACGCACCCGTTCCTGGTCGACATCAGCAACCACCCCAGCCTTCGACATGCAAAACTCATCGCCGAACCCTGGGACCCCGGCCCCGGCGGCTACCAGCTCGGCAAGTTCCCGCCGCGGTGGGCCGAATGGAACGATCGCTACCGCGACGCCGTGCGCGCTTTCTGGCGCGGCGACCCGGACACCAGCGGTGAGTTCGCGAGCCGGCTGCATGGCTCCGCCGACCTTTTCGAAGCCAGCCAACGACCGCCGTTTGCAAGCGTTAATTTTGTGTCGTGCCATGACGGCTTTACGCTGATGGACGTCGTCAGCTACGAGCGGCGCCATAACGAAGCAAATGGCGAAAACAACCGCGACGGTCACGCGCACAACCTGAGCGCCAACTACGGCGTCGAAGGGCCATCGGATGACCCGGACATCGTCGAGACGCGCCGCCGGCAGCGGCTGAACATGCTGGCTACGCTGCTGTTCTCGCAGGGAACGCCGATGCTGCTGGCTGGCGACGAATTTGGCAATACACAGCACGGCAACAACAATGCGTATGCTCAGGACAATGAAATCGGCTGGCTCGATTGGTCGGCGATGGATCTCGAGTTCATAGACCAGGTGCGCGAGCTCGTGCTGCTGCGGCGCGAGACACCGCTCGTACGTATCGACGACTACGTGCACGGAACCCTGAAGCTCGAGAGCAGCACCATAGAAATACGCTGGGTTAACAAGGATGGGGAACTGAAACAACCCGACGAATGGGCGTCGAGCCGCGCTTTTTCCGTCCTGATCGAGGAAGTGAGTGGCAGCACCGGGCTTGCCGCGATTACGATTCTCATGAACCGCTACGAAGAACCCACCGTACTGCAGCTGCCGATCGTCAGCATTGCAACTAACTGGCACGTTGCGTTTTCGAGCGCCCGCAGCCCCGAAGCGACGATCCGCGGGCGAGAGGTGATGGTGCCCGGACAGTCGATAACCTTGCTGACGTCCCGTTAGGCGATCACCCCGGAATCCGGCGAACGCCCTGCGCGACCGCAGTCGCCGCTTTTCGACCACATTTTTTTCTTGAAAACGCTCATAATGTCGAAAAGATCTCCAGGTCAGGCAAAGTAAAGAGGTTTCACAATGACCGATCTGTTCGAAAATCCCATGGGCCTCGATGGCTTCGAGTTTGTCGAATTTGCCTCTCCCGAGCCCGGCGTTATCGAACCGGCGTTCGAGTTGATGGGATTCACCGAGGTCGCCAGACACCGCTCGAAAGAGGTGGCGCTGTACCGCCAGGGCGATATCAATTTCATTATCAATCGCGAGCCGCGCAGTCTCGCTTATTATTTTGCGCAGGAGCACGGCCCGTCAGCGTGCGGTATGGCGTTTCGCGTGAAAGACGCACACCGCGCCTATAACCGCGCCCTCCAGCTGGGCGCGCAGCCGGTCGAGATTCCGACCGGGCCGATGGAACTGCGTTTGCCCGCCATCAAAGGCATCGGCGGCGCTCCGCTGTACCTGATCGACCGTTACGAACACGGCTCCACGATCTACGATATCGATTTCGAGTTTCTCGAGGGCGTCGACCGGCACCCGGAAGGCTGCGGCTTTCAGGAAATCGATCACCTCACGCACAACGTCTATCGCGGCCGCATGAATTTCTGGGCCGAGTTCTATGAAAAGATTTTCAACTTTCGGGAAATTCGCTATTTCGATATCAAGGGCAAGCACACCGGCTTGTTTTCGAAAGCGATGACCGCACCGGACGGCCGCATCCGCATACCGCTGAACGAGGAAGCTTCGCAGGGCACGGGCCAGATAGAGGAGTACCTCATGGCGTTTAACGGTGAGGGAATCCAGCACATCGCGCTGTCCTGCGAAAACCTCTACGAATGCTGGGATCGCCTCGCAGAACGTGGCATCAAGTTCATGACCGCCCCTCCGGCGGCCTATTACGAGATGCTCGAGGAACGCCTCCCGGGCCACGGCGAACCCGTCGACGAACTCCAGTCCCGCGGCATACTGCTCGATGGCTCGACTGCCGACGGCGAACCGCGCCTGCTGCTGCAAATATTCTCGGCGAACATGGTCGGCCCCACGTTTTTCGAGTTTATCCAGCGCAAAAAGGACGAAGGCTTTGGCGAAGGTAATTTCACGGCGCTGTTTGAATCAATCGAACGCGACCAGGTTGCGCGCGGCGTTGTCGACGCTGAGGCCTGAGAGGAGCCAGCAATGAATCTCAAACGAATTCACCACGTCGCATACCGCTGCAAGGACGCCAAAGAAACGGTCGAGTTTTACCGGCGCGTGATGAACATGGAGTTCACGGTTGCATTTGCCGAAGACCAGGTGCCGTCCACCAAGGAGCCCGACCCCTACATGCACGTGTTTCTGGATTGCGGTATGGGCAATGTACTCGCGTTCTTCGAGCTGCCGACGCGGCCCGAAATGGATCGAGATCGCAACACGCCGAAATGGGTCCAGCACATTGCTTTCGAAGTCGAGAACTACGACGCGCTGCTTGCGGCAAAAGAGCACGTCCGGGCCGAGGGTGTCGACGTAATCGGGCCAACCAATCATGGCATTTTTCAATCGATCTACTTTTTCGATCCCAACGGGCACCGCCTGGAGCTCGTTGCAAACACGCACACGCAGGAACAGGTCGATGAACTAAGACGGGTGGCGCCGGCCATGCTCGAGGAATGGAGCCGAACGAAAAAAGCACCGCGGCATGCGGCCTGGCTTCACGAACTGGAGTTCAGAGAAGAATGAAGCTTGCGTCATTGAAAAACGGTCGCGACGGCCGCCTCGTTGTCGTCTCGCGGGATCTCACGCGCTGTCTTGCCGCCGGCGATGTTGCGGCCACCCTGCAGTCCGCGCTCGACAACTGGCGAATGACACGCCCGGCGCTCGAGGCCCTGTCGGCGCAGCTCGACGCCGGCGAAGGCGAATCATTTGACGAGGCAGCCTGCGCCTCTCCCTTACCCCGCGCGTACCAGTGGGCCGACGGTTCCGCCTACGTCAACCACGTCGAACTCGTGCGTAAAGCACGCGGCGCCGAGATGCCGGCGACCTTCTGGACGGATCCGCTGATGTACCAGGGCGGCTCCGATTCTTTCCTCGGCCCGCGCGACAGCATCCCGGTGATCGATGAAGACTGGGGAATCGACTTCGAGGCCGAGATTGTCGTCGTTACCGACGATGTCCCGATGGGCGTGTCGGCCGCCGATGCCGTCACGCATATCCGGCTCATCATGCTCGTCAACGATGTTTCGCTGAGAAACCTGATTCCGGGCGAGCTGGCCAAGGGCTTCGGCTTTTTCCAGTCGAAACCGTCGAGCGCGTTTTCGCCGATCGCCGTGACGCCGGACGAGCTTGGCGATGCCTGGCGCGACGCGAAAGTGCACCTGCCGCTGCTGTCGTTCCTGAACGATACCGCATTCGGCAAACCGGATGCCGGCATCGACATGACCTTCGATTTTGGCCAGCTCGTGGCCCACGCCGCGAAGTCACGGCCACTCGGTGCCGGAACGATCATCGGCTCGGGCACGGTCTCCAACAAACTGGATGACGGGCCGGGAAAACCCATCGAGGACGGCGGTGTCGGCTACTCGTGTATCGCCGAAATTCGCACGATCGAAACGATTAATGAAGGGAAGCCCAGCACGTCATTCATGAAATTCGGTGATCGCATTCGCATTGAAATGAACGATGCGTCGGGTGATTCGGTATTCGGCAGAATCGACCAGGTCGTCGAAAAGTACGAGGCCTGAATGCCGATCAAACTCTACAGCTACTGGCGCTCCTCGGCCGCCTACCGCGTTCGTATCGCGCTCAATCTGAAAAAGCTCGATTACGAGATCGTGCCGGTGTCACTGGCGCCCGGCGTATCCGAGCATCGCAAAGACGCATATCGTGCAATCAACCCGCAGATGCTCGTGCCGTTCCTCGAAGATGGTGACGTCAGAATAGGACAGTCGATGGCTATGCTCGAATATCTCGAAGAAACTTATTCGACAAGATCGCTGCTGCCGAAGAACGAACCGCTGCGAAGCCGGGTGCGTGCTTTTTGCAACATGATCGCCTGCGATATTCATCCGCTCAACAACCTGCGGGTGCTGAACTATCTCAAAGGTAAACTGGGCGCAGACGAGAAAGCCGGCAGCGACTGGTATGCACACTGGATTCACGAAGGGTTTGCGGCGGCCGAAGCGCTGGTGAGCGACGGCACGTATGTTTTCGGCGACGAACCGACGCTCGCCGATTGCTTACTCGTGCCGCAGATGTACAACGCCCGGCGATTCGAGGTGTCGCTCGATAAATTCCCGAAACTGGTCGCCATAACCGACGCCTGCAACGAACGATCGGCGTTCAGGAAAGCGGCGCCCGAACAACAGCTTGACGCCGTCGCGAGCTAACTGCGGCTTACTCGTTGGCTTCCAGATTTTTGTGGCTCTGCATCCAGGTATCTGAACTGCCTTCCGCTTCGGCCACCTGCTCAGGCGTCATTCGGCTCGCCAGGAATTCAATTTTCGTCTTGGCGTCGATGTCGCCGAAATTCGCGGCGAGCTTGAACCACTTGTATGCGGTCACAGGATCCCATTTCTCGGAGTAGTCCATCCCGTAAACCCGGCCAAGCGCCAGCTGAGCGCCTACTACTCCCTGGTCGGCGGCAAGCTCGTACCACTTGATGCCCTCTTCCTCGTCCATCGCTACACCCCAGCCGTTCTGGTACATGACGCCAAGGTTGTACTGCGCTTCCGCGTGTCCCTGAGCGGCCGCGATACTGTAATACTTGAGTGCCAGGTCGTCGTTCATATCGACGCCAAATCCGTTGCCGTACAACAAACCCATGCCATAGCAGGCATTGGTATCTCCGGCGTCCGCCATTTCCTGCCACTCGCTCAGAGCCGTCGCGTAATCCGTGGAATTGTAGGCAGCCCAGCCTTTCTGAAAATCTCCCGCCCAGACGAACGGCGACAACGACAAGATGACTGCCGCGAGAAAGGTGTGAGAAAACGTGCGCATGGCCTTGACCTCTGCTGACTCCGAGCCGGCGCATGTATCGACGCGCCGTACGCTATCGTCTCAAGAGCCGTGCAGAACGGACCATTCGGGGATGTACTTAGGCGTATGACAAAGACCTTTCTACCAGCACTGCTCCCAGGTCTTGCCTGCGGCGGCGCCATTGATGCCTTTGAGCCCGGTATTGCTGAGCGTCAGCGTTCCGCACTTGTCGTTCGCCTGCACGCCGACCGGAGCCGCCCGCACCTCGAACGTGGACGCGTTTGCGGCCTGGATAGTCAGATTGTAGGTCGCTGCTCCACCGTCGACGGGACAGGTCGCCGGAAAGATCGCCGGTGCACCTGTATCAGCGCCCCCGGCTGCCGCGCCGCGGTATGTATTGTTAACGGTGTAGAACCGCTCCATCGTGCTGGCGAAACTGGCGAGCGCACCCGAACAATCGGCACGGCGTGTCTTGCGCATTTGTTCCTGGTAAGAGGGATACGCAAACGCCGTAATGATGCCGACGATAGCCACGACGATCATGAGTTCGACCAGATTAAATCCCTGTTGTTTTTTCATACCGTGTATTCCTGAAATGAGCGTTACGTCGCTTCGATTAGCGCCGCCTGGATGAATCGTAGTTGCCTGGCAACAGCCAGAACTCCTCGATCAACTGGCCTGTGCCGAGCCTGAATCCCACGTGCGCCCCCGCGCGCACTCGCAGAAGGGAGTCACTGCTGGAGGACAAGGACCGCACGACGACCGACGTCGACAGCTGGTAAGAAATGTCGTCGATGACGATTCTGCTTTCTTCTGCGTACACGGCATCGACCCGGCCCGTGTTCTGAAATCCCTTTGCCGGATAGTAGCTCGGAAAACCCTGAGCAATAGCCGTGCTCATGAAAACAACCGCTATTGCGAGGACTGGGAAGAATAACTTTTTCATGTGCTGACTCCTGAAACCTGTTGGCTTATGGCGTAAGTTCTTCCCAAGCCAGGCGACCTGACTTGGGTCCACCGACATTCAGGATGTCGGTCACATCAATCGTGCTTCCGCCTATCGTCTCGGTCGTCGACGTGTATCGCTTGTTGCCGAGATTCACGGGTGAGGTGGCGATACCCGTCACCGACACGCCGACAGCAGCCTCGCCATCGATTTCATCGAGGTCGTCGAGCACGCCGTCACGGTTGATGTCAAACGCGACTTCGCCTGGATGTCCGCCGTTGAGCCACTTCGCTGCCATCAGCCAGCTGCTGCCACCAAAGTTACAGGGGTTGGCGTCCGGCATCATCGTGTTGAAGAACACAAGATTGCCGCGGACCACCGGGTCGGTTACGAGGCGTTCGCCGCTGTCCGGCAGATCCATGTACCATCCGAATTTCGACGCATAGTCGACCGCGTTGTCCGTGAGCGTTCGTCCGGGAACGCCTGCAGTCGTCGTGCCGAAACCGATGACCTGCTCGACCAGATCGCTCTGACTGAGTTGGCTTGTTCCCGAATCCCAGACGCCGTACACAGCCTGCATGTCGGTCGTGGTGACGTCGGAGGCTGTAAGGTACTGCCCGGTTCCGAATATCACCAACGTGTTCGGCGCATTAGGGCTCGACGTCGGGATAGCGCTGTTGCGCACGATTACGGGTGTAGACGTTATCGGCTGGTTGTTTTCCGCCGTGAACAGCGGCGTCGGTGTCGGCCCACTGGAGTAGGCGACGTCCCAGTTGCCCGTGTTGGTGCCCGACAAATCAAAGGCCCACATGTTGCCCTCGAGGTCGCCGGCATAAGCACGATCCGCAAGGCCGTCTCCGTCAGAATCAATGACAGCAGGGGTTGCCAATCCGTTCCGATTGGCCGCATCTCCCACGCCCGTCGAAATCTCGATGTAGTCCGTGCCGCTGGTCCAGGTCCCGTCGAGACCGCCTTCGAGAAAGAGAATGAACAGTTTCGCCTGTCCACTGCCAAGATCGTTGTAGCCATTGCCGACAACGGCAGCCCACCTGATCGTGTTGCTCGGACCCTCGAGCGGAACGATTGAAGGACGGCTGAACGTATGGCCGAGGTCCGCGTCGTCGGTGCTCGTAAATTCCCACATGACGGTCCTGGCCGGAGCACTCAGGGCCTCGGAAAAGAGGGCCGGGTTCGTCACGTCCAGTGCGAACAGGCCTCGGCCACCGCCGCGCAGGCCACCCACGAGAATAGTCTTCCAC
>Ga0224512_10000771_pt1 | contig 32948 bp, 24 predicted proteins | sample SF_May12_sed_USG_4_FD_169103 | JGI IMG/M metagenome (GOLD analysis project Ga0224512, IMG submission 169103) | Sediment microbial communities from San Francisco Bay, California, United States - SF_May12_sed_USGS_13 | ecosystem: Environmental > Aquatic > Marine > Sediment | place: USA... | reverse complement strand
CCAGTGATGTGACGATCACCGGCATCGACATGCACGGATAGGCGAACAGGTAGAAAGTCGAGGTGAGCGCTCCCCGCCGGTGGTCCTCGGCGATGGCGCCGAGGATGGCAAGACAGCCGGCGGTGATGCAACCCGACGCAGCACCGAGCAACATGGCGGCCGGGAGGACCAGCGGCCACCCTCCGGTCCAGAATGCCGTGGTACCCAGCAGGTAGCCCGAGAATCCCATGGTCATGCCGGAGATGAGCGTCGGTGTCGACCCCCAGCGGTTGAGAATCGGTCGGGCGGCAATGGCGCTCCAGGCCGTAAGCGTCGATGCGGCACCGGCGACCTGAATCTCGTTCCCCGGCATCGCCTCGCTGAGTAGGACGGGAAACAGTGCGAAGGACGTAGACGGGAAGGCGAAAACCCAGATCGCGGCCGGAACCACGGTCAGCCAGAAGATGATGCGACCGTTCCGGGGCACGCCGAGGTTTGGGCGGAGTGACGATCGGGAGGAGGTGGCCGGCCGGGTTTCGGGGATCCGCATCAGAAATGGCAGCACGACAAGAGTGAGCACGATGTGCAGGACGAAGGGCGTGACCAGCGGCCACGGTGCCACGAGCTCCAGGACCGACGAGATGGCCGGACCGAATCCGAAGCCGACGTAGGTGGCAAGCGTCGTCCAGACGGCCGCCTTCACCTGCGTGCCGGGCCCGAGCAGTTCCTGGACCCACGCCGTTCCGACGGCCAGAACGGCCCCGACCGACACCCCGAGCATGCAGCGGCCGGCGAGCAACAGTGGATAGGAATCGCGGCCAAGCACGATGAGGAACGAGGCCAGCGCGGCCAGGGCCACGAACGGAACGGTCATGGGCTTGCGGCCGAACCGATCGGCGGCCGGACCGGCGAACAGCAGTGTGGTCAGGATCCCGCCGACGTAGACCACGAAGATGGTTTGTGTTTCGGTCGGCCCCAGGTCCAGACGGTCGCGATAGGCGACCAGAAACGGCGTCGAGACGTTGGTTGCATACGCCGTGAGGAAGATGGCGGTCAACGCCAACCGATGATCGGGGACCGCCCTCTGTGGAGCCACCTCCCGAGTTTGGTCGTCGATCCTTCGGTGCGACGAACCGGGCTGCGATTCGCTCGCGGTCGCGGTTGTGGTCACCGCTTGACCGACAGTCCGAAAGACCGTACATTAGGATGAACGCGTAGTCGATCACTCACTTTCGACGGCGAAGGGGACTCCATGATATTCGAGCAGCACTATCTCGATTGCCTTTCACAGGCTTCCTACTTCATCGGGGACGAGACCTCCAAGCGGGCGGTGGTCGTCGATCCTCGACGGGACATCGCCCCGTATCTGGAGTCGGCGGCCGAGCACGGCATGGCCATCGAGCTGGTGCTGGAAACCCACTTCCACGCCGACTTCCTGTCGGGTCATCTCGAACTGGCCCACGCCACCGGAGCCACCATCGCCTACGGCGACAAGGCCGTCACCGAGTTCGAGTCCCGCAAACTGGCCCACGGTGAACGGATCAGTCTCGGCGAGGTCGAGCTGGAGATTCGCCACACGCCCGGCCACACCCCGGAATCGATCAGCATCGTCGTCTACGAGAGGGCCGGTGACGTCGAGCCCCACGCCGTGTTGACCGGTGACACCCTCTTCATCGGCGACGTCGGCCGCCCCGACCTGCTTTCCTCCAAGGGGGTCACCAGCGAGGAGCTGGCGTCGCAACTGTACGATTCGCTCAACGAGCAGCTGATGACGCTGCCCGACTCGACGCGGGTCTTCCCGGCCCACGGAGCCGGCTCGGCGTGCGGCAAGAACCTCTCGACCGAGACCAGCTCCACGATCGGTGAACAGCGGGGCCAGAACTATGCGCTGGCTCCGATGAGCAAGGATGAGTTCATCGCCGTGGTCACCGAAGGGCAAACGGCCCCGCCCGCCTACTTCGCCTACGACGCCGTGCTCAACCGCGAGATCCGTCCGATCTTCGACGAGGCCGTGCCACCCCGGGCCCTCAACCTGCACGAGGTGGCGAGGGCCCAGCGTCAGGGTGCGATCGTGCTCGACACCCGAGAACCCGACGAGTTCTCGGCCGGGCATCTCCTCGGTTCGATCAACGTCGGCCTGGCCGGCCGCTACGCCGAGTTCGCCGGCGGCGTGATCCAGCCCGGCGTTGCCATCGTGCTGGTGGCCGGCGAGGGCCAGGAGATGGAGTCGAAGATCCGGCTGGCCCGCATCGGGTTTGACAACATCATCGGCTACCTCGACAATCCGCTCGGTGTCTTCAACGCCAATCCCGACGACGTCGCCCGAGGCTCACGGGTCGACGTGGCCGGCATGCAGGAGGCCATGGAACGACTCGACGGCGTGCAGGTCGTCGACGTCCGCCAGCCTGGTGAGACCGCCGGCGGTGTCATCCCCGGCGCCCACCTCATTCCCCTGACGGCGCTCAACCAAAAGCTGGCCAGCCTCGATGCATCCAAACCCACGATCGTCTACTGTGCCGGAGGGTACCGGTCGTCGATCGCCGCCAGCCGCTTGGCCGCCGCCGGTTTCCACGACGTCTCCGACCTGCTGGGCGGATTCGGGGCATGGCAGGGGGCCGGCGCCTCGGTTGCCTCCCCCGACGGCTCCGAGTTGGCGGCAACCCACTGAAACTCGACCAGACCGTGGGTCCGAACTCGACCACGGCGGCGCCACCGCCGCCGCCTACTTCGGACGACACGGTCCCGACATATGCACTGACCCGATAGGAGACGGCACGACATGACCCGAATGGGTTTCCTTCTCGACAGCGATAGCTGCATCGGCTGCCACGCCTGCACCGTTGCCTGCAAGAGCGAACACGACGTGCCCCTCGGGGTGAATCGAACCTGGGTGAAGTACATCGAGACCGGCACCTTCCCCGACGTGGCCCGCAAGTTCAACGTGATGCGGTGCAACCAGTGCGACGACGCACCGTGTATGAAGATCTGTCCAACCTCGGCGCTGTACCGGGCCGACAACGGTGTCGTCGACTTCCAGGACGAGGACTGCATCGGCTGCAAGTCCTGCATGAACGCCTGTCCCTACGATGCGCTGTACATCAACCCCGAGACCAACACGGCCCACAAGTGCAACATGTGCAATCACCGGCTCGAGGTCGGGCTGCTGCCGTCGTGCCAGATCGTCTGCCCGACCGAGGCCATCAAGATCGGCGACCTCGACGATCCAACCTCCGAGATCAGCCGGATCATCGCCCGGGACGACGTGGCTGTCCGGGCGCCGGAGCAGAACACCAAACCGAAGGTCTACTACCGGGGTGCCGACCAGGCTTCGCTCGACCCGACCAGGACCGCCATCGCCAACGATGGCATGATCTGGGCCGACACCCTGCGGGACCCGAACGGAAAACATCACCCCACGATTCCGGTCCAGGCCGGTCATATTCCGACCCAGACCGACGGTGTGGTGGCTCGCACCGCCTACACCACCGCCCACATGATGACCTGGAAGGAGAAGGTCTCCGGTTACCTCGTCACCAAGGCGGTGGCGGCCGGTGCGATGCTGATGGCCGCTCTCATGGTGCTGCTCGGCCACTCCACGGCCCAAGCGGCCGTCGGGGTGATGCCGCCGATGGTCGCCGGTGTCTTCCTCGCATTGACCGGTGTGCTGCTGATCGGTGACCTCAAACAACCCGGTCGCTTCCACTATCTCATCACCAAGGGCAACTGGTCGTCGTGGCTGGTCAAGGGGGCCTACCTTCTGATGGCGTTCGCCGTCGTCTGCGCCCTGTGGTGGATCGGCGGCCTGACCGAATCGGCCGGTCTGCTGAAGGTGCTGGCCATCCCGGCCGTACTGACGGCGGCCGCCGCCGCCGGATACACGGCGTTCCTGTTCGCCCAATGCGAGGGCCGCGACCTGTGGCAGACGCCGCTGCTGCTGCCTGTGTTGCTGGCCCAGGCCGTCACCGCCGGCGGCGCGGTATTCGGCATAGCCGACCTGTTCATGGACATCCCGTCACCCGCCGCTGTCCGTTGGGTGCTGCTCGGTGGTGTGGCGGCCACGGCGGCGCTGATCGCCGTGGAGCTGACCTCGCACGGCTCGCGCACGGTCGAGCTGGCCGTCGCGGCGATGACGACGGGCCGCTACGCCCAGCAGTTCTGGTGGGGAGGCGTATTTGTCGGGCTCGTCGTACCCGCCCTGTTCATGATCCTCGACCTCGCCGACGGCGGTGTTTCCGGCCCGCTGGCCGCGGCCGCCGGCCTGTTCGCCCTCGTCGGCATGTTCGCCTACGAGGACGCCTTCGTCCGGGCCGGCCAGTCGGTGCCTCTCTCATGACGGCTGTATCGCCTCGTATCTCGCTCCGCTCGCCTGCCTCGTATCGCGCTCCGCTCGCCTGCGGGTCGCTTCGCTGGGCTTCGCCATCCCGTCAGGCGTTTGCCGCTGCTTCGCGAGGCTCCGCAGCCTGGCGGTGTCTTTCGCTCCGCTCGCCTTCGCTGCGCTTCGGGTCGCTCCGCTTGGCTTCGCCGTATTGCGCTCCGCTCGCCTGCGGGTCGCTTCGCTGGGCTTCGCCATCCCGTCAGGCGTTTGCCGCTGCTTCGCGAGGCTCCGCAGCCTCACGCCACCGGCGTTCTGGGGTTCCCAGGGCCCACTTCTGGGTTTCGGGAACCCCAGAACAATGTGTTTCCGTCCGTCTCTCGCCCTTCTCGATTCTTGAGGATTCACCGTGACCGAACTTCGTAACTATCCGCCCCACGATCAGTGGCACGATTGGACCGAACTCGACGCCAAGGCGTGGCCCGAGAAGAAGGACCGGAAGTACACGCTCGTTCCGACCACCTGCTTCAACTGCGAGGCGGGTTGCGGTCTGGTGGCGTACTTCGACCAGGAGACCGACGAGATCGCCAAGATCGAGGGCAACCCCGAGCACCCGGCCAGCCGCGGCCGCAATTGCGCCAAGGGCCCGGCGACGCTCAACCAGGTCTACGACCCCGAGCGCATCCTCCATCCGCTGAAGCGAGTGGGGGAGCGGGGCTCCGGGAAGTGGGAGCAGATCTCCTGGGAGCAGGCGCTCGCCGAGATCGGCGGCCGGATGCGCACTGCCTTCGAAGAAGACCGCCACAACGAGATCATGTACCACGTCGGTCGCCCGGGCGAGGACGGCTACGCCAACCGGGTACTGCAGGCCTGGGGCGTGGACGGTCACAACTCCCATACCAACATCTGTTCGTCCAACGCCCGTATCGGTTACCAGTCATGGATGGGCCACGATCGCCCGTCGTCGGACTTCGCCAACGCCGAAGTCATCATGTTGATCTCGGCCCACCTCGAATCGGGCCACTACTTCAATCCGCACGCCCAGCGGATCATCGAGGCACAGAAGAACGGGGCGAAGATCATCGCCATCGACCCCCGCCTTTCCAACACGGGGGCCAAAGCCGACTACTGGCTGGCCACCTGGCCCGGCACCGAGCCCTTCCTGTGCCTGGCCATCGCCCGGGAGCTCATCGAGGCCGAAACCTGGAACGAGGCCTTCGTCCGTCGCTGGACCAACTGGGAGACCTACCTCCGGCGTCAGCACCCGGATCTGCCGGTCGAGTGGTCGTCGGTCCGAACCGGTCTGTTGCGGGAGTACGCCGACTACACGCCCGAAGCGGCCGAGCAGAAGACCGGTGTCGACGCCGCCACGATCCGGGAGATCGCCGAGCTGATCGGGCGGCACCCGACCAAGTTGGCCACCCACAACTGGCGGGCCGCGGGCGCCGGCAACCTGGGCGGCTGGCAGGTTGCACGCTGCCTGTTCTTCCTCAACGTGTTGACCGGATCGGTGGCCACCAAGGGAGGAACCGCCGGCAACGGCATGAACAAGTTCAGCCCGGCCCAGCCGTTCGGTTCGCAGAAGCTGACCAAGTGGAACGAGCTGGAATGGCCGAAGGAGTACCCGCTCTCGTACCACGAGATGTCGATCCTGCTGCCCCATTTCCTCAAAGAGGGCCGGGGCTCGCTGGAGGTCTACTTCTCCCGGGTCTACAACCCGATCTGGACCAACCCGGACGGCTTCACGTGGATGGAGGCGCTGAAGGACCCGGACATGGTGCGGTGCCACGTGGCGCTCACCCCGACATGGTCCGAGACCTCGTGGTTCGCCGACTACGTGCTCCCCATGGGTGTCTCGGCCGAACGGCACGACGTGCACTCCTACGAGACGCACGCCGGACGCTGGATCGGGTTCCGTCAATCGACGTTCCGGCGCTACGCCGAGATCAAGGCCGAGCGCGACGGCCGGGAGCTCGATCCCCACGTCCCCTCGTACGAGTACAACCCGGGCGAGGTGTGGGAGGAGAACGAATTCTGGATCCACCTGTCGTGGGCCATCGATCCCGACGGATCGCTCGGAATCCGCAAGTTCTTCGAATCCGAGGAGCATCCGGGGAAACCGGTCACCGTTGATGAGTACTACGGCAAGATGTTCTCCGAGAGCGTGCCCGGTCTGGTCGAGGCGGCCGAGGCCGTCGGCCAGACGCCGCTCGAGTACATGCGTGAGCGGTCTGCGTTCGGCGTGCCCACCGACCCCTATGAGCCCTACGAGCGACCGGTCGACGCCTCGGCGATCGAGGGCTGTTCGAAGGACGAGCGTGGTGTCTACATCAAGCCGGGAACGTCCGGTGCCTGGTCGGGTGATGTGGCCGACCTCGGCTCGGTGGCACTGGCCAAGCTGGGTGATGGATCCCCGGCCGTCGACATCGACGGTGAGCTGAAGGAGGGCTTCCCGACCCCGTCGAAGAAGCTGGAGCTGTTCTCGGAAACGCTGGCCGACTGGGGATGGCCCGAGTGCGCAACCCCGGCCTGGATTCCGTCCCACGTGCATTGGGAAGACCTGGACATGGAGCCTGCTCCCGACGGCACCGGAGGGAACGAGCGCATTCTGCTGCCGACGTTCCGCATCCCGACCCTGATCCACACCCGCTCGGCCAACTCGAAGTGGCTCAACGAGATCAGCCACCGCCACCCGCTGTGGCTCCATCCCGAGGATGCGGAGAAGCTCGGTATCGAGGAGAACGGTCTGGTTCGGGTCACCACCCGGATCGGCCACTTCGTGATCGGCTCGTGGCGCACCGAGGGCATCCGTCCCGGCGTCGTCGCCGCCTCCCATCACATGGGCCGGTGGCGGCTGGAGGAGGGCGAGGCCCGCTCCTGGGGCTCCGGCAAGGCGGCGATCGGGAGCTCCCCCAATGCCAACGGGGGAACGACGTGGAAGCTGAAGCGGGAGCACGGGAACGCCCCCTACGATTCGTCGTCGTCGCCCCAGCCCGACGACGACACCCAGCGAATCTGGTGGACCGACACCGGTGTGCACCAGAACGCCACGTTCTGCGTGCAGCCCGACCCGATCTCCGGCATGCAGTGCTGGCACCAGCGGGTGCGGATCACCCCGGCCGAACCCGACGACGAATACGGCGACGTGGTCGTCGACACGGCCAAGTCGCGCGAGGCCTACCTCGATTGGTTGAGCAAAACACGTCCTCCAGAGGGTCCGTTACGCCGCCCGCTGTGGTACGCCCGTCCTCTCAAGCCGGTCGCAACGGCATATCTGTTGCCTCACTGAGCCACTCACCTGAGGATCGTTCCAAGCGAAGGCGGCTTGTTGCTGATCATCGTAAGTCGCGCTCGTCGGTGGTCCTCCATTGACGCCGGTTCGGAACCGGCTGTTCGATCCTGCCGACGGGCCGGGGCCGTTGAGGTCGCGGTCCCTCGGCGTGTCAGGAGATCACCTTCGGCTTGCGTCCTCGTCATTCGCTACGTACACTTCGAACGTACCTAAGTCCGTACATTCGGATGTAGCGGTGCTCGGCTCGTGCGGAGCACCTGGTGGAAAGGATGTGTGTGATGTTCGATCTTCTCCCTGCCCAACTGCCCTGGTGGGTCGTCGGGCCGGGTCTCGGACTTCTGGTGGCCGGATTGTTCCTTGTGAACAATCAGCCGCTGGGAGCGAGCGGGGCCTACGTTCAGACGTCGGGCCTGATCCGCCGCCGACCCGATACAGCCGTCTGGCGCGTCTGGTACTTCGCCGGCATGTTTCTTGGGGGTCTCGTGGTCACCCAGGTTCTGCGGGACAACGCGGGTGGTGATGTCCGGAGCGGCTATGACGCCCTCACCGGTACGTTCAGCATGCCGGTGGTCGTCATCATCATCTTCGTCGGTGCAACCCTGCTCGGCTACGGAGCCGCCGTCGCCGGCGGTTGCACGTCGGGCCACGGCCTTTGCGGCATCTCACAGCGTTCGCCGGCGAGCTTGACGATGACCGCAACCTTCGTCACCACCGCCGTGGTGGTCAGCCTCACCATGCGGGCCGTATTCGGAGGTGCACTCTGATGGCAACCGTTACGGATCGTCCGACGACCGCCCGGTCCTTGAACATCACCGGCCTCGTGGCCGGAAGCCTGTTCGGCGGGCTGTTGGCCGGCGGCCTGCTCCACGAATACGACACGATTCACAACACCTTGGTCCTGGAGGACCTCTACGTGTTCTTCGTGATGGGCTCGGCGATCGCCATCGCCGCCCCGCTGCTGTGGTTCCTCGAACGACGACGGACGAACACGCTGATGACCGGGCTCCTCACGTTGAGCCGCTCGAAACCGGAACGCCACCACGTGGTCGGCGGTGTGTTGTTCGGGGTCGGCTGGGCCCTGGCCGGAACCTGTCCGGCGCCGGCGCTGGTGATGCTCTCATCCGGTGCCTGGTTGGCCCTGGTCGCCATCGCCGGGATCTTCCTCGGGCTCTACATCCGCGAGGTCCAGACCCGGGTCCCGCTCAGCCCAGGCGACAGAGAACAGCACAACCGGCCGGTCGTCGCCGACTTCGGGAAGTAGCGCCAACCCCGACGTAATCTGTGCGCTCCACGCCCCGACTGCGGGGCGGGGAGCGCACAGATCGTAGGGGGCGGACAATCGCTGTACGGTGTCGGCATGGCATCGACGTTCGACCGACTGGAGAGGCCGGCGCTCGGCATGCCCGAGGCTCAGCGGGTCGACACCGAGGCCCACCGGTGACGACGCCGTCCTACAAGCAGGCGTTCGTCGACTTCATGCTCGAAGCCGATGTGTTGCGGTTCGGGTCCTTCGTTACCAAGAGCGGCCGGGAGACCCCCTACTTCATCAACACCGGGCTGTATCGCACCGGGAGCCAGATCAAGCGCCTCGGCGGCTTCTACGCCGATGCGATCCTCGACCGGCTCGGGACCGGATTCGACGTGCTGTTCGGCCCGGCCTACAAGGGAATCCCTCTGGCTGTCGCCACGGCATCGGCCCTGGCCGAGCGGGGCCACGACGTTGCCTACTGCTTCAATCGCAAAGAGGCGAAGGATCATGGTGAGGGTGGAACCATGATCGGTCACCACCTGGGCGCCGGTGACCGCGTGCTGATCGTCGAGGACATCACAACCGCCGGGACGGCGGTGCGCGAGTCGGTGCCACTGCTGCGGGCGCAGGCCGATGTGACGCTGGCCGGTCTTGTCGTCTCGGTCAACCGGTGCGAGCGCGGGGTCGACCAGCGCCCGGCACTCGAGGCGTTGGCCGACGAATTCTCCATGCCGACCTTCGCGATCGTCGACGTGCACGACATCATGTCCCTTGCCGACCTTGACGAAGCGCAGCTGCGGTCGATGCGCGACTACCTGGAGCGATACGGGGCGTAGCCCTCGAATCAGCGCTCGACACCGGTGAAGGCGACGGCGACGTGCCCGGATTGTGGACGGTGGTGGAGCAGGCCCGCCAGTCCGGCGGTTCCGGTGGTGCAAACCGGGATCGACGTCTGCTCCCGAGCGAGTCGGTGGGCGTCGACGATCACCGACTCGGGCACGACCAGCGGCTCGCCGCCGGTCGCTTTCGTCCGCCGCAGCAGCGGAAGCCAATCGTAGGTGACGTCGTCGAGAATGCCGGTTGCGACGCTGGTGGGCTCGTCGTCCCACGGCCACATGAAGTCGGCGGGATGGGCGGCCGCGTCGTCGAAGTCGAACTCGGGCATGAGCCGGTCCCATGCTCGTCGCAACGGGGCACAGCCCTCGGCCTGGACCGGGTACAGGGTGGCGTCGGGAAGACCGAGAGAGACCGACGTCGCCAACGCCCCGCCACCGACCTGGATGTACATCGCGTCGATCGAACCAACCTGTTCGGCCAGCTCCCAACCGAGGGTTCGGCCGCCGTCGAAGGTGGTCGGGGTGTCGGTCCCTTGAACGGTGAACGGCTGGGCATCGGCGCCGGCCGCCTCCTGATAGCGGAGGTAGGCCGGATCACCGGCTTCACCCTCCCGGCGGGGACATTGCTCGACCGTCGCTCCCAGGTGGCGTAGCCGCTGCACCACCGACTCCTCGGCCCACGTCGGCACGAACACCCGGAGTTCCCGGTTGAGTGCCGCCGAGATGACGCCGGCCGCCAGGGCGGCGTTGCCGCACGAGGCGATGGCCAGGGGAGGGCGGTCGCCGGCCGGCGGCGCAAGGCCGAGCTGCTCATCGACGAGCAGGTGGAGTGCCACGCCGAAGAGATGTCGTGCCTTGTGTGATCCCGACACGTTGCCCGTTTCGTCCTTGACGGTGAGGGCGACGGCCGGATCGAGTCCCGCGGCCGAGGCCAGCGCCGTCCCGTCGATCACCGGCGTTACGACGAAGCCATGGCCGTCGATCGCCGCGACCGCGTCATCGAGCGCACCAACGGCCTCGACGAACCACTCGTCGCTCAGGCCGCCGTCGACGGCCCGCCGGTACGAGTCGAGGCGTTCCCGGTATCGGATGAACGGGTTCTGCTCGCCGGGTGGCAAGTCACCGGCCATGTCTGGCGGCGGTTTCGGCGTTGAAGGCCTCGATCATCTCGTCCCAGCGGTCGGGCAGTCCTCGCAGCGACCCCCACCAGGCCTGGTCCCGGCGGATGTCGAAGTCCTCGATGGCGATACCCTGCTGCTCGACCCAGGTGAAGTAGCCGAGATTGAACACCCGGTTTCGCTCGATCGGCCCCATCTCCATCGACCGGACGAAGTCGGTGTCGGTGTCGACCGAGGCCAGATGCCGGTCGAAGACGGCGGCCGCATCGTCCTCGTCGAACCCGGAACCGAAGTGGCGCGACATCACCTTTTCCCGCTCCGAGTTGTAGAGCTCGGAACCGTCGGTGGCCACGGTGATGATCACCTCGTCGGCGCCGAGATCCCACTGTTTGGCCGCGGCGATCGCAGCCAGGGTGTTGCAGATCGACGAGTAGCCCATGTCGACCAGCGCGTCGACCACCGGGACGTCCACCCCCCGTTCGGCCAGGAGGCGGTGGCCGGCGGGCGAATTGAACAGCACGTCGAGCTTGTCGGTCGACTGGTCGCTGATGCCGACCACGAGATCGGTGTTGGTGACGTTGTGGATCAGCGGAATGTGTTTGTCGCCGATGCCCTGGATGTTGTGTTCGCCGTAACCGTTGTAGAGCATGGTCGGACACTCGAGCGCCTCGACGGCGACGATGCGGGCATCTTGTGCGTCCTTCAGGTAGTCCCCGGCGCCGAGGGTGCCGGCCGACCCGGATGCCGACACGAACGCAGCCAGGCGGCCCGGTCGCTCGGCGGTCGCGTGCTGAAAAACGCGCTCCAGAGCCGGTCCGGTCACGCCGTAGTGGCCCAGGTGGTTCGAGAATTCGCTGAACTGATTCAGGATGATGTTCTCCGGATCCCGGGCGAGTCGATTGCACTCGTCGTAGATCTCCTTGACGTTCGACTCGGTCCCATGGGTTCGGATGACGTCGTCGGGATGTTCGATCCACCGGTCGAGCCATTCGAACCGCTCCCGGCTCATGCCCTCGGGGAGCACAGCCACCCCCCGACAACCCATGATCTTCGAGATGGCAACGCCACCACGGGCGTAGTTGCCGGTGGAGGGCCAGATGGCTCGGCCGACCGTCGGATCGAACCGGCCGGTGACGAGACGGGCCACCAGGCACGAGTAGGCGGCCAGCACCTTGTGGGCCCGGATCATCGGGAACCGGTTGCCGAAGGCCAGCACGATGCGGGCGTCGACGCCCGTCATCTCCGACGGCAGCTCGACATGATCGGGAACGTCGACGAATCCGGGGAAGTTGGGCTTGCCCGGTTCGTCCCCGTGGGCGTTGAACCAATGGACCCGGAAGAGGTTGCGGCTGTCGGGGGCGTCCTTGTCGACCGTCGCCAACTGCTCCCGGGTCGACGCAGGGATGGTCGACGGGTCACGCAGCTGGGCGAAGGTCGGCAGGACGATGTTCTGCTCCCGGAAGCGCTTGACGGCGTTGTCGTACGCCTGCTGCCCATCGGGGGCGAAGGAGTCGAACACGGCGAGCGTTCCACCGGGGGAGCGGGTGGAGCTGGTTGGAGTCTGGGGCACGGGTCGTTCTCCGTTTCGGCGGGCCGATGGTCGGATTGTCAGAATGATTCGAGACGGGCGAAGAGGCGTTGCGCCGCTTCGGCCGCTTTGGCCTTGATCTCGTCGCCATCGACCCTGGTCGGTCGGCCGTCGACCCACACGACCTCGCCGTCGACCTCGACTCTGGTGGGTCGGACCTGGGTGGTGTAGGCCAGGCGCCACGGCTCCATCGGTGCGTAGGACCAGGTCACGACATCGCTCCCAGCCTCCGGGAACAGCGACCAGTTCCTCTCCAGCCAACTCCAGGCCACGTCGGGTCCTACGGTGACATCGACCTCCCGGGTCTTCACGAAGGCCACCCGGAACTCGTCGAGCATGTCGGTGCCGATGCCGTCGGTGCCCAGCGCGACCGGGTTGGTGAATCGTCGGGGGTTGGCGTAGCCGACCGCGTTGTTCATGTTGGATCTTGGGTTGTGCACGATGGTGCCCGCCAGTCCGTGGTCGTCGGGCAGGTGCACGCCATGGATGAGGAGCCACCGGTCGTTCGTGTGACCCTGCAGCCGGCGCCAGGTGTCGACCTCGCCCTCGGCCACGTGCACGTGCACACCCACACCGTGGCGCTCGGCCAGTTCGGCCGCCGCAGCGATGGTGTCTGGTTCGCACGTGAAGGCGGCGTGGAGGCCGACCATGCCTCTACCTCCGGTGGACAGGAAACGATCGTTCTCGGCCAGACCGGCCGCTGCGCCTTCCGGGCCGTGGCGGTCGGTGATGCCGTAGGCGCAATTGACCCGGACGCCGACCTCGGCGCAGGCATCGGCGATCACCGACAGCGAGCCCTCGATGGCGTTCGGTGACTCGTGATGATCGATGATGGCGGTACAGCCCGACTCCAGTGCGGTCAGCGCCGCCAGCTTGGCCGACCACTCGATGAGGTCGAGGTCTAGGGCGAGGTCGAGCCGCCACCACACCAACTCGAGGATCTCGGGGAACGACGTCGGCGTACGGGGCGGAGCGGGCATGCCCCGAGCCAGCGCGGAATAGAAGTGATTGTGCGAGCAGACCAGACCCGGCGTCTGGTTCGGAGCGAGCTCGGGTCGGTCCTCGGGCTGGGTCATCGTGGTCAGGGTAGCGCTCGTTGAACTTCTTGTTGAAGCGCCGAAGCGGGCGCCCGCCCTGTCGGACGATCGCCCCCGTCGACGGCGACTGCTGCACCGGTCAATCGCCGGCCGCCGTCCAGGCCTCGGCCCGTTCCCGGTTCTTCTCGTTGGCCATCGGCAGTTCGGTGTGCCACGTGCCGGTGGCCTGCCGTAACGCCGCGGCCACGGCCCCGGCCGTCGGCACCAGACCGATCTCGCCCACTCCCTTGATGCCGTAGGGCGAGTTCGGTTCCGGTGATTCGACGAGGATGACGGTCACCTTGGGCATGTCCTTGGGGCGGATGATGGCGAGGCTTCGGAGCGTGTCGTTGATCGGGCGACCGTCGGTGTCGCACGGAAACCCCTCGGTGAGGGCGTAGCCGAGGCCCATGTGAACCGCTCCCTCGACCTGCCCCTCGCACAGCAGCGGGTTGACGGCCCGTCCAACGTCGTGCGCCGCCACCACTTCCTCCACGTCGCCGGTCTCGGGGTCGGCGATCACCAGCTGGGCGGCGTAGCCGAAGGTGGAATGGATCACGGGGTTCTCGACACCGTCCGAGAGCGAGTTGGTCCAGTCGACCCGGTATTCACCCTCGTAGTCGACGCCGACCCGACAGCCATCGGCCAGAGCCTTGCGGCAGGCGTCGGCCACCGAACCGGCCCCCATGAGCGTTCCTCGGCTGCCGGTGGTCTGCCCGGCGCCGAGCTCCCGGGTCGAGTCGACGATCACGTCGATCCGTTCGGCGTCGACGCCGAGCTCCTCGACGGCGACCTGCAGGGCCACCGTGTGCACGCCCTGGCCCATCTCGGTCCAGCAGTGGCGCACCTCGACCCTCGGTCCGGACCCGTTCGCCGAGCCGTCGTCGGAAACGAAACGCACGACGGCGCGGGCGATCTCCTTGAATCCATTGCCGAGGCCCGAGTTCTTCAGGCCGAGACCGAGGCCGACCGCCTTGCCCGCTGCGACCGCCGCGTCATGATGCGGCTTGACCGCATCGAGGCAGGCACGGGCTCCGAGACAGCCGTCGTCCATGATCTGACCGGGCCCCCACACCACGCCGGGGGTGATCACGTTGCGGTTCCGCATCTCCCAACCGCTGATGCCGACCTTTTCGGCCAGGCGGTCCATGATCCCCTCCATGGCGAACTGGGCCTGGTTGGCCCCGAAGCCCCGAAAGGCGCCACACACCGAGTTGTTGGATCGGGCGGCAACGGCCTCGACGTCGATGTTGGGGACGACGTAGGGTCCGGAGGCGTGGCCCGCGGCCCGCTCCAGCACCTTCATGCCCACCGACGCGTACGGGCCGGAATCGCCGATCATCCTGATGTGCAGAGCCGTCAGGTTGCCGTCGGCGTCGCAGCCGGCCCGGTAGGTCATGCGAATCGGGTGGCGCTTGGGGTGGACGAGGAGCGACTCCTCTCGGGTGAGCGTGGTCCGAACCGGCCGCTGCAGCAGCCAAGCGGCCAGCGCCGTCTGGCCCTGGTTCGACATGTCCTCCTTTCCGCCGAACGCGCCCCCGTTGGAAACCAGTTCGGTGACGATCACCTCGGGGTCGACGGCGAGAATCCGAGCGATGTCGTTGCGGTCGTCCCAGATGCCCTGCCCGCCGGTGAAAACGAGAAGCCGATCGAAGCCGGCGGCGTCACCGGGCCGGGTGGTCAGGGGAAGCGGCTGTCCGGCCGGGACCGGGACGGCCAGGGTCGATTCGGGTTCCAGAAAGGCGTGTTCGATTCGCTGGGTCTGGAAGGTCTCGGTCACGGTGTAGGCCGACGAGGCGAGCACCGCTTCGGCGTCGCCACGCCGGTAGACCGAACGCGACAGGACGTTGCCGTCCAGCTGCCACACCGCATCCTCGTCCGATTCGATGTTGAGGACCGGATTGGTCATGGGTGGCAGCACATCGTAGGTGATCTCGATCTCGGCTGCGGCTCGTCGTGCGGTGAACGGATCATCGGCCACGACCAGCGCCAGCACGTCGCCGAGATAGGACGTGCGGCCTCCCACCGGGATGAACACCGGCCAGTCCTTGTGAATCAGGCCCGTCCGTAGTTCACCCGGAACATCGGCTGCGGTGATCACCCGCTCGACGCCGTCCATGGCCTCCGCGGCCGACGTGTCGATCGACAGCACGTCGGCCCTGGCGTGATCGGCCAGCCGCACCGCTCCGTGCAGCAGCCCGGTCGGGGACATGTCGTCGATGTAGGGCCGCGAGCCCAACGTCAGCGGTTCTGCTTCGTACTTGACGCCGCGGGAGCCGATGCCCTTCGGATGGACCGCCACCGGAACCTCACCGGCGGCCAGGTCCTCGATCGCGTCGAGGATCTTCACATAGCCGGTACAGCGGCAGAGGTGGCCACCGAGAAGACGGGCGGCGTCGTCGCGTTGGAGCTCGGCGCCCCTCTTGTCGATCATGGCCTTGGTCCGCATCACGATTCCGGGGGTGCAGAAGCCGCACTGCAGCGCACCGTGGGCGGCGAAGGCGGTGGCCATGGCTGCCGCCTCGACCGGATCGAGTCCCTCGACGGTCAACACCTCGGCTCCATCGACCTTGGTCATCGGCGTCTGGCAGGCCACCCGGGCCTTCCCATCGACGATGACCGTGCAGCACCCGCACTGACCGGAGGGCGCGCACCCGTCCTTGGGGGAGATCACGCCGAGTTCGTTCCGCAACGCAGCGAGGAGATGCTCGTGACCATCGGAGGCCGAGACCGGCCGGCCGTTGAGGATGAAGTCGGTCATGCGGGCGCGCCTCACTTGCTGATGGAGCCTCTGTTGAGCCTGGGGTTGTCGACGGTGGCTACGTCGGCCCAAGATAGTGCTCCGCTGAACAATTTGTAAAGCTGCGAAACTGAACGGTCGGGATCGACGACCCGGGTCGTGGCCTGCAGGTGGCGGAACGGCCCGGTGATTCTAGAATCGGCCCACCGACAAGCGATCGAGCCCCGTCCGCTCGCGCAACCACCTGGAGGCTCAATGACCGACGTCCAGTCAGCACTCGATCTCAGCGCCGACGGCTACGTCATCGCCGACCGAACCCATCATCAGCGGGTGAGGGCAATCGCCGATGCGCTGCTTGCCGCGGGAATGACGGGCGACGAGCTGACGTCGCTCGGGAACGACGAGACCCAACCGCTCGACGTGCGCGTCGCCACCCGGGTGGCGGCATCGAGGCAGCGGATCGCCGACGGCGTGCCCCCCTTGAACGTGGCCGTCGTCATCGCCATGTGGGGCGAGCAGCGTCGCCTTCGACCGCCGAGCGATGACAACCCGACCGGGGAGGATTCCCTCCACGTCAAGCTGGATCAACTGGAATGGCTGCTCGGTGACTCGCCGGTGAGCTGGCGGCTCTACGTCGTCGACGACGGTGATCCCGACGATTCCGCTGCAGTGGCCGCCGAGCGGGCGGCCCTCCACGAATCGGGTGAGCGGGTCACCGTGCTACGCCTTGGTGACGTCGTTCCGGCCGACGAGGGCCCACTGGCCGGCCTGGCCTCCGTCGACGATTCACGGAAGGGCGGAGCCATCGTGTACGGTTCGGCCACCGCTATGGCAGACGGCGCGGACGCCGTGGTCATGACCGACGCCGACAATTCGGTCGACCTGGCCCAGATCGGGCTGTTGATCGGCGGCTTCGTCGACGGGGCCGACGTCGTGATCGGTGACCGTAAGAGCTCCGACTCGGTCCTGGTGAAGGCCGAGGCCCGGTGGGGCCCGGGAATCGTGGCGCTGCGCCACATGCAGCGGATGGTCGGTCGGCAGCTGTTCGATCGAGGGCTACGTGACACCCAGGCCGCCTTCAAGCTGTACGGCCGGCAGGCCCTGGAGCCCATCCTGGCCGCACCGTCGACGTTCGGCTTCTCCTTCGATTCCGACTGGCTCTACGCCACGATCGCGTCCGACGGCGTGATCACCACGGTTCCCTTTGCCTTCATCGACTCGTTCGCCGAGTCGGCTTCGATCACGCAGGGCCCGATGACGACCTGGGAGTCACTGCTGCGGGGTCTGGTGGCTGCGGCGCGGGCCCGAGGTGTCGATCACGACGTCGAGATGGCACGCGTCGTCGACGAACTCGCCGACGCCGGCACCCTCGAACGGGTCGTCGCCGAAGTTCCGCCTGAGCTGGAGGGGATCGATCCCCGCCGGCTTGGCGACCCCGAGGTCATGTCCCCGTCGGCCATGAGGTCCTGGATCGAGTCGCTGTAGCCACGCAAGGTCAAGAGCCGATGCCGGGTCACAGCGGCGATCAGCCCCGTTTGGGAAATGCCACATCGTCGAGGAACCAGTCGACGAGTCGCCGGCAGGCGGCACGGCTCTGCGACTCCCGTTGTCTGGTCTCCGCCGACAAACGCACGGGATCGATGCCGTGCCGAGCGAGATACGCGGGTGCGGACGCCGAAAGCCAGCCTTCCAGCATTTCGACCGTGATCTCGGGGTGGAACTGGGTGCCCACCGATCTGCCCAACCGGAAGAGTTGCTGGCCGGCCGGTGACGTGGCCAGGAGCTCGGCCCGCGACGGTGCGTGAAAACGGTCGTGGTGCCACTGCATCCACGGCCCGGGCCCGATCGGCGTTTTGAGGGGGTCCGTTGCCTCGACGTGATACCAGCCGATCTCCGACGTCGGTGACGGTTCGACGACGCCCCCAAGGGTCTCAGCCAGCAGTTGACCGCCGAAGCAGATCCCCAGAATCGGTTGGCCTCGTCGATGACTGGTGGCCAGGGCCTCGAGTTCATCATGGATCCAGGAGCCGATCTCCTGTTTGCGGGTGAGGGAGCGCACCGATCCCATGACGACAACCAGATCGAACCCGGCGAGATCCGGAAGGGGGCCGGTCGGCTGATCGGGCCTGCTCGGATCCTCGGTGATGAGGTGTTCGGAGACGTCGAAACCCCTGGTGGCCAGATGGACGCCGACCTCACCGGTCGGACCGTCGGGCTCATGGACAAGCGCCATTGCCCTCACCGGTTCGTCAGCCCCTCTCCATCGGTGCCGATCCAACCTCGACTCACCCGTCGAAGTCTACGGCCTCACCGCCGAGTGGACGGGATCGGATGCTTTCCGTGCCGGGCCGTCCTGACCCGGCGAGGCTCGGATCGAGGTCGTAGAATGGAGCGAAGGCTCTCGCAAGCGGGTGCCAATCGACGATCCGGAAGACGGAGGGCCTCACTCGGCCTGGCTGATCAGGCCTGGGTACGCACAGGAATCAATGTCCCGCGAACACGACGGTAGATCTCGTAGACGACCGAAGGAAGAGACGCGCCGGGACATCCTCGACACCGCTCTCCAGATGGTGATCGACGACGGGGCGACCGAACAGATCGATCTTCGTCTGTCCAGCGTGCTCGATCACATGGGGCTGACGTCCGGAGCCGCTTACAACATCTGGTCTTCACAGGGCGCGTTCCAGCGTGACCTGGCCCACCATCTGATCCGCGAGTACTCATGGGCCGGGCCTGACCAAAACGAGATCAAGCTCGACTTCGATGCCGGGCCGACCGACGAGATCCGGCGCCTGGCCGAGTTGTACCTCGATTCGCTGACTGACGAGACCCAGTTCTACCTCACCCTCCGATTCTGGGGGATCAAGAACCCCTCAACCGAGCTGCTCGCCTCGGTGAAGGACGGCTACGCCGACAACCATGACCTGTGGCGGTTCTTCTACAGCGTCGGGTTCCAGTGGGCCGGACTTCGAGTGCGCAAGGAGTTCACCCTCGATGACTTCGTCGTCATGGCGACCATGGTCACCGAGGGGGCCGCGCTCCGGCATCGGTTCGAACCGGAACGTCTCCTCACCGAGGAAGGCTGCAACCTGTACAGCGAGGCCCTCGTTGCCCTCGTCGCCTACTTCACCGAACCGGTCGAGGCCGAACGCGACGAACTCACGCCACCAGATTGAGGCGCCAACCTCGCCGCCGACGGGTGGCGTCGAAGACCGGAGCGAACGTCGGGCGAACGTTCGAAGTCGACCGGTAGCACCAGTCCGGCGTGATCTCGTGCGATGCCGGGATCGAGGCGGGCGAGGAATGTCGTCACCGACCCGTGGACGCCGTACGCTGCGGCTTGGGGCAGCGGATTCGGCCACTCCCCGCTTGCGGCCCGTCGCCTCCTCAACCGGAGTTCCAGCAACTCGGGGCGATGGCGGAGGCTGTGGTCGATAACGTCGGCCAGCACCGGCGCGTCCAGTTCGACCCGCACCCCGGCCGCGGCGTAGAGGCGGAAAGCGAACTCGGCGCAGTGCATTCGGGTAGGGCCGTCGGCGATCAACCGGAACTGATACCGCACGATGTGGCCTTTGATCGACGGGGGTAGTCCGGCCACGAGGCGAGCCGCGGCGCAGCAGAAGCCGAGCACGATGGCTCCAACCGATGGATACGTCGGTGAATGTTCGACCAGATGATCGGCCGTCCGACAGAGCCGTCCTATGTCGATCGAATTCGGTCGGACCGCCCGAATGCCGCTCAACCGGGACGACCTCTCGTGCAGGTCCTCGTAGCTCAGCACGACAACACCCTCGTCGTCCTCGGGAGGGGTCAGCGCAATGTCGGTGGCCTGAATCAGGTGCCCATCGCGAAGGACCACCATGACGTGGCCAAAGCGGCTCCCGGTCGCCAGCTGGGTCACCTCCGAGAAGAAGTTGGGGCCCCCGGACAGCAACAGGTCGCCGGGCTGGAGCAGGTCAAGGAGCTCACGTGGCATCGGCATCGAATTGGCTTGTCTCCTTTCGATCGGATCTGTCTGGTATGAGCGCAGATATGACGACGTTGGACGATCGTATATACATCGTCAAAAACTGGACCGTTTCATGGTTCAAACGACAAGAAGTATGCCGAAGAACCGAGATGAACACGCCGGGTTCGAATCAGTGATCACGAGGATCGGGATTCGAGAAATCGCCGAGCGTTTCGCTTGATTCACCCCGTTGAATACAACAAGTATCCCAAGTGCCGAGATGGCTGGTCAAGGGATTTACGCTCGCTCAGCTCGGCTCTTCAACACCCTTTTGGCCGGTGATTCGGCCGTACATCTCCGGGCGACGGTAGCGGGCGAAGTCGAAGAGTGTTTCCTTGTAATGGCGGCACCAGTCGAGGTCGCAGTCGGCCACAATGAGCTCGTCGCCGGCGGTCACGGCCTGGGCCGCGATCTGGCCCGAGGGCGCGATGATCGCCGACTGAGCGAGTGACTCGACGCCCTCCTCCGTGCCGCCTTTGGCAACGCCGACCACCCAGGTCCCGTTCTGGTAGGCCCCCGCCTGCATGCACAGATGATTGTGAAAGGCCTGCAGCGGATTCTGAGCCGGATCGGGGGCGTAATGAAGCGGAGTGTTGTAACCGATCAGGATCAACTCGACTCCTTGGAGACCCATCTCGCGATAGGTCTCCGGCCAGCGTCGGTCGTTGCAGATGGCCATGCCCACCAGGCCACCGAACGCCCGCCACACCGGGAACCCGTCATTCGACTCTTCGAAATAGCGTCGCTCCAGGTGTTGAAACGGACGCAACGGTTCGTCGTCCTCGTGTCCCGGGATGTGGACCTTTCGGTACCGCCCCACCGTGTGACCGTCGCGGTCGACGAGAATGGCGCTGTTGTAGCGATGGCCGTCGTCGGTCAGCTCCGCGTAGCCGAGATGCACGCCGATCCCGTGGCCACGTGCGGTGTCGAAGAGCACCTGGGTCTCCGGGCCGGGCATGCTGCGTTCGAAGTAGTGGTCGTGGCCGCTCGGATCCTCGGTGTACCAGCGGGGAAAGAAGGTGGTGAGGGCCAGCTCCGGGTATACGATCAGCTCGGCTCGCCGTTGGGCCGCCTCATCGAGCAGGGCCAGGAGCCGGGTCACGACATCGGACCGTGACTCCTCCCGGCCGATCGGGCCGAGTTGGGCCGCTGCCACTCGAAGCACTCGCTTGGTCAACACCACCTCCGGTCCTACCCGTTCTCGTGTCTGGTCTTGCTGTTGGATCCTGCGCCGTGACCGTGCTGCAGGTCACCCCTACATGTTCGGCAGGGGGTTCCCCGCCGTCGATTGGAGCAGACGGGCGACGACGGTTGTCGCCTCGGCCGAGGAGTCGTCATCGGTCCGACCCACGACCGTCCCATCGGAGCGAAGGAGAAATCCCTGACCGGTTCGACCCGTGAACACTGCTTCGTCGGTGAACAGGCGCGGTTTCACCATCGCCGGGTCACCATCCTCCGGGCAGAAGGTCATGCAGTTGCCACACTCGTTGCACAGCTCCGACCACACCAGGTACTGCTGGCGCCCCTCCTGGCCGTCCAAGCTCGAGATGGAGAAAAAGGCGTCGTTCGGACAGACGGTGATGCAGAAGTTGCAGGCGACGCAGCCGAACATCTGGAGTTCGTTGTCGACCTCTCGGGGAAGCTTGGCGTTGCCCGCACGGGTGTACGGGTCGATGCCGTCGCCGCGGATGAACGCCACGTGTTGATCGACGGTCGCCCGGTGACCGGCGGCGATCGCCTCCCGCTGCCGGGCCGCCCGCCAGTCGCTGAGGTTGGTCGTCCCCGACTCGGCGACCGTTGCGGTCAGTGCCTTGAGCATCGGGGCGAGGCGACCGTAGCCACCGGGTTTGAGGAGGTCGGAGCAGATCGTGGCTGGATTGACGCCCATTGCCAGGGTTTCGGCCAGGTTGTCCTTGCCGACCCCCGCCGAGAAGCTGACCATCACATCGCCGTCATGGCCGGGGATTGCGAGCGCCCCCGGGAGCGCATCGGCCAAGGTTGCGAGCAGGGTCGAAGCCAGCACGTGAAGCGGCGGGCCCGAGAGATACATGGTGTCCTCGGGCATCCACTGCTTGGTGTTGTTGACGACCAGGGTGTTCGTCAGCTTGATACCGAACCGATGGCCTCGGGCCTTGGCAAAGTCGTTCAGCTCGCCGATCAGTTCGATACCCCGATCGAACTGCAGATCCTCTGCAAATGCCGACTCCTTCACCTCAACATCGTGGTAGCCCAGCTCGTCGTTGACGATCGACCGGACATTCTCGTAACCGAGCAACGTGGGGTTGAGCTTGACGATCACGTCGAGATCGTGCTCATCGATGAGATGTTTGGTGATCTGCTCGATCTCTTCGGGCGGGCAGCCGTGAAAGGTCGAGAGCGTCAGCGTGTCGGAGAGGCCTGCGCTGAACTCGAGATCCCGATACTCGGCAAACGGTTCGGGAATCTCGGCCCGCAGGCGGTCGATCTCGGCGGTGGCATCGCGCATGCCGACGATGAATTCGGCCACGCGAGGATTGGAGATTCCGGCGAGATCGTAGCCAACCGACATGTCGAAGACGTGCGGCCCCGGGGTTCCATCGGTACCGGCCACATGTTCGAGAACGGGCTCCCATTGCGACAGGATGTCGAGCAACATCGAGGCCTTCACGTACTCGGTGAGGCTCTGGCCGAGAGTCAGCTCCTGGCTCCATTCGATGTTGTATCCGATCGTCTGCATGTCGATGCAAGGCCGGGCGATCTCGAGTTCATCGAGGATCTGAACGGTCTTCAACTCGAACAGCCGGGACCCGCCCAACCAGGCGAGCACGATGTTCTGCGCCAGTTGGGAGTGAGGGCCAGCGGCCGGACCGATCGGCGAAGCGGCCCGGCGGCCGGCGAAGCTGAACCCCAGGTCGATCTCGGGGTCGGGCCGCCAGAAGCGCCCGGTCGGGAGGTCGAAGATGCGATTGCGGCTTTCGAACTCGTGGGCCACCCGCCCCAGGAGAAGACGCAAGCTCATCGGGGTTAAAGGGGCGGTGTCGCCGACGTGTGCGTGACCAGGGTGATTCGTGTGCAGGGCGCGCTGGGTCACGAGGCCAACGTAGCTGTCCGTTAACATTCTGTAAAGCAGTGATCGGCGGTCGGCGGGCTCCTACGAAGGCGTGTCCCGGCCTACACTGGCGCCGTGCCAACCACCGGATCGCCGAGTGGCCGCCGGAGAAACGTGGCGGCATCTGAGAAGGCCGAATCGACCGCGGCCAGGTCCGCTTCGAGCCGGACGTCGACAGGCCGCCGATTGGCGAAAGGGGCCACGTCCGGGAAGGCTGCCACAGAAAAGTCGGCTGGATTGAAGTCGGCGAAGAAGTCCGCGGTGAAGAAGTCCGCGGCGAAGAAGTCCGCGGTGAAGAAGTCCGCGGTGAAGAAGTCCGCGGCGAAGAAGTCCGCGGCGAAGAAGTCCGCGGTGAAGAAGTCCGCGGCGAAGAAGTCGGTCAAGAAGACATCCTCGAGGAAGGCCGTCGCCAAGAAGAAGCCGACGAAGAAACGCTCCGCAAAACACAAGCCGACGACGATCACCCGGCGGGTATCCCGAAAGAGGCCCAACAGGCGGGCGAAGCGGGCCAAGCCACTGATCGGCTGGCGGGAGTGGGTCGTTCTACCGGAGTTCACGGACACGCCGATCAAAGCCAAGGTCGACAGCGGGGCCGTCACATCCTCCATCCATGCCTTCAATTTGCAGATCAGCACCGACGGCGGCCAGACGACCGCCCGGTTCGGTGTTGCTCCGAAGCAGGGGTCGCATGCGGCCAAGACGACCGTCGAGCATCCCATCGTCGGATTCAAGAAGGTCCGGTCGTCCAACGGACAGGCCGAACTGCGACCCGTCATCCGAACCGTCGCCGTCATCGGCGAGGAGAATTTCGAGATTGACATCACGTTGGCCTCAAGGGACGCGATGGGATTCCGTATGCTGTTGGGAAGAAGAGCCGTGCGCAACCGATTCGTGATCGATCCCGGGCGTTCGTTTCTGCAGCCGCCCCACTCGGACGGCATCCGGCCCGACGACGACTGAGAAGGGGGTGAACGAGCCGCCATGAAGCTTGCCGTGCTATCGCGTCAACCAAGGTCCTACAGCACGCGGCGGCTCATCGCGGCTGCTCACGAGCGGGGTCATGATGTCGAAGTTCTCGACACGCTGCGCCTCGCCCTCGACCTCTCGGGCGATCATCACGACCTCCTCTACCGCGGCGACCAGGTCGCCGACTACGACGCCATCCTGCCGCGGATCGGCGCCTCCATCACCTTCTACGGCATGGCTGTGGTCCGGCAGTTCGAGCAAATGGACGTCTACACCCCGACCACCGCCGACGCGATCGCCAACTCCCGCGACAAACTGCGGTCGATCCAGCTGCTCGCCCGTAACTCGATCCCGATTCCCGACACGACGTTCGTGCGCGACCGGGGCGACGTGCGGCCCGCCATCGAACGCGTCGGGGGAGCGCCCGTGGTCATCAAACTGTTGGAGGGCGCCCAGGGCATAGGCGTTATTCTTGCTCCCGAGGCAAAGGTGGCCGAGACCGTCATCGAGACGCTCCAATGGACCAAGCAGAACGTCCTGATTCAGCGCTTCGTGTCCGAAAGTCGTGGCCGTGACATCCGGGCCCTGGTGGTCGGCGACCAGGTGATCGCCGCCATGCGCCGGATCGGCAAGGGCGACGAATTCCGGTCCAACGTTCACCGCGGCGGGCGAACCGAGCCGGTCGAACTCGACGATCGCTCGAAGAAGATCGCCGTCCGGGCCGCCCACACCATGGGGCTTCGGATCGCGGGCGTCGACATGTTGGAGGGAGCGAGCGGTCCATTGGTCATGGAGGTCAACTCGTCACCTGGATTGGAAGGCATCGAGGGAGCCACCGATCTGGATGTCGCCGGGGCGATCATCGACTACGTGGCCAGCCAGGTCACCTTTCCCGACCTCGACATCCGCCAACGTCTGGCCAACACTCCCGGCTACGGCGTGGCCGAACTCTACGTCGGTCCCGGGGCCGAATTGATCGATCAGACGATCAGAGCCTGCCTGCGCGATCGCGACATCTCGGTTCTCACTCTTGTCAGGGGCGATCACGTGGTTCCCAACCCGCGGGAGGACCGCGTTCTCGAGGTCGAGGATCGTCTCCTGTGTTTCGGCAAGTTGTCGGAGATGCGGTCTCTGATCCCGGCCCGACGCCGTCGACGGGCTCGCCCCAAACCGCAGCCGCTTCCCTCGGATCCCTTCGCCGACATCGTGGCCGACATGCCGGAGATGGTGGTAGGTGGCTCCTAGAACGAAACGTCCGCCGTTCACGCTCGCCGGCCAGGAAGTCCCGCCCGGCAAGCGGATGTCGCTGGAGTTACCCTACGCCCGGCTGGTTTCCGGCTCGTCGGTGGCCGCACCGCTCGTTGTGCTGCACGGCCGCCAGGACGGGCCCACCGTCTGGATCAGCTCGACCGTCCACGGCGACGAGATCAACGGCATCGAGATCATCCGGGAACTGCTCAGCCACCTCAACATCCGTCAGATCGCCGGAACGCTGATCGCGGCCCCGATCGTGAACGTTCACGGGTTCATAGCCGGTGACCGCAACCTGCCCGACGGCCGTGATCTCAACCGGTCGTTTCCCGGCTCCGTCCGTGGTTCGATGGCGTCCCGTATCGCCGACATCTTCATCAGGGAGGTCGTCAGCCGATGCGACTGTGGCATCGATCTCCACACCGGTTCGGGTGATCGGGTGAACTGGCCCCAGATCCGGGCCGGTCTTGACGACGAGCCGACGTTGGAACTGGCCAAGGTCTTCGGCGCCCCGATCGTCATCAACGCCAAGGTCCGCGACGGTTCGCTCCGCCAGGCGGCGTCGGAGAACGGCGCGATCGCGCTGCTGTTCGAAGGCGGCGAGGCCAAACGGTTCGACCAGGAATCGATCGACGTCGGTGTTGCCGGCATTCGACGCTGTTTGGCCCATATCGGGATGACGCCACCGGTCGATCTCCCTGCTCGGACGCCGTTGATCGCTCAAACGTCGAAATGGACCCGCTCGTCACGAAGCGGCATCCTGCATCTCGACGTGGAACTCGGTGATCGCGTCGAGCAGGGTGACTTCGTGGCTGCGCTGCACGATCCCTTCGGGAAGCGGTTGAGCCGAATCAAGGCTCGTTCCAGCGGCGTGGTCATCGGGCGGACCCATGCGGCGCTCGTCAATCAGGGTGAGGCCATCGTCCATATCGCCGAACTCGACGACGACTGACGCTTCCGGCTGATGCCTCGGGCGGTTTCTAGGCGGTGACCGGGGTGTTGTCGAGCAGGAAATCCTCGACCTTGGCCATGGCGACTTTGCGGGCCGGCTCTTCCTTCCACGTCTCGATGACCGCCGAGTTCGATGCGGCGTCGGCCAGGGCCCGGGAGGCGGACGTGGGGTGATAGAGGTCATCACCGAGCAGCACCAGGATTGGCGTGTCGACCGCTGCGAACGCCTCGGGCCCGACGGAGAAGAACAGCTTGTCGCCGCCGTACATGTTCCGGCCGAAGGCCTCCCAGGCTTCTTCTTTGACGTCGGGTCGCTTGGGCTTCAAGTCGTCGGCCCAGGATTGGTACATCTCGAAGAAGGCGTCACGGTTGTCGTCGAGCCCGATTGTCTGGAAGACCACGGCTGATGCGATCCGTTCGGGGGCGGCGGCCAGGAGCGCCCCGATGTAGGACCCCCCGATACACATGCCGGCCACGTGAAACCGACCGATTCCGAGATGGTTCATCAGGGCCAACTGATCCTCGGTGTAGGTGTGCCAGCCGTCGTTGACGGTGATCGGGCCTGTCGATCTACCGGCGTTCCGCTGGTCCATGGCGATGACCCGGTGGTTCTCGGCCAGTTGACGGATCGGGTTCCACGGCGCATTCTGCCAGGCGGACAAGGTTGATCGCATGCCGCCGGGGGCGATCAGCAGCACGGGGAAACCCTGGCCCTCCTCCTCGTAGTAAAGGCTCACGATTCCCGTATCGGTGGCGCGCTCATAGCTCGGCATGTTCCAGATTGTAGTAACCGCGGTCCGCTTGGGCGCGCCCCCCAGCCGATGGACGTCGCCCGTTCGATCTTTTTCGGATCAGGACGCTGGCCAATGACACCGCCAACCGATAGTCTCTGGCGAACTGCTCGTTCGAGCGGAGGACGAAGGCCGGACTCGAGGCTCGGTCGACCCGACGTTTTCGGTAGGTGACAATGACCGACGCGGCCAAGACCCGGAGGCGACGAGGAGCTCGACGCCGAGAGGGCCGAGCCGGCGGAGGCAACGGTTACGGGCTCACCCCCGTCGAGCAGCCGCCGGCGACCCAGCCGAAACGGTCGATGGCGCCGGCGGAGTTGCTGTCGGCCGACCAGATCGAGGCGCTGCATCAGGCGTCGGTCACGGTCCTGCGCAACACCGGGATGGATGTGCTCAACGCGCAGGCCCGACGGCTACTGGCCGCCGCCGGGGCCACGGTCAGCGGCGAACGGGTGCGGTTCGATCCCGAGATGATCGACGACTACATGGCGTCGGCCCCTCCCGAGTTCGCCCTTCACGCCCGCAACCCGGAGCGCTCGCTGCGGATCGGTGGCCCCTGGGTGGCGTTCTCCGCGGTGGCCAGTGCCCCCAACGTGTCCGACGTCGCCGGCGGCCGTCGCACCGGTAATCGGGTCGATCACGCCAATCTGGTCCGGCTCGCCCAGGTTCTCAACACGGTGCACCTGCTCGGCGGCTATCCGGTCGAACCGACCGACATCCACGCTTCGGTGCGCCATCTCCACGCCACCCACGACCAACTCGTGCTGAGCGACAAGCCCATCCACGCCTACAGTCTCGGAGCCCAACGGAACCGGGACTGCCTGGAGATGGTGCGGATCGCCCGCGGCGTGAGCCACGAACAGCTGGAAGCCGAGCCGTCGATCATCTCCATCATCAACACATCCTCGCCCCTGCGCCTCGACGATCCGATGGCCCAGGGCATCATCGAGTACTCGTCGCGCAACCAGCTCATCGTCGTCACCCCGTTCACCCTCGCCGGTGCGATGGCCCCGGTGACCCTCGCCGGGGCATTGGTCCAGCAGAACGCGGAGGCCCTGGCCGGGATCGTGTTCACCCAGGTCGTGCGGCGAGGTGCTCCGGTCATGTACGGCGGGTTCACGTCGAATGTCGACATGAAGTCCGGCTCGCCGGCCTTCGGCACACCGGAGTACCTGAAGGCCGCCATCGTCGGCGGCCAGCTGGCCCGGCGTTACAGCGTTCCCTACCGGTCGTCGAACGTGAACGCCGGCAACGCCCTCGACGCCCAGTCGGCCTACGAGTCGGTGTTCTCGCTGTGGGGAGCGATCACCGGAGGGGCCAACCTCGTCAAGCACGCCGCCGGTTGGATGGAGGGCGGGCTGGTTGCGTCGTACGAGAAGATGGTGCTCGACGCCGATCTGCTGGGCATGGTGTCGGAGTTCCTTCGCCCGATCGATCTCGATCCCGAAGCGCTCGCTGTGGCTGCCATCGACGAGGTCGGTCCGGGCGGACACTTCTTCGGTATCGAGCACACCCAGGACCGGTTCCGCACCGCCTTCTTCCATCCGATGCTTTCGGATTGGCGCAACCACGAGTCCTGGGTCGAGGCGGGTTCCCCGACCACCGACAAGAAGATGTCGGAACTGGTGGAGCGCTTGCTGGCAGAACACGTCGATCCACCCATGGATCCCGATCGACGGGCCGAGCTCGACGAGTTCGTCGCCCGGCGGGTGGCCGAAGGCGGCGTGGCCACCGACTACTGATCTGAACATGAACCAACCTCAAAGCAATCCGAATCGACCAATGACTCTGACAGGAGAAACTCGAGTATGAAGACGTCGGCCCAGGTAGTGGTCATCGGCGGCGGGGTGGTCGGAGCCAGCGTGCTCTACCACCTGACCCGCAACGGCTGGACCGATGTCGTGCTGCTCGAACGCGACGAGCTGACCGCCGGGTCGACCTGGCATTCGGCGGGCGGCATGCACACGCTCAACGGTGACCCCAACGTGGCCAAGCTCCAGCAATACACGATCGAGCTCTACCGGGAGATCGAGGAGCTGTCGGGCCGTGACTGCGGGATCCACATCACCGGCGGCTGCCTGCTGGCCGACACCCCGGAGCGGCTCGACTGGTTGAAGATGGCCCACGCCCGGGGCCGCTACCTGGGTATGGAGACCGAGCTGATCTCGCTCGATGAGGCCAAGGCCAAGATGCCGTTCATGGACACGAGCTACTTCGTCGGCGCCATGTGGGACGCCCACGAGGGCCACGTCGATCCGACCGGTGTCACCAACGCCTATGCGACGGTGGCCCGCAACAACGGCGCCGAGGTGTACCGCAAAGCGTGGGCCCAGGCCATCACCCCGGTCGATGGCCCTGGAGGGCTCGCCGATGCCGGGGTCGACGGCCGCTGGGACGTCCACGTTCACGATCCCAGCACCGGCGAGCCCAAGGGCGTCATCCGCTGCGAGCACGTCGTCAACGCCGGTGGGCTGTGGGCCCGCGAGGTGGGGCGGATGGTCGGCCTCGAACTCCCCCTTCTGGCGATGGAGCACATGTACCTCATCACCGAGCCCATTCCCGAGCTGGCGGAGTTCAACGCCAACGTCGGCGAGATGAGCCACGCCATCGATTTCGCCGGCGAGATCTACATGCGGCAGGAGGGGGCCGGTCTGCTGCTCGGCACCTACGAGCGCAACTGCGTGCCCTGGTCGCCGGGCGAGACGCCATGGGACTTCGGGATGCGGCTGCTCACACCCGACCTGGAACGTATCGCCGAGTCGCTCGACACCGGCTTCAAGCACTTCCCGATCTTCGCCGAGGTCGGCATCAAGCAGGTCGTCAACGGACCGTTCACGTTTGCTCCCGACGGCAATCCGCTGCTCGGCCCGGTCCGGGGCCTGCCCGGTTTCTGGTCGGCCTGCGCGGTGATGGCCGGGCTTTCGCAGGGTGGTGGCGTCGGCCTCGCGCTCGCCAACTGGATGACCGAGGGCGATCCGGGGTTCGATGTGTGGGGCATGGACATCGCCCGGTTCGGCGACTTCGCCACGAAGTCGTGGACCCACACCAAGGTGCGGGAGAACTACTCCCGCCGGTTCCGGATCCAGTTCCCCAACGAGTTCCTGCCCGAGGGTCGACCGCTGCAGACGTCGCCCGTGTACGACAGACTGTCGGCGGCCAATGCGGTCTGGGGCAATGCGTTCGGGTTGGAGTCGGCGCTGTGGTTCCAGGCCGACGGCCTCGACCCGACCGAGGATGTGACGTTCGGACGGTCGAATGCGTGGGACCAGGTCCGGGCCGAGACGCTGGCCGTCCGCGACGGCGTTGGTCTGATGGAAACGACGGGGTTCTCAAAATTCGAGTTCACCGGACCGGGGGCCCGCGCCTTCCTCGATCACCTCAGCACCAACACCGTTCCCCGTGCGGGCCGCATGGCGCTGGCCCCGATGGTCAACCACAACGGCAAACTGATCGGCGATCTGACCATCGCCTGTCTGGCCGGAGCCGGCGGCGAGGCACTCGGCCCGTCGTCGGCCATCACCGCCGGCGCCACCGCCAACACCGCCCGCGACGAGCGGTTCGTGGTGTTCGGGTCCGGGATTGCGGAACGGTACTACGAGCGGTGGTTCGATCGGGCGCTGGCCGGCTTCGGCCCAGATCAGGGTTCGGTGGCCTATCGCACGCTGGGCTACGAGGTCTGCGGTCTCTCCATCGCCGGTCCCGATGCCCGGAACCTGCTGGCCTCGGTGACCGACGACGACGTGTCCAACGAGGCCTTCCGGTTCATGGCCTTCCGCTCGATGAACGTCGGCTGGGCACCGGTCTGGTGCGGCCGGGTCAGCTTCACCGGCGACCTCGGCTACGAGCTGTGGATGCCGTCGTCCTATCAACGGTACGTGTTCGACCTGCTGACGGCGGCCGGAGCCGACCACGGATTGCGCCTGTTCGGGCTTCACGCCCTCAATTCGCTGCGACTCGACAAGGGTTTCGGGGGCTGGGCCCGGGAGTACCGTCCGATCTACGACCCCTACGAGGCCGGGCTCGACCGGTTCGTGAAGCTCGACAAGACGTTCGTTGGCCGTGACGCCCTGGCCGCGGCGGCCGAAGCCGGGCCGCAGCGACGTCTGCTGACCTGGACCGTCGAAACGGAGCCGGGTTTGGCCGGAGCGGACGTGATCGGCGACGAGCCTGTCTGGTACGACGGTGACGTGGTCGGCTGGGTCACCTCCGGTGGCTACTCGCACTTCTCCGACACATCCGTAGCACTGGGCTACGTTCCGGCCGAGCTCGAGGGGGCGACGGGCCGATTCGAGATCGAGGTGGTCGGTGATCGCCGGGCGGCCCAATTGGTCGACGGCTGTCTCTGGGATCCCGAGGCCACACGTATGCGGGCATGACGGCTGGCCCGGCCCGGCGCCGGGTCGGGCCGGTGATCGTTGCCGCCACAGCGTTGATGACCGCCGGATGTGGCTGGGGACGCGACATCGGCACCGGATCGAAGACCGACGTTGGGGGCAGGACCGAGGTTGTGACCGATCCCGCATCCGATCCGGTGCATGACGCCGATCCGGTTCCTGTTGTCGTCGACCGAGTCGTCGACGGCGACTCCGTCGAGCTGATCGTTGCCGGCGTGGACGTGGAGCTTCGCCTCGAGGGCTACAACGCGCCGGAGCTCTACGCCGAGAACGGGGACGGCGCCGAAACGCAGACCTGCGACGGCCTGGCGGCGAGGGCAGCTGTCGACGCCGCGGTCGAAGCGGCATCGACGATCGAATTGGTCGCGGGCGGTTCCGACCGCTTCGGGCGGACGCTCGGCGATCTGCTTCTCGACGGGGAGTCGGTCGTCGACCGGCTCATCGGTGAAGGCTACGGTCTCGCCACTGGAGACGATGAGCGGCGTCGTGCCCTCATGGTCGACGCCGCCTCTGCGGGTCTCGGAGTGTGGGGAAACGGATGCGGTGAGCCGGTCAGCGAGGATCTAACGATCGGGGTGATACAGGTCGACGCGCCGGGTGACGACCGCTACAACCTCGTCGAGGAGTCTGTGGAGGTGGTCAACATCGGCTCGGAGCCGATCGAACTGGCGGGCTGGGTGCTGCGGGACGACACGACCGGCCACCGGTTTCCGCTCCCCGGGACCCTGGCGGCGGGGGAGTGGTTGACGGTGATCACCGGCGCGGCGCCGCCGGGTGTCGCCCGGGCCGACACCGTTTACCTCGGCGAGTCGTTTCCGGTCTGGTCCAACGACTGGGAGACGGTGATCCTCGTCGACCCCAAGGGTGTGTTCGCCGACTGGCGGTTCGTCGCCGACGGTCGGGTCCTGCTGGAATAAGGCATCCATGGCCCGACCAGATTCCGGCTTGCAGCCCGACACCTACACGCACGGCCATCATCCCAGCGTGTTGCGCTCCCACACCTGGCGAACGGTCGAGAACTCGGCCGCCTACCTGATTCCCCATCTGCGACCGGGAGTATCGGTGCTCGACGTCGGCTGCGGTCCGGGTACCATCACCGCCGATCTGGCCGAGCGGGTCGCCCCCGGCGCGGTGACCGGTATCGATGTCGCCGCCGTGATCATCGATCAGGCCCGCAGAGACAACCAGCTCGACAACCTCACGTTCGCCGTCGGCGACTGCTACCGGCTCTCCTTCGCCGACGACTCGTTCGACATCGTGCACGCCCACCAGGTGCTGCAGCATCTGAGTGATCCCGTGGCCGCGCTG